>Ga0194135_10000399_pt1 | contig 25517 bp, 22 predicted proteins | sample LitLau_LLRF_2013_FD_134024 | JGI IMG/M metagenome (GOLD analysis project Ga0194135, IMG submission 134024) | Freshwater sediment microbial communities in response to fracking from North America - Little Laurel Run_MetaG_LLRF_2013 (version 2) | ecosystem: Environmental > Aquatic > Freshwater >... | reverse complement strand
CGCCAGTCGGCCAGCGGCAGCAGTTGCTGCTTGGTGAGTTGCAAGCGCTGGCGTTGGTAGCACAACCGCGAGCCGTCTTGCTCGGCACAGAACGCGGCAGCGTTGGCCGGCGCCGGCGCCGGCTGGTTGAAGCGGCGCAGGGGGCTGCTTGGCAGGTCCTGGTCGAGGCGCCCGACGATCACCGCCAGGCTCAACTGGCCATGGCGCAAGTCCAGCAGGCGTGCCGCCAGCAGGGGCGGGCTGTGCAGCAGGCGTCGCTGCTGCAGGTCGGCCACCACCGCGCGGTCGCTGACCCGGGGCAGCGGGGCGCAAGGCAGCAGGGCCAGGTAACGCCCGCAGTCGGACACCCGATGGTCCAACAGCCAGCGCCCAGGCAGTTGCCAGTCGCCGATCCGGCATTCATAGGCGCCCAGGCCCCACTGATCGTCGGCCAGCCAGCTGAACAGTGCCCGCTGGCCATCCAGCAGCGGCGCCGACTCGACCTGGCTGTCACCGCGGTCGCCGCCGCTGTCCAGGGGCTGGCGCAGTCGGGTCCGCGCCAGGGGCAGGGGCGCGACCTGCAGGCAGCCTTCAAGGTCGTGGCCGACGCCGGTTTCGGTGTCGCTGTGGATGCTGTGCAGGCGATAGCCGTAGCGCCCGTGGTCGGCTTCGGCGCAGTCCAGGTAGGCGGCGTGGCGCAGGTAGCGGCTGTCCAGCTCCAGCAGGGGGCCGGGGTAAAAGGACGGTTCCGCTGGGCTGGCGACCCAGGGCGCCGGCCCTGGTCCGCCTGCCACAGCCAGTTGCTTGCCAGCTCGGGGTGTTGTTCCTCGCATGCGCTGCAGGCCAGGGAGCGGCTGTCGCGGCTCCAGCAACGAGGGCTGTCGGCGCTGATCAGCAGGCCACTGGGCTGGCCGTCCAGGCTCAGTTGGTAAGGCGGCGCCCGCAGCGGCTCCAGGGGTTGGGGCAAGTCTCGCAGGCGGCTGGGCAGGAGCATCCGGGCCTGGAGCCGGTGACGCCCGTCCGGGGACTGTTCCTCGAAGCTCTGCCGGGCCAGGTTGTCGACCCAGGCGCCGGGCTCCAGCCACAGATCGGCCACCGCCACCAGGTCGATCGCTTCGGCGCCGTCCAGCAGCGCCGCCAGGCTGGCGTGGCGCGAGTCGTTATTCACCAGGGGGCTGTGCCGCCCGCTCAGGCGGTCTTCGGCGAAGGCGTCCAGCTCCCAGAACTCGCCGTGGTCGCTGCGGTACAGCCGGCGCAACGAGCGGTCGAGGATCGCCAGGCCCCACTGTTGGCGCGAAGGCAGCGGGGCGGCGAAATAGCGCCCATCGCTGGAGAACCGCGCCGACGAACCCAGTCCTTGCAGCAGTACGCCGTCCGGGAACAGGTAATCGCAATAAGTGGGGCCGCCCATGGCAATCTCGCCGTGGTTGAACACCCGGATCGGCAGGCCTTCCGGGGTCTGCTGCGGTTCGCCGCCGCCCCAGGCGCTGACGGGAGTGGCCGGGGGCTGCACCAGGCCCAGGCGACGTTCCAGATGGCTGACCGCTGCCAGCCCGGCAACGATGCTGGCGAAGGCTGCCGCGATGTCCCAGTACGCCGGCAGGGCCCGGCCCAGGCTGAAACCCAGGCCAAACGCCGCACTGATCATCAGCCGGGCCATGGCGCGAGCGGTACTGAGCCAACCCAGGCGCGCCGCCAGGGCCATGCCCGCGGCACAACCGAGCACCACGGCCAGGGCCAGGGCCGGGGGCAGCAAGGTGACGAAGAAAATCGGTACCAGCAGGGCGCACAACTGCCAGAGCAACTCCAGCAACAGGCGCGACAGGCTTTTCTCGGACGGAACGCGAGGGGTGGAGGGCAACGAAGACATCCTTGTGCGGCAGAGGGGCTGGGGATGCCAATCTACGCTTGCGGCGGGCAAAACGCAGCTGGGAATGAGCGGTCATATTGACTTGATTGGTGTCTTAATGACCTTTTCCAGTCGTTGTCAAAAAGACTGTTCGCGACCCAGGCCCCCGGTTTGCGGCAGATCTGGCGCTGGCATGAATCGTGATGGGGATGGGTTATATCGCCACTGATTGGCCGAGGAGCCCCACGATGATCCGCTACTGCAATTGGCCATTGTCTGTCCTGAACCGGGGGAGGGTTGCCTGTGTCCTTGCCTGAACGTTGGCGGCAATGGGCCGCACAGCCGTTGTGGAGCCTGGGCTTCCGGCCGTTTTTCCTGACGGGAGCCGCTTTCGCCTGTATCGCCCTGATGGGCTGGGGCCTGTGGCTGCACGGGCTCTGGAACGGCCGCCAGCCGCTGGGCGGCATGCTGGCCTGGCATCGGCACGAGATGCTGTTCGGCTTCGCCGTGGCGATCATCGCCGGGTTTTTGCTGACGGCGGTGGCCAACTGGACCGGGCGCCCGGGGCTCAGTCGCACGCCGTTGATCCTGTTGTGGCTGGCCTGGCTGCTGGCGCGGCTGGCCTGGTGGCTGCCGGTGCCGGCGCCACTGTTCCTGGTGCTGCAGTTGGCGTTCATGCCGGCGCTGGCCGGGGTAGTGGGGCACGAACTGTGGCGCGCCGGCAAGCGCGACAACTACCCCATCGTGGTGATCCTGGGGCTGCTGGCGCTGTTTCAGGGGCTGGCCTTGTGGGGCCTGCTGGGCCATCAGGAGCTTTGGCAGCGGCGCGGCGAACTGGGGGCGTTGTGGCTGGTGGCGACCCTGATGACGGTGATCGGTGGCCGGGTCATCCCGTTCTTTATCCAGCGTGGCCTCAATCTGCCGCCGACACCGGCCGGGTCGCCCTGGCCGACCCGACTGTTGCTGGTCGGCAGCCTACTGGCGGCCCTGTCCATGGCCCTGGGAGGCGGCGACGGGCCTCAGCTCTGGCTGGCCCCATTGTTCGTCCTGCTGGCGGCCTTGCACCTGTGGCGCCTGTGGCGCTGGCACCACCCGGGCCTGTGGCGCCTGCCGTTGCTCTGGTCGCTGTACCTGGCGTACCTGTGGCTGGCCCTGGCCACCCTGGGCATGGCCCTGTGGCTCCTGGGCTGGCCGCTGCAACAGAGCCTGGTGACCCATGCCCTGGCGGTGGGTGGCCTGGGCGGGCTGGTGCTGGCCATGGTGGCGCGGGTCAGCCTCGGGCACAGCGGCCGGCCGCTGCAGGTGTCGCGGGCCATGGCCGGCGGTTTTGCGCTGCTGTTCCTGGCAGCCGTGTGCCGGGTTCTGCTGGTGCCGTTCAACAGCCTGGGGCTGGGTCTTTCGGCGTTGCTGGCGGCGCTGGCGTTCGCGCTGTTCGTGGCGGGCTACGGGCGGATTCTGCTGAGCCCCCGGCTCTGAGGGCGCTTGATCCACGGGCTCGGGGACGCGCCGCTGAGAGACGCCGTCGCGATTTGGACTACGCTCTGTGTCTTAACCGCGAATGGAGTCAGCGATGTTGCATCCCCGCAAGCCCGGCAATGAGGTCTTGAGACTCCAGACCCTGCGCGAGCTGAACATCCTCGACACCTTGCCGCAGGAGCGCTTCGACCGGGTGACCCGGCTGGCCAGGCGCCTGTTCAATGTGCCGATCGCGCTGATCAGCCTGGTGGACACCGACCGCCAGTGGTTCAAGTCCGCCGCGGGGCTGGATGTCAGCCAGACCCCGCGGGACCAGTCCTTTTGCGGACATACGATTCTCGAAGACCAGATCCTCACCGTGTGCGATGCCGAGCTGGACGAGCGTTTCCATGACAATCCGCTGGTCACCGGCGAACCGCGGATTCGCTTCTACGCCGGTTGCCCCTTGAGCGTGCCCAATGGCAGCAGGCTCGGCACCCTGTGCCTGATCGATACCAAGCCCCGGGATCTGGACGACGAAGAGCGTGCCCTGCTGCGGGACCTGGCGCGCATGGCCGAGCAGGAGCTGGCGGCCGTGCAGATGGCCAGCATGGATGAGCTGACCCTGCTGTCCAATCGCCGCGGCTTCGAGGCCCTGGCGCGGCATGCCCTGGGGGCCTGCCAGCGGCTGAACAGAACCGCGACCCTGCTGTTCTTCGACCTCAACGACTTCAAGCAGATCAACGACACCTATGGCCATGCCGAAGGCGACGGCGCCTTGAAGACCTTCGCCGATGTGTTGCGCATCGCCTTTCGCGACAGCGACGTGATCGGCCGCCTGGGCGGCGATGAGTTCGTCGCCCTGCTGACCGCCGCCGACCATGTCGAGACCTCGGCGATCATGGCGCGCCTGCGGGAGATCCTCGACGAGCGCAATGCCACCTTGAAGCGTGGCTATGACATCCACTTCAGTGTCGGTCAGGTCGACTACCACCCCGAGCGTCACCCCGGGATCGAGGCGTTGCTGGCGGACGCCGACAAGGCCATGTACCTGCACAAGCAGGCTGGCAAGCGGGCTCGCTGAGGGTTGCTGCCGCCAAGCCCGGCCCGGTGACGCGGGGCAGGGAAGGGCGTCAGTGGCAGGGCGCTACTGGCCGCGCTCCATCAGCGGTGGGCTATAGCTTTCCTCGATGTCGACCCCGGCCGCCCTGGCTCGGCTTTCAACTTCTGAGCGACGTTGCAGCCGTTCTTTCAAATGCGCAGGGAACAGGGTTCTCCATTGGGCTCTTTGTGCCTCTGCAAAGTCGCGGGTCCAGAACGTGTCCAGGGACATCAGGTTCAGGCTGATCAAGTAGACAGCGCTTTGCAGGGGGGCGCTTTTCGAGTCGTAGCGCAGGGCTCGGACATGCGCAATGTAGTTGCCGTGATAGAGATACCAGTCATAGAACATGTCGTTGCCCAGCCACTGCTCAAGGCTCATCTCATGGTTGGCATCGAACAGCGGGTGGCTGAGTGGCTGGGTACCCAGGAGGCTTTCCTTCCAGTCCAGCTTGTGCAACTCGCCAGCGGCTATTCGGGGGTCGGAAGGGAAGTAGTATTTTTGCCATCCAGCGTTCTTCAGCGTCCTGAGAAGGTTATAGACAAGCGCCTTGTTGGCCTTGTGAGTGCTGTTGTCCGGCAGCCCGCGAAGGTCGATGTTCAATGCCTGGATGGTGTTTGAGGTATTGCCATCAACGGCAATCAAGAGCCCGGCCACCTGATCCAGTTCAAGCGTGCCCTCGGGCTGGGCCAGGCTCAGGTCAAGGAGTGCTCCCTGACGATCCGCCTCATACCAACATAGGTTGACCGCATCCAGGCAGTCGGCGGTAAAGCTCACCGGGCTCTTTTCCAGGAACTCGGCAACCGGTGTGCCCAAGGGGATGTGCAGGCGTGCGACGCTGCTTCGGGTTTTATTCGGGGCTTTATCTTGAGTGTGGTCGCAGCCGGCTAGAAAAAGTACGAGCAACAGATAGCACAGCTTCATGTTCGGCCTTTGCAATGAGCGGGAGGGGGCAGGGTGGCGAGGGCGCAAGCCCCCTCGCCGCAGCCAGCGATCACTCGTCGAGGTTGCCCATGGCGGTGGTGTTGAAGCCGCCGTCGACGTACAGGATCTCGCCGCTGATGCCCGAGGCCAGGTCCGAGCAGAGGAAGGCGCCGGCGTTGCCGACCTCCTCGATGGTGACGTTGCGCCGCAGGGGGGTCTGGGCTTCGTTGGCCGCCAGCATCTTGCGGAAGTTCTTGATCCCCGAGGCGGCCAGGGTGCGGATCGGCCCGGCGGAGACGGCGTTGACCCGAGTGCCTTCCGGGCCCAGGGAACCGGCCAGGTAGCGCACGCCGGCTTCCAGCGAGGCCTTGGCCATGCCCATCACGTTGTAGTTGGGCATGGTGCGCTCGGCACCCAGGTAGGACAGGGTCAGCAGGCTGCCGTTGCGGCCCTTCATCAGCTCCCGGCCCGCCTTGGCCAGGGCCACGAAGCTGTAGGCGCTGATGTCGTGGGCGATGCGAAAGCCTTCGCGGGTGGTGGCGTCGGTGAAGTCGCCTTCGAGCTGATCGCCGGGGGCGAAGCCCACGGAGTGGACGATGCAGTCCAGGCCGTCCCATTTCTTGCCCAGCTCGGTGAACACCTGGGCGATCTGTTCATCGCTGGCCACGTCGCAAGGGAAGCACAGCTCGGCGCTGGAGCCCCAGCCGGCGGCGAACTCCTCGACCCGGCCCTTGAGTTTTTCATTCTGATAAGTGAAGGCCAGCTCGGCGCCTTCACGGTGCATGGCGGCGGCAATGCCGGAGGCGATCGACAGCTTGCTGGCGACACCGACGATCAGGACACGCTTCCCAGCGAGAAAACCCATAAATTGCTACTCCTGTTGCAGGTTATTGGGCGTGTGCCGGAGCCAGGAAGGCGGCTTCCAGCAGTTGTTGTGTGTAAGGGTGTTGCGGGGCGTCGAAGATATGCCGTGCGTCACCCTGTTCCACCACCTGGCCGTGCTTGATCACCATCAACTGGTGGCTCAGGGCCTTGACCACCGCCAGGTCGTGGCTGATGAACAGGTAGGTCAGGTTGTACTTGCGTTGCAGGTTGCGCAGCAGTTCCACCACCTGGCGCTGTACGGTGCGGTCCAGGGCCGAGGTCGGCTCGTCCAGCAGGATCAGCCGCGGCTTGAGCACCAGGGCCCGGGCGATGGCGATGCGCTGGCGTTGGCCGCCGGAAAACTCATGGGGGTAGCGGTGCCGGGTGTCCGGGTCCAGGCCGACTTCCTTGAGGGCTTCGATGATGGCCTGTTCCTGCTCCTGTTCGCTGCCGATCTTGTGGATGCGCAGGCCTTCGCCGACGATCTGGCTAACGCTCATGCGCGGGCTGAGGCTGCCGAAGGGGTCCTGGAACACCACCTGCATTTCCCGCCGCAGCGGCCGCACTTGTTGCTGGGACAAGGCGTCCAGCTGCTGGCCCTCGAAACGAATCCCGCCCTGGCTGGCGATCAGGCGCAGGATCGCCAGGCCCAGGGTCGACTTGCCCGAGCCGCTTTCGCCGACGATGCCCAGGGTCTGGCCCTGGGGCAGGCTGAAGTGGATGCCGTCCACCGCCTTGACGTGATCCACGGTGCTGCGCAGCAGGCCCTTCTTGATCGGGAACCAGACCTTGAGGTTATCCACTTCCAGCAACGGCGGGCCGATCGGGTTGTTCGCCGGGGTGCCGCTGGGCTCCGCGGCCAGCAATTCCCGGGTGTAGGGGTGCTGCGGCGCGCGGAACAGCTCCTCACAGGACGCCTGTTCGACGATGCGCCCTTTCTGCATCACGCAGACCCGGTGGGCAATGCGCCGCACCAGGTTCAAGTCGTGGCTGATCAGCAGCAAGGCCATGCCCAGGCGCGCCTGCAGTTCCTTGAGCAGTTCGAGGATCTTCAACTGCACCGTGACATCCAGCGCCGTGGTCGGTTCGTCGGCGATCAGCAGCTCCGGCTCGTTGGCCAGGGCCATGGCGATCATCACCCGTTGCCGCTGGCCGCCGGACAGTTCGTGGGGCAGGGCCTTGAGGCGCTTGTGCGGCTCGGGAATGCCCACCAGTTCCAGCAGCTCCAGGGTGCGCTTGCTGGCGACCTTGCCGGTCAGGCCCTTGTGGATGCCCAGCACTTCATTGATCTGCTTCTCGATGCTGTGCAGCGGGTTCAGCGAGGTCATGGGCTCCTGGAAGATCATCGCGATGCGGTTGCCGCGAATGTGGCGGATGGTCTTCTCGTTCAGGGTCAGCAGGTCGTGCCCGGAATACTGGATGCTGCCGGATGGGTGCTGGGCCAGGGGATAGGGCAAAAGGCGCAGGATCGAGTGGGCGGTCACCGATTTGCCGGAGCCGCTCTCGCCCACCAGGGCCAGGGTTTCGCCGCGCTTGATGTCGAAGCTGATGCCTTCCACCACGCGCTGGCACTGGGCGCCGGCGACGAACTCCACCGCCAGGTCGCGGACTTCGATCAGAGTGTCCTGGGTCATGTCATTTCCTCGGGTCGAAGGCATCGCGGGCGGATTCGCCGATAAACACCAGCAGGCTGAGCATGATCGCCAGCACGGCAAAGGCGCTGATGCCCAGCCAGGGCGCCTGCAGGTTGGACTTGCCCTGGGCTACCAGCTCACCGAGGGACGGCGCTCCCGGCGGCAGGCCGAAGCCGAGGAAGTCCAGGGCGGTGAGGGTGCCGATGGCGCCGGTGAGGATAAAGGGCATGAAGGTCATGGTGGAGACCATGGCGTTGGGCAGGATGTGGCGGAACATGATCGCGCCGTTCTGCATGCCCAGGGCCCGGGCCGCGCGCACGTACTCCAGGTTGCGCCCGCGCAGGAACTCGGCGCGCACCACGTCCACCAGGCTCATCCAGGAAAACAGCAGCATGATCCCCAGCAGCCACCAGAAGTTCGGTTGCACGAAGCTGGCGAGGATGATCAGCAGGTAGAGCACCGGCAGCCCGGACCAGATTTCCAGGAAGCGCTGCCCGGCCAGGTCCACCCAGCCGCCGTAGAAGCCCTGCAGGGCGCCGGCGATGACCCCGATGATCGAGCTGAGGATGGTCAGGGTCAGGGCGAACAGCACCGAGATGCGAAAGCCGTAGATGACCCGGGCCAGCACATCGCGGCCCTGGTCGTCGGTGCCCAGCAGGTTGTCCGCCGAGGGCGGCGCCGGGGCCGGCACTCGCAGGTCGTAGTTGATGCTCTGGTAGCTGAAGGGGATCGGCGCCCACAGCACCCAGGCGTCCTTCTGCGCCAGCAGCTCGCGGATGTACGGGCTCTTGTAGTTGGCTTCCAGGGGGAATTCGCCGCCGAAGGTGGTTTCCGGGTAGCGCTTGAGCGCCGGGAAGTACCAGCCGCCTTCGTAGTGCACCACCAGCGGTTTGTCGTTGGCGATCAGCTCGGCGCCCAGGCTGAGGATGAACAGCACCAAAAACAGCCACAGCGACCACCAGCCGCGTTTGTTGGCCTTGAAGCGTTCGAAGCGCCGGCGATTGAGGGGGGACAGGTTCATCTCAATGCTCCCGGCTGTCGAAGTCGATGCGTGGGTCGACCAGGGTGTAGGTCAGGTCGCCGATCAGTTTCACCACCAGCCCCAGCAGGGTGAAGATGAACAGGGTGCCGAACACCACCGGGTAGTCGCGGTTGATCGCCGCCTCGAAGCTCATCAGGCCCAGGCCGTCGAGGGAGAAGATCACCTCCACCAGCAGGGACCCGGTGAAGAAGATGCCGATGAAGGCCGAGGGAAAGCCGGCGATCACCAGCAGCATGGCGTTGCGGAACACGTGGCCGTAGAGCACCCGGCGCTGGGTCAGGCCCTTGGCCTTGGCGGTGACCACGTACTGCTTGTTGATCTCGTCGAGGAAGCTGTTCTTGGTCAGCAGGGTCATGGTGGCGAAGTGGCCGATCACCAGGGCGGTGACCGGCAGCGCCAGGTGCCAGAAGTAGTCGAGGATCTTGCGTCCCAAGCTCAGCTGGTCGAAGTCGTTGGAGGTCAGGCCGCGCAACGGGAACCAGTTGAAATAGCTGCCGCCGGCGAACACCACGATCAGCAGGATGGCGAACAGGAAGGCCGGGATCGCGTAGCCGACGATGATCGCCGAGCTGGTCCAGACGTCGAAGTGGCTACCGTGGCGGGTGGCCTTGGCGATCCCCAGGGGGATCGACACCAGGTACATGATCAGGGTGCTCCACAACCCGAGGGAGATGGACACCGGCATCTTTTCCTTGATCAGGTCCACCACCTTGGCGTCGCGGAAGAAGCTGTTGCCGAAATCCAGGGTGGCGTAGTTCTTGATCATGATCCACAGGCGTTCCGGCGCCGACTTGTCGAAGCCGTACATGTGCTCGATTTCCTTGATCAGCGCCGGGTCCAGGCCCTGGGCGCCGCGGTAGCTGGAACCGGCCACCGAGACTTCGGCGCCGCCGCCGGCGATGCGGCTGGTGGCGCCGTCGAAGCCTTCGAGCTTGGCGATCATCTGCTCCACCGGGCCGCCGGGCGCAGCCTGGATGATCACGAAGTTGATCAGCAGGATGCCCAGCAGGGTGGGGATGATCAGCAGCAGTCGACGAACGATATAGGCCAGCATGTCATTGCTCCCTGTCGGCTGGGGCCGCCTGGTCCGGGGCCGGTTCTACGGCGGGCTTGGCGTCGGGCCTGATCCACCAGGTGTGGATGCCGATGTCGTACTTGGGCGCGACTTGTGGGTGGCCGATATGGTCCCAGTAGGCCACGCGCCAGGTCTTGATGTGCCAGTTGGGGATCACGTAGTAGCCCCATTGCAGGACCCGGTCCAGGGCCCGGGCGTGGGCCACCAGGCTGGCGCGCGAGTCGGCGTTGATCAGGCTTTCCACCAGGCTGTCGATGGCCGGGTCCTTGAGGCCGATGTAGTTGCGGCTGCCGGGCTTGTCGGCGCTGGAAGACATCCAGAACTCGCGCTGCTCGTTGCCCGGGGAGTTGGACTGGGGAAAGCTGCCGACGATCATGTCGAAGTCCCGCGAGCGCACCCGGGTGATGTACTGGGACACGTCGACCCGGCGGATCACCAGGTCGATGCCCAGGTCCGCCAGGTTGCGCTTGAACGGCAGCAGCACCCGCTCGAACTCGGTCTGGGCCAGGAGGAACTCGATCACCACCGGCTTGCCCTGGGCGTCGACCATCTTGTCGTCGACGATGCGCCAGCCGGCTTCCTGCAACAGCTGGTAGGCCTGGCGCTGCTGGGCGCGGATCATGCCGCTGCCGTCGCACACCGAAGGCGAGAAGGCCTGGTCGAACACCTGCGGCGGGATCTGGCCGCGCAGCGGTTCGAGAATCGCCAGCTCCTCCGGGCCCGGCAGGCCGGTGGCGGCCATTTCCGAGTTCTCGAAGTAGCTGCGGGTGCGGGTGTAGGCACCGTTGAACAGCTGCTTGTTGCTCCATTCGAAATCCAGCAGCAGGCTCAGGGCGTGGCGCACTCGCACGTCCTGGAACAGCGGTCGGCGGGTGTTGAAGACAAAACCCTGCATGCCGGTGGGGTTGCCGTTGGCGATCTGCTCCTTGATCAGCCGGCCCTGGGCCACGGCCGGGGTGTTGTAGGCGGTGGCCCAGTTCTTCGCGCTCATTTCCAGCCAGTAGTCGAACTGCCCGGCCTTGAGGGCTTCCAGGGCCACGGTGTTGTCGCGGTAGTAATCGCTGGTGATCACGTCGAAGTTGTAGAAGCCGCGATTGACCGGCAGGTCGCGGCCCCAGTAGTCCTTGACCCGCTCGTAGCGGATCGAGCGCCCGGCCTTGACCTGGGTCACCCGGTAGGGGCCGCTGCCCAGGGGCACTTCCAGGTTGCTCTTGGCAAAGTCGCGGCTTTCCCACCAGTGCTTGGGCAGGACCGTCAGTTGGCCGAGGATCAGCGGCAGTTCGCGGTTGTTGTTGTGCTTGAACTTGAACAGCACCCGCAGCGGGTCTTCGGCGATCACCTGGTCGACGTCGGCGTAGTAGCCGCGGTACAGCGGCGAACCGGCGCTCATCAGGGTCTGGAAGCTGAACACCACGTCCTCGGCGCGGATCGGCTGGCCGTCGTTGAAGCGCGCCTCCGGGCGCAGGTAGAAACGCACCCAGCTGTTGTCCGGGGCTTTTTCGATCTTGCCCGCCACCAGCCCGTATTCGGTGAAGGGCTCGTCCAGGCTCTGGGTCATCAGGGTGTCGTAGATCAGGCCGATGTTCTGCTCGGGCACGCCTTTGCTGATGAAGGGGTTGAGGCTGTCGAAGCTGCCGAAGCCGGCCATGCGGAAGGTGCCCCCCTTGGGCGCCTTCGGGTCGACGAAGTCGAAGTGCTGGAAGTTCGCCGGGTATTTCGGCGCTTCGTTGTACAGGGTCAGGGCATGTTGCGGCGCAGCCTGGGCACAGCAGGCGATGATGCCGAACAACAGGCCGCTGGTGCGCAGGAGCAGGGCACGCAGAGGCATCATTGGGGAGTCTCCAGGGACTTCAGCCACCAGGCGTTCAAGCCCAGGTTGTAGGGCGGCGTGGTGACAAAGGCGAACCGGTTGCGGTAGGCCAGTCGGTGATAGTTGAGGTACCAGTTGGGAATCATGTAGTGCTGCCACAGCAGCACCCGGTCCAGGGCGCGGCCGGCGGCCAGTTGCTCGTCGCGGCTCTGGGCGGCCAGCAGTTGCTCCAGCAGGTGATCGACAATCGGGTTGTTGATGCCTGCGTAGTTCTTGCTGCCCTTGACCGACACCTGGCTGGAGTGGAAGTACTGCCATTGCTCCAGGCCCGGGCTCAGGGTCTGGTTGAGGGTCATGAGGATCATGTCGTAGTCGAACTGGTCCAGGCGCTGCTTGTACTGCGCCCGGTCCACGGTGCGCAGGCGCGCCTCGATGCCGATGCTCGCCAGGTTCTCCACGTAGGGCTGGAGAATCCGCTCCAGGTTGGGATTGACCAGCATCAGCTCGAAACGCAGCGGCTGCCCGGCGCTGTTCTGCAGGCGCTGGCCGTTGAGCTTCCAGCCGGCGTCGGCCAACAGCCCCAGGGCGCGGCGCAGGGTATCCCGGGGGATGCCGCGACCCTCGGTGCGGGGCAGGCTGAAGGCCTGGGTGAAGAGATTGGCGGGCAGTTGTTCGCGGTAGGGCGACAGCAGTAGCCATTCGTGCCCTACCGGCAGGCCCGTGGCGGAGAATTCGCTGTTGGGGTAGTAGCTCAGGGCCCGCTGGTAGGCGCCGCTGAACAGGGTGCGGTTGGTCCATTCGAAGTCGAACATCAGGCCCAGGGCTTCACGCACCCGCACGTCGGCGAAGAGACTGCGCCGGGTGTTCATGAACAGGCCTTGGGTCTGGGTCGGAATCTGGTGCGCCACCTGGGCCTTGATCACCTCGCCGCGATTGACCGCGGGGAAGTTGTAGCCGTTGGCCCAGTTCTTGGCCTGGTGCTCGATGTAGATGTCGAACTCGCCGGCCTTGAAGGCTTCGAAGGCCACGTCGCTGTCGCGGTAGAACTCCACTTCGACCCGGTCGAAGTTGTTGAAGCCGCGGTTGACCGGCAAGTCCTTGCCCCAATAATCCTGGACCCGTTCGAACGCCAGTTGGCGTCCGGGCTGGACCTGGGTGATGCGATAGGGGCCGCTGCCCAGGGGCGGGGTGAAGGTGGTGGCCTTGAAGTCGCGGTCTTTCCAGTAGTGCTGGGGCAGCACCGGCAGCTCGCCCAGGCGCAGGATCAGCAGCGGGTTGCCGGCGCGCTTGAACACGAAGCGGATGCGCTGCGGGCCGAGGATGTCCACCCGCTGCACTTCCTGCAGGTTGGTGCGGTATTGCGGGTGGCCTTCCTTGAGCAGCAGGCGGTAGGAGAACGCCACGTCATAGGCGGTGATCGGCTTGCCATCGTGAAAGCGTGCTTCGGGGCGCAGGTTGAACACCACCCAGCTGCGGTCTTCGCTGTATTCCACGGAGCGGGCGATCAGGCCGTAGCTGGAGGTGGGCTCGTCACCGGAGGGGGCGTAGAGGCCGGTGCCCACCATCAGCGGTTCGTTGAGTTCGTTGACCCCGTATTGCAGGAAGTTCGGCGTGGCGACCGGGCTGGTGCCTTTGAAGGTGTAGGGGTTGAGGGTATCGAAGGTGCCAAAGGCCATGACCCGCAAGGTGCCGCCTTTGGGCGCCGCGGGGTTGACCCAGTCGAAGTGGGTGAATTTGGCCGGGTACTTGAGCGTGCCAAACTGCGCATAACCATGACTTTCGGTGATCGTCGCGCTTGCGGGAAAGCTCAAGGCCAGACTGAAGAAGAGCAGAAGGAGGGGACGCATCGAGTCAGAGATCCGTTCCAGGCGGCTTGGGCTTAATGCTCCGTACAGTAACAGCTTGTATCAGCAGGAAAAAGCTCGCTGGCGCGAGCTTTGTGCAATTGAAATTTCCCGTAGGAGCCGGCTTGTCGGCGAAGGCTGTTCGCCGGCAAGCCGGCTCCTACAGAGCGGGTTTCAGTGTGGCAGGTAGACCGTGAGCATCTGGCCCGGCTTGAGGGCCTGGGCCGCACGCGGGTTCCAGCGCTTGAGGTGCTGCATTTCAACATTGAAACGCTTGGCCACGATGTACAGCGAGTCGCCTTGCTTGACCTTGTAGCGGGTCGACTTCTGCTTGCCGCTGCTGGCCACGCTGGTTTTCTTGCCGGCGGCCTTGCGGGTGTCCTGCATCACCAGGGTCTGGCCGACCTTGAGGTTCTTGCCGCTGAGCTTGTTCCAGCGTTGCAGGTCCTGCACATCCACCTTGTTGGCCTTGGCGATCAGGGTCAGGTTGTCGCCGTTCTTGACCCGGTAGATGCGCTTGGGTCGCAGCGAGTCGCGGCCTTCGTCGCGGTCGAAGACCGGCTTGAGGGAGCGCTTGCTGATCAGCTCTTCGGGTTTCATGGTGGACAGGCTGGTGGTCAGCAGCTGGGCCTTGGACGTGGGCACCAGCAGGTGCTGTGGACCGTCGACGGTGGTGCGCTGCTTGAACGCCGGGTTGAGCTGGAACAGCTCGTCCTCGTCGATGTTGGCCACCGCGGCGACCTTGGACAGGTCCATGCGCTGGTTGATTTCCACCACCTGGAAGTAGGGTTCGTTGGCGATCGGGTTGAGGTTCACGCCGTAGGCCTGCGGGGCCAGTACCACCTGGGACAGGGCCAGCAGCTTGGGCACGTAGGCTTGAGTCTCGGCCGGCAGCGGCAGGTTCCAGTAGTCGGTGGGCAGGCCGAGCTTGTCATTGCGCTCGATGGCCCGGCTCACGGTGCCTTCGCCGGCGTTGTAGGCGGCCAGGGCCAGCAACCAGTCACCGTTGAACATGTCGTGCAGGCGGGTCAGGTAGTCCAGGGCGGCGGTGGTGGAGGCGGTGATATCGCGGCGGCCATCGTAGAAGCGGGTCTGGCGCAGGTTGAAGTAGCGCCCGGTGGCCGGGACGAACTGCCACAGGCCCACGGCATCGGCCCGGGAATAGGCCAGCGGGTTGTAGGCGCTTTCGATCACCGGCAGCAGGGCCAGCTCCAGCGGCATGTTGCGCTCTTCGAGACGCTCGACGATGTAGTGGATATAGAGGCTGCCGCGTTCGCCGGCGTTTTCCAGGAAAGAAGGGTTGCTGGCGAACCACAGGCGCTGCTGTTCAATACGCGGGTTGACGCCCAGGCCTTCCTGCAATTGGAACCCCTGGCGCATGCGCTCCCAGACGTCCTGGGGTACTTGCGGGCTTGGCTTGTTGCTCAGCCAGATGGGTTTTTGCTTGATGCGGGCGTTGAAATTCTGGGTGTGTGCCGCGTCGCTCTGCGGGGCATGGCCGGTGCTTTGGCAGCCCGCAAGCGTCGCTGACACAGCTACCGCGATGGCCTGGGCCAAGCGCGTCAATGCGTCTGAACTGATGGAATAACGAATAGATGACGACATTGGCTGGAAGTAAGTTCCGGGCAAAAATGTCGGGCGATTCTAGAAAGCACCCGGGGTGCGGTCAACCATTCAGAATTTTTGTACCAGTAGATAGCGTGCTTAGAATTTATCTTTCCAAGCCCTCAGGGCCGCAAAGACCGCACTCTGCGACGGGTTATCCTGGCCGCTCCGTTCGTCCGCTTTTTGTTTAACGGATGTTTCACCGGTACGCAAAAACGGGTTGGTGAGTTTCTCCAGGGCCAGGGTTGATGGCAGGGTCATGCGCCCTTGCTCGCGCATCTGCGTGACCTTTTCCAGACGCTGGGCAATGTCCGGGTTGGCGGGCTCTACTGCCTGGGCGAAGCGCAGGTTGCTCAGGGTGTATTCGTGGGTGCAGTAGATCAGGGTGTCGTCCGGCAGCGCGGCAAGGCGGCTGAGGGAGTGGTGCATCTGTTCCGGCGTGCCTTCGAACAGACGGCCGCAACCGGCGGCGAACAGGGTATCGCCGCAGAACAGCAGGCCGTGATGGTAGTAGGCGATGTGTCCCAGGGTATGGCCGGGTACGGCGAATACCTCGAAGTCCCAGCCGAGGATGTTGGCGTGGTCGTTGTCGTTCAGGGCCACGTCGCGTCCGGGGATCTTTTCCCGCGCCGGGCCATACACGGTGGCGCCGCTGTGCTGCTTGAGCCGCTCGACACCGCCGACGTGGTCGTGGTGGTGATGGGTGATCAGGATGTCGCTGAGGACCCAGCCCGGGTGCTGTTCCAGCCAGGCCAGGACCGGCGCCGCGTCGCCCGGATCGACGACCGCGCAGCGCTGGCTGCGATGATCCTGTAACAACCAGATGTAGTTGTCGGTGAAGGCGGGCAGGGCACTGATCTGTATCATCTTCGGATTCGCCAAGCGGAAAACAATGGCGCATCTTAGAGCTTCTTGGCGTGTTGGAGAATGCAATGACCGATAAAGCCTTCGCTCAGGCAGATCCCGACTGGCTGGCCCTGATCAGTGCGGCCCGTGACTGGCTGTCCGGTCCCCTGGGGCAATTTTTGCTGGATGAAGAGCGGCGCATGCTCGAAGAGGAACTGGGGCGTTTCTTTGGCGGTTACCTGGTGCACTACGGGCCTTCGGCGCAGAACCCGCCGGTGGCGCCGCAGGTACAGCGCAATGTGCGCCTGGGCGCGCCGCTGCCCGGGGTGGAGATTGTCTGCGAGGAACAGGCCTGGCCCCTGAGCGAGCATGCCGCCGATGTGGTGGTGCTGCAGCACGGCCTGGATTTCTGCCTGTCGCCCCACGGCCTGTTGCGCGAGGCCGCCAGCAGCGTGCGCCCCGGTGGTCATCTGCTGATTGTCGGCATCAATCCCTGGAGCACCTGGGGCTTGCGCCATGTGTTCGCCCACGACGCCTTGCGCCAGGCTCGTTGCATCTCGCCCTCGCGGGTGGGCGACTGGCTCAACCTGCTGGGCTTCGCGCTGGAGAAACGCCGCTTCGGGTGCTATCGTCCGCCGCTTGCCTCGCAGGCATGGCAGGCGCGACTGGCGGGTTGGGAGCGCAAGGCCGGGCAGTGGCAACTGGCCGGCGGTGGCTTTTATCTGCTGGTGGCGCGCAAGATCGCCGTCGGCCTGCGCCCGGTGCGCCAGGTGCGACGCGAACCCATGGGCAAGCTGGTGCCGCTGCCCATGGCCAAGGTCAATCGCCGTAACAGCGAATCCTGATGACCTGCAGCAACCTTCTTTTTATATAGACCGGCCGAGTGACCTCGGCCTTGGGCGCTGTCGACCGCAATCGGCAGGCCAATGGCAATTTTCTGATGGAAGGCGTGGATGAGCGATAGCGTAGAAATCTTTACCGACGGTGCCTGCAAGGGCAATCCCGGCCCGGGTGGCTGGGGCGCGTTGCTGGTGTTCAAGGGCGTCGAGAAGGAGCTCTGGGGCGGCGAAGCCAACACCACCAACAATCGCATGGAGCTGATGGCGGCGATTCGCGGCCTGGAAGAACTCAAGCGCGAGTGCGATGTGTTGCTGGTCACCGACTCGCAGTACGTGATGAAGGGCATCAACGAGTGGATGGCCAACTGGAAGAAGCGCGGCTGGAAGACCGCCGCCAAGGAACCGGTGAAGAACGCCGACCTGTGGCAGCAGCTGGACGAGCAGGTCAACCGGCACAAGGTCACCTGGAAATGGGTTCGCGGCCACACCGGCCACCACGGCAACGAGCGGGCCGACCAGTTGGCCAACCGTGGCGTGGATGAAGTGCGCGGCTACAAGGGCTGACGGCGCTACAGGGTGAGAATCGCCGCCGCCAGTTGTGCGTCGCTGTAGGGCGGGTTGTGCAGCGTTCGGCGAATGTGCTGCAACGCCGATTCCAGGCGCACGCCGCGAATCGCCCCGTCGCTGGCGACGAAGGCCGCGGCGTCGCTGCGGGCTTCCAGGACAACCTTGTCATCCTTGAACGAGCTGCTGATCTTGGCCGTGCCTTTGCTGCTGGTCAGCAGTCCGCTCATGCTCAGGTCGGTGCTGATCACCAGGCTGGTGGCATGGCTGGAGCTGCCGAGCATTGCGATGAACAGGGCAATGAACAGCAGGCTTTGCAGACGGCGCCGGAGAGTCTTCATGACCGCGAGTTTCCCTGGAAAAGATCGGCGGCACCCTAGCAGCCGGGCCTTGGGCGAACCTCATCAGCTTTGCGAATAACTGTTAAAAAGTGCGCGGCAGCGGCCTGTTGCCTGCGGCGCGCTGTCCTTGGGCCGGGCATGCTAAAATCCCGCCCTTTGCCAGATTGAGAACGGACCACTGATGGCCAACAGATCTGTTGTACTCGATACCGAAACCACCGGTATGCCGGTGACCGACGGCCACCGGATCATTGAAATCGGCTGCGTCGAGTTGATCGGTCGGCGCCTGACCGGGCGGCACTTCCACGTTTACCTGCAACCGGATCGCGAGAGCGACGAGGGCGCCATCGGCGTCCACGGCATCACCAACGAGTTCCTGGTGGGCAAGCCGCGCTTTGCCGAAGTCGCCGACGAGTTCTTCGACTTTATCCAGGGCGCTCAGCTGATCATCCATAACGCGGCGTTCGACGTTGGCTTCATCAACAACGAATTCGCCCTGATGGGGCGCCACGACCGCGCGGACATCACCCAGCACTGCACCATCCTCGACACCCTGTTGATGGCCCGTGAGCGTCACCCCGGCCAGCGCAACAGCCTCGATGCCCTGTGCAAGCGCTATGGCGTCGACAACTCCGGTCGTGAACTGCACGGCGCCTTGCTCGACTCGGAGATCCTCGCCGACGTCTACCTGACCATGACCGGTGGCCAGACCAGCCTGTCGCTGGCGGGCAACGCTTCGGATGGCAACGGTTCCGGCGAAGGCTCGGGCAACCGCGCCACGGAAATCCGCCGTCTGCCGGCCGATCGTCCCCGGGGACGGATCATCCAGGCCAGCGCAGCCGAATTGGCCGAGCACCAGACACGCCTGGAGATCATCGCCAAGTCTGCCGGTGGACCGGCGCTCTGGACCCAGTTGCTCGAAGCCCAGCAGCAATAAGCCTTGTTGCCTGCGGCCCTGTAGCCGCTGGCGCAGGCTGCGCACGGCTCCGTAGGTAGAGGGCGGTAGCTGTCGGGAGACCGTCAAGCAAGGCCCTGCGGGCCTTTTCGCAGCTTCGCGGGCTCAGCAGCGGCTACAGAGTGGTTGGGCGTGGCTGGGAGCGGGCCGGCAATTGTTCCAGTGCGACGTTTTGTTATACCCAGCCCTTGCCCGGGGTGACACAAGGCGTGCGCAGCTTCTACCCTGAGTTGATTGGCGGGGCCAACCCGCCGTCTCAGGACATCCAGCCTCCATGTACAAAGACCTGCAGTTTCCGATCCTGATCGTGCACCGCGACATCAAGGCCGATACGGTGGCCGGGGACCGGGTGCGGGGCATCGCCCGGGAGCTGGAGAAGGACGGCTTCAGCATCTTCTCGGCGGTGAACTATGCCGAAGGGCGCCTGGTGGCCGCGACCCATCACGGCCTGGCCTGCATGTTGATCGCCGCCGAGGGCGCCGGGGAAAACACCCACCTGCTGCAAAACATGGTGGAGCTGATCCGCCTGGCCCGGGTGCGGGCGCCGCTGTTGCCGATCTTCGCCCTGGGCGAGCAGATGACCCTGGAGAACGCTCCGGCCGATGCCATGAGCGAGCTCAACCAGCTGCGGGGCATTCTCTACCTGTTCGAGGACACGGTGCCTTTTCTCGCCCGCCAGGTGGCCCGGGCTGCGCGCAATTACCTGGACGGGTTGCTGCCGCCGTTTTTCAAGGCCCTGGTGCAGCACACCGCCGATTCCAACTACTCCTGGCATACCCCGGGGCACGGTGGGGGCGTGGCGTATCGCAAGAGCCCGGTGGGGCAGGCGTTCCATCAGTTCTTCGGCGAGAACACCTTGCGTTCCGACCTGTCGGTGTCGGTGCCGGAACTGGGCTCGCTGCTGGATCACACCGGGCCCCTGGCCGAGGCCGAGGCACGGGCGGCGCGAAATTTTGGCGCCGATCACACCTTTTTCGTGATCAACGGCACTTCCACCGCTAACAAGATCGTCTGGCACTCCATGGTCGGTCGCGACGATCTGGTGCTGGTGGATCGCAACTGCCACAAGTCGGTGCTGCACTCGATCATCATGACCGGGGCCATTCCCCTGTACCTGTGCCCGGAGCGCAACGAGCTGGGGATTATCGGCCCGATTCCCTTGAGCGAGTTCAGCCCCGAGTCGATCCAGGCCAAGATCGACGCCAGCCCGCTGACCCGTGGCCGCCCGCCCAAGGTCAAGCTGGCGGTGGTCACCAACTCCACTTACGACGGCCTGTGCTACAACGCCGAGCTGATTAAGCAGAGCCTGGGCAACAGTGTCGAGGTGCTGCACTTCGACGAGGCCTGGTATGCCTACGCCGCCTTCCACGAATTCTTTTCCGGGCGTTATGGCATGGGCACCTCGCGCAGCGCCGAGAGCCCGCTGGTGTTCACCACCCATTCCACCCATAAGCTGCTGGCGGCCTTCAGCCAGGCGTCGATGATCCATGTGCAGGACGGTGGCGCCCGGCAGCTGGACCGGGACCGTTTCAACGAAGCCTTCATGATGCATATCTCCACGTCGCCGCAATACAGCATCATCGCCTCGCTGGATGTGGCCTCGGCGATGATGGAAGGGCCGGCGGGGCGCTCGCTTCTGCAGGAAATGTTCGATGAGGCCCTGAGCTTCCGCCGGGCCCTGGCCAACCTGCGCCAGCACATCGCCGCCGATGACTGGTGGTTCTCGATCTGGCAGCCGGAACGGGTCGAAGGCATCGACCAGGTGCGCACCGAGGACTGGCTGCTGGAACCCGAAGGCGAGTGGCACGGCTTTGCCGGCGTCACCTGCGACTATGTGCTGCTGGACCCGATCAAGGTCACCCTGGTGATGCCCGGCCTGACCGCCGGCGGCGCCCTGAGCGAGCACGGGATCCCGGCGGCGGTGGTCAGCAAGTTTCTCTGGGAGCGCGGGTTGGTGGTGGAAAAGACCGGGCTCTATTCATTCCTGGTGCTGTTCTCCATGGGCATTACCAAGGGCAAGTGGAGCACGCTGCTCACCGAGCTGCTGGAGTTCAAGCGCAACTACGACGCCAATGTCAGCCTCGCCACTTGCCTGCCCAGCGTCGCCAGCCAGGACCCGCAGCGCTATCAGGGCATGGGCCTGCAGGACCTGTGCGACCAGCTGCACGCCTGCTACCGCAGCAATGCCACCGCCAAGCACCTCAAGCGCATGTACACGGTGCTGCCGGAGGTGGCGATGAAGCCCGCCGATGCCTACGACCAACTGGTGCGGGGCGAGGTCGAGGCCGTTTCCATCGATCAGTTGCAGGGGCGTATCGCCGCGGTGATGCTGGTGCCCTATCCACCGGGGATTCCGTTGATCATGCCCGGCGAGCGCTTCACCGAGTCGACCCGCTCGATCATCGACTACCTGGGGTTTGCCCGGGCCTTCGACAGCAGCTTCCCGGGCTTTGTCGCCGATGTGCACGGTCTGCAGCATGAGGATCTGGGCGACGGGCGCCACTACACCGTCGATTGCATCAAGGCATGAGGAGTTTTCCCGCTATGCAGCCTGTTGTGAACCCCAAGCACCCGGGGCTGGCGATCCGCGTGGCCGACCAGGGGTTCGCCGCCTATGTCTGGGGCAGCGATTTCAGCTTCCAGGTCAGCGCCTACGCCGAGCCTGCGCCAAGCCTGGCGGTGGCGGACTGGCCGCTGCGCAAGGTGGTGCCGTATCGCAAGTGCTATGGCATCGATCCGGAGGAATTCGGCAGTTACCGCAATGCCGCGGACAGCGAGATCTTCATGGCCTATCTCGACGATCAGGCCGTGGGGCATGTGGTGGTCAGCACCAACTGGAATGGCTACGGGCATGTCGACGAGCTGGCCGTGCACGCACCGGCCCGACGCCACGGAGTGGCCCGGGCGCTGCTGGAGGTGGCGCAGTTCTGGAGTCGCAAGAAGCAACTGCCGGGAGTGATGCTGGAAACCCAGAACAACAACCTGGGAGCCTGTCGCCTCTACGAGCGCTGCGGCTATGTGGTGGGCGGGGTGGATCACCTGCGTTATCGCGGCATCGATCCGCAGACTCGCGAAGTGGCGATCTTCTGGTATCGGCTGTTTGCCGATGAGTCCCAGGTGAGCCCGGCTTAACCCGCCAGCAGGGCCTCGGCCTGTTCGGTCAGCAGTTCCAGCAGGGCATTGAGCCAGGGCGAGGCCTCGCTGCCCTGACGGCGCAGGGCGTACAAGGTGACGCCGATCGGCGGCGACAGCGGGCAGACATCGAGCCCGGCACTGCGGGCACCGACGGCGGTGAAGGGGTCGACAATGGCCAGTCCTTCGCCGGCTTCCACCAGGCTGCGCATCATCTGATAGGTCTGCACGCGGGTCTGGATCACCGGGCTTGGCCGCAGGTTCTGCAATTTGCTGGCGAGCATCACGCTTAGCGGGTCCTGGCCTTCCAGGCCGAGCATGGCCTGGCCGGCCAGGTCCTGCAGGGCGGCGTATTTCTGCCGGGGCTGCAGCCAGCCATGGGGGGCCAGCAGGAACAGCTTGCCCTGGGCCAGTGCCTGGCTGTGGATGTCCGGGTGTTCGGGGTCATGCAGGCTCAGGCCCAGGTCGCAATCGCGCAGCAGCAGGCGCTCGACCATCTCTCGGGTGCCGTGACTGAGCAGGCTGCACGGGGTATCGGGAAAGCGCCGCCGCAGGGCGGCGATGCATTGCGGCAGCAGTTGCTGGACCAGCGGCGGGGTGCCGATGATGCGCAACGGCGGTGCCTGGTGAAAGCGCAAACTGTCGGCCAGGCGTTGCAGTGGCTCGAAGGCGTCGTAGACCCGGGTAATCGCCGGTTGCAGCTCCCGGGCCTCGCGAGTGGCCTGCAAGCGTCCGCGCACGCTGGCGAACAGCATGAACCCCAAGTGGCTTTCGGCATCGCGCAGCAAGGCCTCGACCTCGGCCACCGAGAGCTGCAGCAGCTCGGCGGCGGTGCCCAGGTGGGCGGTTTGCAGGAGGGCCTGAATCACTTCGATATGACGTAGACGCATGCTTGAAGTCCATCTCCAGCCGTTGGGCGGTCAAGCATCGAATCCTACCCCAACTGCGGGTCTGGAAGCTGTAGCTGCCGCTCTTGGCCGGGCCGGACCGCCGGGGCCGGGTGCGCCTATTCGGTGATGTAGGTCTCGGGTTCGCGGACGATGGTCACGTCCGATTGCACCAGCAGGAACTGATTGTCGTCGAGCTTGCGCACCCGGTCGCCAATGGCCAGGCGGTAGGTGGTGACGGGCTCCGAGCCGCTGCTACCGTCCTGCGCGGGCATGGATTCCTGGAACTCGTGCACTGAATACACCCGTCCTTCGGCATCTCTTGCATGGAATTGTCCGACAAGTACTGCAGCCATCTTTAGAGCCTCTGGAGATAAAACACGCAAATTTCGTTGCTGTAGACCCGGTGGGTGCCGGGTAAGTTTTGCCGCCTGGAAAAAATAATCCGTGGCCGCCGCCGGCCGTGGGGTGTGGCAGGATTTATCTGAGGAAATGGCGCTCGCAGGGTAGCAGGCACCCCCCGGGCTCATCTATAACTAACAGCTTCTTCACGCCAAGGGTTGGAAACTCCAATGAGCAATGTCTACAAGGTTGCAGTGCTGGTCGGCAGTCTGAGAACGCAGTCCCTGAACCGTAAGGTCGCCCTGGCGCTGGCCGAGCTGGCCCCGGCGAACCTGCAGTTGGGTATCGTCGAGATCGGCGATCTGCCGCTCTATAACGAAGACATCGATGGGACGCCGCCGGCGAGCTACACGCGCTTTCGCGAACAGATCGCGGCCGCCGATGCGCTGTTGTTCGTCACCCCGGAATACAACCGTTCGGTGCCGGCGGCCCTGAAGAATGCCATCGACGTCGGTTCGCGGCCCTACGGCAAGAGTGCCTGGGGTGGCAAGCCGGGGGCGGTGATCAGCGTGTCCCCGGGGGCCATCGGCGGCTTTGGCGCCAATCATCATCTGCGCCAGTCCCTGGTGTTCCTCAATGTGCCGTGCATGCAGCAGCCCGAAGCCTACCTGGGCGGCGCCGGTTCAGCGTTCGACGACGCGGGCAAGCTGTCGGAGGCCACCCGGCCGTTCCTGCAGAGCTTCATCAACGCCTACGGCCAATGGGTCGAGCAACAGAAGAAAGCCTGACCCCCCAACATCCCCCTGCTCGCGTAGGAGCCGGCTTGCCGGCGAACAGGACCTTGAGTCCCGTGGCGCCCTCTGGGGCGCCTTCGCCGGCAAGCCGGCTCCTCCATAATCAAGACCCCCCTCTCATGTTGATTGCAGTACTGATCTTCCTGCTGACCATCACCCTGGTGATCTGGCAGCCCAAAGGCCTGGGCGTCGGCTGGAGCGCGGTGTTCGGCGCGCTCCTGGCGCTGTTCTGCGGCGTGGTGCAACTGGCCGACATCCCGGTGGTGTGGCAGATCATCTGGAACGCCACCGGCACCTTCGTCGCGCTGATCATCATCAGCCTGCTGCTGGACGAAGCCGGGTTCTTCGCCTGGGCCGCCCTGCATGTGGCGCGCTGGGGCCGCGGGCGAGGGCGCCGCTTGTTCGCCTTCATGGTGCTCTTGGGCGCCCTGGTGTCGGCGCTGTTCGCCAACGACGGCGCGGCGCTGATCCTCACGCCCATCGTGATTTCCATGCTGCTGGCCCTGCGCTTTTCGCCGGCCACCACCCTGGCTTTCGTCATGGGGGCCGGCTTCATCGCCGACACCGCGAGCCTGCCGCTGGTGGTGTCGAACCTGGTGAACATCGTCTCCGCGGACTTTTTCAAGATCGGCTTCAACCGCTATGCGGCGGTGATGCTGCCGGTCAACCTGGTGAGCGTGGCCGCGACCCTGGTGGTGCTGCTGTGGTTTTTCCGCCGTGATATCCCGCTGGATTATGACCCCCGACAACTGGCCGAGCCGGCCAGCGCCATCCATGACCGGGCAACCTTCATGGCCGGCTGGTGGGTGCTGCTGATCCTGCTGCTGGGCTGCTTTGCCCTGGAGCCGCTGGGGATTCCCATCAGCGCCATTTCCGCGGCCTGCGCCACCTTGCTGCTGGTGATCGCGGCGCGTGGACACAAGATCTCCACCCGCAAGGTGCTCAAGGAAGCGCCATGGCAGATCGTGATTTTTTCCCTGGGCATGTACCTGGTGGTGTACGGCTTGCGCAACGCCGGCCTGACCGGGCACCTGGCCGCCTGGCTCGACGCCTTTGCCGGCGGCGGAATCTGGGGCGCGGCCCTGGGCACTGGCTTGCTCAGCGCCGGGTTGTCGTCGTTGATGAACAACCTGCCGACGGTGCTGATCGGCGCCTTGTCCATCGACGCCAGCCAGGCCACCGGGGTGGTCAAGGAAGCGATGATCTACGCCAACGTCATCGGCAGCGACCTGGGGCCGAAGATCACCCCGATCGGCAGCCTGGCGACCCTGCTCTGGCTGCATGTGCTGGAGCGCAAGGGCATTCATATCGGCTGGGGCTATTACTTCCGGGTCGGCGTCGTGCTCACCGTGCCGGTGCTGCTGGTGACTTTGGCGGCCCTGGCGTTGCGGCTTTCCCTGGCCTAGCGAAACCCCGCGGCTGGAGCCGGCTTGCCGGGCACAAGGCCCGTGAGCGTTGCGCCGCTCATGAGGATGCTTTCGCTGGCAAGCCAGCTCCTACCAGGGGGCGCGCGATCATCCGCCGTAGGAGCCGGCTTGCCGGCGAAGAGGCCCGTTAGCCTTGCGCCGTTTGTGGGGGCGCTTTCGCTGGCAAGCCAGCGCCTACGCAGGCTGGTCTTTGGGCGGGAGGGGCTGGGG
>Ga0194135_10000398_pt1 | contig 25552 bp, 16 predicted proteins | sample LitLau_LLRF_2013_FD_134024 | JGI IMG/M metagenome (GOLD analysis project Ga0194135, IMG submission 134024) | Freshwater sediment microbial communities in response to fracking from North America - Little Laurel Run_MetaG_LLRF_2013 (version 2) | ecosystem: Environmental > Aquatic > Freshwater >... | reverse complement strand
TGCAATGAGAGTGTCGTAGGAGAGTCATGCGCCTCGGCCAGCAATGCGACAGCATTCGAAGCATAGAATTCCTATAGTGGCAATTTTGAATGTCAGGTTTTTCTTTAAATCTGTTGGACAAATCTTGTTCTGTCAAAGTGGACTTTTGAATTTGACGACATTTGAAAACGTTATTATTCCTTGTGACGAGTGAACATGGTTGAATAGTAAGTTTCGAACGAAATGGAATAACAACGAGAGAGAGACAACCGAGATGCAAAATGGCTTGGTTTGGGGAGAGTATCGCAAATATCACCGGCCAAATTTCCAACTTCACCAAAGAAGTTCTGGCAGAAACTCCAAATGAAGACACAGGAGAAACTGTTGGAGTCTTCAGCAAGCGAGGTGAAAGCGCAAGAATATATTATTTCTGTTTATCTTGAGTGTAATATGGATTCGTTTTTACAAGTTTACTTTTTTGAAATATGATAGAAGATAACAGCAGCGGTTCTTTAGCCGAAGATTTGGACACTTCAAAAAAACTTGTCACAGAACTGCAAGCAATTATTAATCAACAAAAAAATGAGGTAACTGAACTCATTCAGAGTGTTGTTAAATTTAAATGTAATGGTTTTAAAATTCAACATTTTTCTCTACCGTGTAATTGGACAGATTGGCTGTTACAGTAAATAGTATTCATTAAATAGGTTTAGTATTCGTAAATCCAGAGATAGAAATATGTTTACCAACTAAAAGTACCATTTAATTATGATTTAATCTCACTTGTATTTAAAACAAGTTAGTTAAATAACGTAACGCGAGTGAGAAAAGCGTGTGTGGTGAAATTAAAATCTTTTTTATTTTCAGATTGAACACTACAAATTACTCGCTTCAAGTTATGAAGAAAAGTCAGAAGCTCTAGATCGACAGAATCAATCTCTAGCAGAATCATTTAAGCAGTTTGTTGAGACTAAAGAGGTAAGCATGAATGCTTAAAACTAGTTGTAAGTAATTTTCATATATGAAGTAAAGGTGTATGTAGTTATTACTATTAACTATGTCTTGATTTACTCATCTTTCATGTTACAAGGGAAAATGTTATTTATTAAACACTATGTCTTTGCTTTTCAGAATGAAATCAAACAATTAGTCAGCCAAATTGAAAATAACCAAGCTGAAAAAGACTCATTAGAAATTGTACCTGCACCTGCTCAGACAGTTGAGGTGAGATGACTTGTTTGTAATCGCGAGTTATTGGTATGGTATAAATAGTTTAATATTCTGTTTTTAATATGCAGCAAGAAACTGACTTACTTCAAAAAATAGAAGCAGCAAAACTGGTGAGTATCTACAGACTTAATAAAATTCAAGTAAACTATGCTAAAATAGTTATTTCAATCTATTTTTCATTTAGGAGGAACGTCAAATTCACCAGCTACGCATTAAACAACTAGAAAAAGTGAGCTTTCTTTTCTTTGTATGGTGTTTTGGTTTCTGAGTTAATACTTTGCTATGTGTCATCATGTTGCCTCAATATACGTGCAAGCAGTTTTCACGTAAGATGTGCTCTCTGATCACTGCTAATCACGTGGCGCACGGAGAAGAAATATAATTACAATGACACGAAATTGTTGAAAATTGAGGTTTGCATCTGCAAAGGGCACAAATAGGATGAGGGACACATGTGACACTCATTATTTAATATTTTATGTCGTACTGCAGCATTCATAATCTCGTTTCCTGTCATCCTGTTCATTGTCCCCTAAGAATGAATAGCATATTTGCAGTTTCCTCTTTCAAAATCTCTAGCATGTTCTTATTGTTTGCTTGAGGCGAGACTCTCAGAGTAAACTACGCGTACTCGAACTCGTTTGTACGAAGAATTAGAATACAAGACTTGCTAAATGTTGGAGTTCAACACGTTTCCTCTCTGGTCACAAAAACGCATGAAAGTGTGATGAGGTGTTATCGTTAAGATTATTAGCAAGGTGAATTTGTGTGCAGCACTCTGTGGTACTGGGACAATAAGGTGGTCTTATGGTAAGCAAATAGAATACATCGTCATAATCATGACCATATGCCCAGAAAAAAATTCCTCGTGGCTGTTTGCTCTTGTGATGATAATGTATTTGCTTAGGACTTCACACACAACACACCCTACGAATCCTCTGCTTGCCTACGCTCAAGTATCAAGTAAATCTCCCATCAACTCAACCTAAATGTGGAACATGATAAAAAGTAATATATGTTCACAGGGCTTAAGTTTTGCTGGAGAAGCCGACAAAATGCTCTTTTAGATTATAATTGTGTATACCTTTTCCTTGTCTCTTTACATCTGTACGTGTACCTGTAATCTTACTTGGTTTTCAGTTCCAGAAAACTCATGGCTTTCATATTTAACGGATATTAGATTTTGTACGTGTCATTCGATTCTGTTATTCAGTCAGTTATTTTGTGCATATTATTGCTTCTCTTTTGTATGGAGAATTTTCATCCATCTCAACACGAAAACTCTTATTGTTACCCCTCCGAATCTTCATTCAAAAAAGATTCTCAAATACGCTTTGATACGTTTTGAAACTGATGGCAGATCGAGTTGTATTATTATTACACCTTTACTGAACTGAAAAGTTACATATTCGAGAAGTAACCAACATTCTGTCATTATCACAATAATAATGAATTCACAATGTTATTTAGATCATGAATATTCAGTAATTAGCCCGTTGTTTAATTTCCGAAATTCCAACTCATTTATGAACCTCATTATTCTCATAACGAGTGTAATAGCATATTGCTCCTGGTGTTAAATGGGTCGTACACCATATACATATATTATTATAGAAATAGATAGGGAACGGGAAGACATTTTACTAAAGAGAAGTTGTATGTTTCATTCATAAAGCACAAAAGAGTCTGGAGAAGGGTTAGGATGGTGGACTGCATAGGGAGTTCAGGTGCATGATTGTTATTCTAATGTGTGGAAAATGGCTGAATTATATGCTTTGTCACACATCACTTCCTGTTCCCGTAGTATTTCTCATAGATTCACCAACCGACTCCTAGTTCTATTCGAAGCAGGGGATGACTTGTAACGGAAGTATGTCCTTTAGTATAGTAGTACGAGAGACTTTTATTGTCATCAGACATCGGACTTATAAGCAGCTTCTGCATGGAATGAACAGGAAAATGAAGTCCAAATGCAAATGCAATAGTAATGTTTTAGTTAGACTTCAAAAATACTTTCATCACAATTTGTATCAGAACAATTTATTATCAATTTAAAAAAGCATATTGCTTTATTCGCTTATCGCTTTAAAGGTTAAGTAAGTGGCTCAACCACACTAACTGTAAAAATTGTTTATTGATAGGAATATTATTGTTTTAATAATGATTCTTATGCGAAGGATTTTGAACACTTTCTACTAATTGAATTCGTTAAACATTTCTATGAGATTTAAATATGACATGACATCCAGGATGACAATTAATGTAGCTTATGAAGTGCCAAGTCTATGTAAGGATTAGGATATTTAATGATTGTTTCTAATAATGAGTTTTAAGATATGTTTAAGTCACAGTTGTACTAAATGTTTTAAGTACAGTATACGTTAACAGGTCGTTCTGATACAAATCTTCAATGAGGGTCTTCTACTTGTAAAGTACTTGTATCTTCTTCCATTCCATGGCCTTGCTGTGAAAAGGTCACAATGGCTCATTTTGAGAATCTCACAAATGATTCTTCATTAACCCTCATCAAAGGATGTGACTACATGTTGTTGGTATTTTTATCTTTTGTCATTTATTACGGTGCTGTGGCTCGACAACGACTTTCTTAAGCTGTGTTGTAATTAGTCAGTTGCATTCATTTGGTTGTAAGTGCTTTGGAAAGTTTGAAATTAAAATCTTATTCGTCGGTCATAAGGGGGAAGTCAAACCCAATATATATATATATATATATAATATATGCACTAAAGTCCAGAGATCTTCTTTAGTTATAACTTCTGCATGTATCTTATCCACAGGAAATTCAAAATTTCCTTCTCGAATAGCTTATCAACCATTTCTCTGATCTTGAGGGATGTCATTGAAGTATGTAACTAGAAAAATAAGAACTATTTATAATTGTTTTGAGTCACTTTAAATCATGACTAATTACCGTAGGTATTATTGTATGTACGTATGTATATAAATATATATAAGTATGTATAGGAGATTTGTCCATCAGTGTCTGTATGAGCGCAGTGTGAAAATAATATTGTTTTAAACCCATAATACATTTTAAATCATAACGCTGAGCTTACAGAGAAGATCTGTTGATCATCATGTTGTTAGGGCACAAAAAGTCTAAAGTATCATTTTACAACGACTCCACTTCCATATTAACTGGCTATCCAATTCGAGTTTGGGTCATAATTGAGCCCAAAATCAGACTTCCCATTTTCATATATTGGTCGGAAGGTATACTTTCAAATTGATAAGTGTTTTCAGCAATGAAAGCAACACCATCCTGGAAGGAAATGAATCCCATCACCAGGTTCTGCTAGTTCAAAATAAAAGTTAACTACAAAAAAGCCTTATAATATTCCAAATGTGTATTCTGTGTAGTGGAAGTAAATCGTTATTGCTAGGCCATAATAAAGTAAATAGAAATAGGAGAACTGCTTGGATTTTAATAACGAAACTTATAAACGAGGGAATCACCGGATGAATGATGAGGTGATCAAATATTAGTAAGTTGAAGATTATCTACTCGTAGAGAGGCAAAGGGAAATCCTTGTGGATTTAAGATAACCGGACAGATGTACAAAATGAAAGCTGCTTATCATTACATATAGCTTATCTTTGTGTTTGACTAAGGGGAGGAGGAATATCTAAACTTAGTAAAAGTTTAAGTTCCCAGCTATTGAAACGAAGATAATTTTCTGTTCGATTTCTGGAGAACAAATCATCCGATGGTCGTAACTTTTGTATGTAGGCAGACACAATAAGTAGTTGACTATTAATGTGGTATGTAAGCCTTACCAGAGGAGTAATATTGCATAATTTTTATTGTTTTAAAGGAAAGGTGTACACATGAATAAAAACTGAATGTGGGTTGTAAAACATGAGAGAGCCTTCGGCTTTTTCCATTTGTTCTTTCTAGTATGTAATATAATACGCAAACTACCCTTTTATGACTTCTCCTCCCTTACTATCTGCATCTGCATGTTCCACTTGAAGTCTTGAGTCTTCACTGCAACTGATACACTCAAATCCGTTCTACTCTTTTTAGTCTAGCGTGTTGGTAAAATAATATATTTCAACCGAGTCTTCCATTACCCTTCCTTAGAAATCCATGAATCTTTTTACAGGAGACGAACTATTGTACGCTTATGGAACTACGAAAGTAGCTTAAACTTATCATTAGAAGTGATTTACTGTAAAAGGCATCAGTTCCTTGTTGTACTCTCGTCCGTTAAAAATTCTTCTCAAGTTCATGTTGCTCAATCAGCATCCAATGCAGGAATCATTTTACCTCTTCAAAGCACTTCTGTAAAGCGTCTAGTACCAAAACCACCTGTTAGGTTAGCGTAGCTGTCATTTAATATTGCAGTGCAGTTTTGCAAGTGAAATCTTCTTTCTTAATCTGTAGTAGTATATAAAAGATCCATCTGCGCAAAGCAAGCAGGACAGGTGCATAAAAAGACAGCATACAAAGCAGAGTAGAGTACACATCAGAAAGTTGATAACTTTTTCATATATATACTATGAAATAAAGTCTAAGACAAACTATAGTATGTAATGCTAGGTGCTTTCTCTTAGAAGAGAGACTGCAACTTTTATCGTTATGAATTATGAAAAATTAGAATTATAAAGTCACAAGTTTGATATGCCAGCTGTTTGTAAGTACTCAGTGGTCCTGTAGGATCGCAAAAAGGGTTGCCTAACGTCACACAACAAACCTAGAATTATAACGAATGATTTAATGAACATTCACTTACATAATATTCGTTAAATCGCCAGATTGAGCCTGCGATGTTTTATGATCACATTCATGTACGGCTTACGATACAGTTTAATAGTATGCTTGTTGTCATTCTATTTCGAAACATTAGTACAGTATATGGGCAGTATATTAAGGAGAAACTGCAGGACTGTGCGTGAGTGGAAGTGAAATTTCCGAATTGGAAATTGTTCTCTAATGCTACGACTGGTTTGGTGGTACTTTTTGTCCTGAAAGAAGAAGGTTTCATTGTCTGCACACAGTAGTGGCACACGCACGTCTGTCAAAATTAATATTTCACATTGTTTTATATACCATCTGTGGGAAATGTGTGTGGGGAGTTACACATGAGATCTTATCTATACACTAGCTTAGCAAGGAGTATTCAGTCTCCAGTCATCATGTGATGGCGTCCATGAATCTACTTTATTATAGAAATGTGGATTATTGTATTAGATTTACTTCAAAAGAGGATGTATATAAAAGAATATTCGGGAGTCCATTTCAAGCAATTGAAATGAAGTAAAATTAAGTCTGATTATTTATCAGTGTCTGTATTTGAATGCTACATGGCCTGAGTAATCTTGGAGAAAGTTTTGAGATTGAAAAGTAAGGATGGTTAATATTTGAATTGAGAACCATGTAAGTTGGTCACGTCATTCGGAAACAATAAATGTAAGCACTGCTGTGGAGCTAAATGTTGTAGAGTACGGGAATACTTTTCGTTTATGGCCCCGGAATCCTCGTAATTACTCAGCGGAGTCCTCGAGTATAAAACTATATTGAAAATAATATTATTCGCATACGTTGTCGGCAGTTTACAATGCTGCATTCTGTTGAAGTCGCTTTTTAGCTTCAGTTTTGTTGCAGATAAAACTGAATTTGAGATGCCCAGTTGTTTAGTTCCTGTGTATTATATGAAAGGATTCGCGTACAATTCCCTGCAAAGTGACTCTGTGTAGAAGGGTCCAATAGAAATGTATCCATCATTGCGAGTGTTTGTGTGTTTCGTACGAAATTAGGAAGCAAAACGGTAAGAGTAAGCTAATTGATAGAGTTGTGCTTTGGTGACTGTTCTGCTTGTTAAGTATGAATAATATGTGGGTGGTACGCAATGCAATGATGAATTGTGAGACGGACCTTAAAAAGCTGAAAGAAGTCACTTGACTCTTCATTGACTTTTGAGGTTTGAGTGATGTGTGCGTCAGAAATGAGCGAGAAGCTCATGAATCTCAGGTTGCCAATAATAATGTTATGCTCATACGTAACGCCTAATATTCTTCCCATGTATACCTTATTCCACATATTCATATTTGCTTTGAAGTGGCTCGTTATTCGTATCTTAAACTCCAGTATGTACGCATCCTGAATAGTTGTAACTCATCGTCAATAGTACAATATGAATAATAGGTAATGTGGAACTGTTGTGTAAGCTAAACTGAGACTCGATACTAGAGGGGTAATGAGTAACTCTCAAGCACATATACATATATGTACAGTTGTGCTGTGCATTTATATTTTTCGCTTGTGTGTATATAAGCAAAGTGAATGATGTAAATGAAAACGAACACAATGATACTCTGGCAAAGGATGATTTTGGTTATAAGAAGGATTTCACAATATTAAGACTCTTTAGCAGAGATGAGACTTGTATAGTTGGTAGGAGAGGCTAAAAAAGTGAAGCAGGTGAGCTACTGCTAAACCAACCATTGTCGCTTGTAGGAGTGCTTCTAAGGTAAGGATTAAAGACAGTCAGGAATACAGGATAGCGACAATTCTTAGGAAAAGGAAACAAGTTAATATTTAATGTGCAAAGGGGGTCTGGGTGGAAACGACTGTGATGGTAGTTCTGTGAGTTATAGTTGCTGCTGCCGTAAAGTATATGTAACAACAGTATTGAAGAACCCATTAGTTGTCCTAAGCCTAGAAAGTCAGGCTGCCTCAGTCTCAGAGTTCAGTGTGAAAATGAAACCCTTGAGTGACGGATGATGTCAGAGGAGAAGGGAAGAGAAATATCGGGAAGGGTCCTTGTCAGGGACACCTGAGACCTTCAGATGAGAAAGTAATCGAGGTGTGAAAAGACGGGAAAAGGTTCTTCTGGAGAGACATACCCACCACCAGTCAGTATTATATAGTTTAGTAGTAAGCAGTGTTCAGTAGTATCGGTGTGGCTTTTTTCTCTCGACTTGTCTGGCTGGAATCTGGATGAAGGCAGGTGTGCTGAGAAGGTTCAGTTGAGTCGGTGCTTCATTGGAAAGCGGACGGACGGTGGACAGCGATCGGAGAACATTTCCCTAATTAAATTAGCCAGAAGTACGTCTAGTAAACTCGTTGTGCTCTCGTTCAATGGGCTTTCCCCACAATCAGAAGGATGCACAGCAGCAGACACTCTAATCGGTTCGTGTTCACTTAACATTTTATTCTGTTAAGATTATTCTGAGTTTCTCTGAATCTCAATTGAGATACGGGGCGTATTTTTACTTGTAATCAAAGAAACAAAGTCATATACGTTGCTCCAATGTCATATATACACTCGTATGACGAGTAACGAGATTGCTGATGAATTTTTATGTGAAATCATACTAAAAGAAAGAAAGAAGGGGAGGCTCCCTCTGCGACACAAGAGATAGAAAGCCACACGACTATGGGAATTTATATTGCTTCTTAATTCGATATTCGTATGTCAAGCACCATATACATATTTGAGACAAAAAGCATAATTCTGTGTGTTGGATTTTGTAGAGATACAGTTCGTAAATTCGAGTCTCTCATAAAAAGTCTCCAAGTTTAAATAATTAGATACGCAAGGGTTTTTACGAGCAGCATTGTAATGAATTTGTGGTATGCTAAAATTGATGTTAAGTTAATGAAATTGATTGATTAAAATTGATCATCTACTATTTTGAGTTAGTATGAAAGTGAGGGAAAGTACTAAAGTCGAAATGCTTTTAATGGACAAAGTGTGTTGTGTGTTATTTCCACTATTAATTAATCTTGAATCATCCTTGAGTCTAGAGGCGAGGTAATAATATAATTAGAGGTATTCATAGCAAAGACAAGGGTTTGTCTTGCTCATAATAATTATTGTCATGCAAAGCAACGAAGCAGGATAGAAAGCAAATGAAGCAATGTTGCAAAAATGATGGATAGGCTTTTAAGATAGGGAAAGGCTACTACTTACTCTTGTGGTAGTGTGTGTGTGTGTGCATATGTGTTAGAAAGGACACTTAAGATAAAATTTATGGCCAAGTAGTCTCGGAAGAATAAGGACAGAGAGAGAAGGAAGGGAAGAAGGTGAGTTATTTATTATTGGATAGGTGGGGAGGAGTATTTGAAAATTGAGGACGATTTGGTAATTGAAGACCTTTTTGATAATGAGCGGATGGGTTCGGGGCTGGTTTTGTTGTACGTGCCTTACCATGGTGAATGAGATGAATGATTGATTCTCAATCGATACACATGTACAACATGCATAGCATATTGAGAGTGTGTAGTCATTCCTCAAGGCAGACAAACAAACGGAAAGAAGAACCCGGGTAGTGGCCGGGACATTGCGACATCAGGCTATTATTATTACTCCACCTTACCTGCTTGCCTGACTCTCTTTACTTCGTGCACCCATCATGTTCTCTTAAGTGTCACTGATTAGACTTTGTCTCTGACACTGACATGAAGAAGATAGTCAAGAAGACGACGAGTTAAAGTACTCGCCTAACTCTCTCTTATGAAAATACGAGTTGTACTAAGTTTTCCCTGTTAGGTAAAAAGAAAGAAACACATTTTCTATAAAGTGGTGATATTAAAAGGCTGCCGCTGCAACGTCGTATCTAAAGAAAGAAATCAATAAATTCTTGTGATGTCTGTCTCTTTTTCCCTCTTATTATTATAACACTCGCATAATGACAAAAGGTGTGTAGATGGGATTTTGGTGTTACTTCTATTCCAGGTCAACTAGGCTTCGGTACATTTTGCACGGCAGTCTAGCTAGATTCCCAATTCAAAGACTCATACTTTCAGACATATTTAGAGTTTAGACATAGCGAGGAGATACGCGGAATAAAGGACTTAAATGTAATCCAATTACCAAAAAGTAGCCAACCAGAGTCATTTTTTGCAGCTTTAAGTTCTGATGAACATTTTTCGATCTTGTCCTGCTGTTTCACAACTAAAAATTAATGCAATTGACGTTGAGCTCATGAAGCCAAGAGTGATGAACTATATGTAGCTTATATCCTATTCGGTTTATTATTAACATGATACGTGTAAACGCGCGGAGTGAATGCCTCTCATACACGTTGCTCCGATTTATAATGAATTCCATAAGCGATACGTTTCCAGTATTGTATCCGGTTTCATAATAGGCGAGTATGTTAATGTAGCTTTTCATGTGGGATAGATCATATGCATGGCTGCAGTAAGGTAGATACATATTATGTGTGATGGGGTGCGGATTGACGTTGAAGAGGAATTCATAAGCGAGGGCTGTAATAATAATTATAATATTTAATGATTTCAAAACCACGAAATACATTGGAGTGAAACTAGCAAGGTGGTGAGTTGGTGATCTAGAAAGAATAAGTTAAGTTTGACAAAGTGAATTTGGTGAGTCGGTTATGGCTGGAAGAGTGAATAAAAAGGCCTTGGATTTTGAAATGTGGAGTGTGATGCATTCATGGAATGTCTCATGAATATTCCTCTCTTCATTTCCATTCACCCTAAGTCACACTTGTTCTCGAAATTTAACGCTTTTCCACCTCTCTCTAAACTTTAGCTGCTTATGCGACCTCGGAGCTCGAGAGTTGTAGTCGAAGACTGCGATGATGATATACCCTAATAATACGGATACATAAGGCACTAGTTAGTCGGTACACAACCTCACACTGTTCACAGGTAGAGAGTAGAAAAGTTTGTTTGATCATCACTTACGATGAATATGTACACACACGTTAAAACGAGCCTTATTCTTTGTTCATTCTAAAGATGAAACTGCCGGAGATATGAATAATATTATTATGACAATGTCAGTGTACGTGTAATTGACTTAAAAGTTCTTTTCTCGACGGATGGATGATGAATATGTTCCCGACTCACGATTCTCCTCTCTCTCAGTTATTTGTACAAACTCTTTGAAGGACAACTCCACCAAAATAAAAAATAAGACATGGCTTCTTATAGTTAGATAGCAAGCTGAAGCATACTTGTCTGCATATACGAACGCTCGTTGTAGGGAATTATGTAGGAACCTAATGGCTCTAAATGGTAGTTATCATCAATGCTGGATATATTATTGCCCAAGTGAATTAAGCAATGTATACATCTCTGGAACGGACGACAGACCTCTCTTAGCTAACACAAGTTGTACTATTTAGCCAAAATGTCTTCCACTGTCACAAAGTAAATGATTCTTGTGTCTTGAAACTCACCTTGAGCAGACGCATGTATGTATTCCTTGCATGGGAGAAAGTTAATTTTTCCAATGCTTATATAGCGAAGGTGTAGTAGTGTACTATTCAGCACAGCTTTGTAACAAAAAAACTAGTTATTCTTTTTCCTCTGTTTCTATCTGTCCATTGTACACATTTTCGGTGCACAAAAAGAATTCTTATCTGAAACAACAAGAGCACATCTGCAATACAGACACATGACAATTAAATAGAGAATAAAGGGAAGTAGGAGTTTATATGCTGCATAACGGATAACTGTTTAGCATAAGTTGTGTACACGTAAGAATGACGATTGTCTGGGAGCCACTTCAATCTTGTACATAGTTCCGTGAGAGTCTTTTTGACACAAACATCATCGGTAAGTCGGTACTTCTATAATAGTGCTTTGTGCTTTTGAAAGTTGCACACACACACACGACATTCTCCTGAAATGTAAAATAGTAAAAGCAATAATGATTTAGAAGGGAGTTGGTTCAGTAATGTCGAAATCGAAATTGCATGGCATGCGATGTTGGCTATCGAAACACACACGGGAAGGAAGGAAGAGCCTGTCTTGTGTGTCCTCTCCCTTCGAGTAAACAAGTGTGGTGAAAGCAGCCATCCTTTCCCTTTGTCCACGTCTTTCTTTATGTCTACCAAACTTTGCTATCCTAATCATCCCCTTTCAATCTACATGAATTTTAATTCTCTCGTGTTGCTAATCTCAAACAACTGTATAAATAATTCCTGTGCCCAATGAAATGAACACATACACACATTCTAATATTCATATGAAATATTTAGAATTATAAATGTACATTATATGCGCAAACTATCATTATGATTGGCTGACTACAAGCTCAATTATCTTTGAGCTGACGGGGAGTTTATAATTTTAGAATTGTACTTTGAGAATAGCACTGTGTAATCCAAAGGCACGGCAAACTTCATGTATTTATGCAGGAGTGTCTCAAATGTTTTAAAACTCACTCTCTGGCAGTTAAACACAAGCCTACCTATATGATTGCAATAGGCCTACCTATTCCAATCATATATAGGTAGGCAAGTAGGTAAATAATAAGAACTGAGCCTCTGAGATAGCCGTATTCATATTTGCAGTGAAGTAACCTGGATATGGATATAAATCTACTGCAGTCGGTATAGGCTGCGATAGAATCCGATATGAGAATAATAAATGGAGATCGTAAAATTGTGTGGAGAGAAGTTCCATGCCCTCATCAATATCTCGAATGACATGGTGAAGGAAATATTACTATTCACAATTATACACAGCCATGAACACTGAAGTGGAATTGTATGGCTCATGTTATCAAGTCATTGTAGTATCAGGTTTAGTTTTGGTTTAAAATGTATTTAAATTCGAACCTTCGACCATAAGGTTTGTGTATTGAGTACTGATATGTGTCTGGCATGAAAGAATGGTGTACTTTCAACCAGATACCTTTTACGTGGATTTCCAGATAATGTTGAAAATGAAAGTAGTATGCAATCGAATCTATTCTCTAGTACCAGTTGTTTCGGGTAGTGGTTGCGTGCACAGTCCATTAAAATAGTGATGGAATTACCGTCTCAAGACACCATTCTAGTTTGCAGTTAACTGTTCTTGGTCATATTACGAATGCAGCAGAATCTCGTATGAATTCGTACCACTCTGTGGAGTCAATTATTACAAAGATTTATTGGGCATTGTGCTAATGGATAGGTTGGATTCATCGATGCTTGCTAAGCAGTAGAGGGTTTCATTGTTGTCATAAAACAGCAATTAAAATCTCGATGATTATACGAGTTCGCAAAGAAATCCGTTCGCAGCTATTTAAATTATATATTCTATTACTAGAATTTATTCTTGAGAACCTCGAGCTGACGGGGTTTTTTGTCCGTGTAGCTATTGAAAATCGTCAGCTTTTGTTGCTCTCTGTAACTTAACACTGTCAGCATTCTAGTAAAAGGGACAGGATCGAGTGAGTTCTAACTAAAAATGATGAGCCGCATATATTGCCAGACTTTTTGATAACAGGACAGGAAGTTTCTAAATCTGGTGAATGTGAAGTGGTCAACGTGATATTGAATATTGGTAATTTGAAAAATTACTGCAATGTTCACCGGAGCTTCATAAAAGGTGTTTGATGTAAGTGGGAGTGAAGTGGATGGACATTTGTGTATGATGATGACTCATCTTGCCATCTCTCACGTCATCTCCTCATAACAAACTTGATATCATCTCTATAAGCGAGAGCGAAGTAAAGCGAATGTTTGTTTGATTTAAAGTGAACGATAAGACTCATAAGCAATCAACGTAATGAAGATAAAAATTGAATCATTTTTCACATTATTCCATTTTTGTGTTTAGGAATGTGAAGACTGGAAGGAATCTGTTGAGTCTTTCTCGAAGAACAACAAAGCTCAAGATGTTGAAACCTCTAGTGTCGAAATCCAGACAGAAGAGTTCGTCGCAGAGGAAGAAGCTAAGGATGAGTCTTATTTGAGGGTACGAAATTGCATTGTCTTTGGTATTCATTATTATGTATTTTTTAATCATCGTGTTTCTACATTGATGGTATTTTAATGTGGCCGGGTTGATTCTGACACACAGGAACTGGAAGAGCGGTGTAGTGCATATCAGAACGACTTGTATGTATTACGAGGTGAGCTCATGACTCTGCAAGCAGACATAGACCAGAGTGAAGAAGCCCGAGCCCGACTGGATGAAGAAGTCCTGTCCATTCTGCAATCCGACTTCGTCATAGACGGACACCCTGCCTTGTCTCTCCCCAAGCACAGGTCATCTTACTCTTCGGGAGTGGAAGACGGACAACAGCTCCTCCTCTCTGCATTGAGACAGCTTGCTTCTGTTCTTCGGGGTCTGAATGATAAGAAAAATGCTTTGGAGAGAGCTGTAGTTTCCTCAACACTCTCGAAAACCCCGTTGCAGACAGAAGATACTGGAGAAAATCAGCTCCCACTTGATCAAGCTGATGAAACAGACGGTCATTTATCTGTTGATTTTCATCCGCAGAGGATTGATTCATTTGGACTGGAAACTATTGAAGAAGAGAAAAACGAAGAAGAGCCTATTGTGAAGACGGATGATGAAGAAGTCTTTCTTGGGTCCAACGAAGTGCCTGTAGCAGTTAGAATCGAGACAGAAGAAAGGTGGGTGCAAACATCGGCAGACGAGGAGGCAGCAAACGAAAGGCAGAAAGCATTGGACGAATTAAGGACAGCTTTGGTAAGCCAATTTCAGGCGGAGCTACAAGGAAAGGAAGAACAATGGAGAAAGGAGGTATGTCTAAAATGAAAACAATTAAGTTAATTGGCTTTACAGGAAACATTTAATTTAGAAATATTGGCCGTATTTATAGATAGAAGACAAAAACAGCAAAATCCAACGGTTAGAAGCGGAATTGGAGCGGCTAAAGAATCATCTGGTAGACTCAGAGGAACAGCAAACAGCAGAGGCATTGGCTTGGGAGGACAAGGAGAAGGTTTTGCTTGGGGAAATAGCGGAGTTGCAAAGACAAGTGGCTCAAATTGTCCACCAAAAGTGAGTACCTTCATATAGTTACTTGGGCCAAACTTTACGTTGAATACCTTTCATGTGCTTTGAAAATCAGTTGTTATTGATGAGCACTTAGATTTTAATGAAAGGCTAGGTATAATTTTGATCGCAAACCTGTAGATAGGTTGTAATTTTGGGACAGCCCGTTTGCAAAGTTAAAGAGATAGTTTATTAGTTATGGTTCTGGAAGGATAGAAACAATTTAGGTAGGAAGGGGGAAGAAAGAGGTCGAGGGGCTTAATTGCACTAAATATTCGGGTTGAAAAATATTTAGTATGTGTATTGCCAAAGTCTTATGTATTGATTGTAGGTTGTACTGAGTTAGGCTTTTCGGAAGAATACTTAATTTGAGAAGGACTTGATGAGTTCTGCCGTGAACATTGTTTGGGCTGGACAGGGATGAATAATTGAGAGGGCTCTTCATTATATTTTCAACGCTATTGAGCCCAGCGAAAGTCAAACGATAGTTTTATAAGGTAGATTGCCAAGTCTTGTACATTTGAATATGAAAGTCAATATTGTGTGGTAGGGGTTAAGGTAGTAGTTACCACATTGGTGGTGGTGAAAGTGACCATATAAAATATCCTGGAGCTCGGTCTCAGTAAATCATTTATCGGTTGCAGTGAGCGGAGTAAGGAAGTTAGAGACGAGATAAGTCGACTCGAAGCAGACAAGGAACAAATCCGAGCTCATGCTAGGAGTTGTGAGGAACAGGCTCAGAAGTTGGGGCAGCAGCTCCAAAACCTCAACTTTGTTCTCGAACAGTTTCAAAAAGGTGAGGACACTTTATTTCAAAAGTTAAATCCCCAAGTTTAATCGTGAATTTAAACGTTATGTAATTATTTCTGTTTGCAGAGAAAGAAGTGGAACTAGCTGCCACCAAGCAAGAGCTTCAAAGGGAACTACATACACTTGAGGCTAAGAACAGGGACTTGAGAAAAGAACTGGAAGCAGAAAAGTCAGTTTTAGAGAAAGCTCGATCAGGATTAGACGCTGCAAGGCAACTTAATCTGCAAATTGAAGAAAAGACGAAAGTTATCTCTTCTTTAAAAAATCAAGGTAGGTACTTCCTTGGTATTATTTGCTTGATATTTTATTTTCAGTATTTGATTGTTTGCCACTGCAAAGTATCATTTGCTAGCTGTTAAACAGTTATATAATTTGTGCGAGGATGGAACTCAGACGAGAATTGCACTAGTTTTGCATGTGATCGGGTGTCAAATATCAGTTGGTAATTTGGGGTGTGTAATTAACAGCAGCCTCAATGGCTGCCCCCACTCCAAATTACTTTCTGGTACTGGCCAGACGATTCACACGCGCACCAGAAGTTCTTCAGCAGATAAACCAGCTTTGACATCACCTGCATTTTATAATTTTACCTCATTTCTGTAGTTTTAAGTATGCAATATGTATTTTGAGGGATAAGTCTAGCGTATGATTGGACTAGGAGAGTTGGTAGATTTATTTAGAGATAGTGTGTCAATGTTGATGATATTCTATTGATTTTGAGAAGATTGTCGGTGTAGAGCCTCGTAATAGTTGTGGCTGTTGCGACATAGAAGGAATACGTGTTGGACTTGTGGAGTACTATTTATTTTTAAGTTTGATTTACTTTGTGATTAAGATTAGGTAGGTAGGGCGATTGAAGTGAGTTATGAATATTTGATATATTTGTGAGGACAGGAAAGAGGAGTTATTTATCCATCCAGCATAGCATGAGGTATTAGGGAAAGCTTTATAATTTTATTTGATTGTTTATTCATGCTTTTGATTTGGCTTTTCTGTGCTTCTGCTACTGCTGGTGCTGGTGGTGTGTTCAGCTTCGCTCAATTCATCATTATTGTGTGAGAGTATCTACCTGGCTTGGTTCAGCTGGGGTTTGCTCAATTTGATAAGAAATGATGGTGGAATGTGCTTTTGGAGTTCTTGCCTGTTATCAGGCCATTTCCAGGTATCCATTCCATCCATGTGAATAAATCGTTTTGTGGGTTTGTACACTGCTCCATATTTCATGGAATAATAAATTGAGATACTCTTCTTACCTCTCTCTCCTCGTCCGTATGCTTCTACACTCGAGAGTCTAATACAATTAAAGAGAGTCAACCTTCATTGTTATGTTTCATGATGAGCGGAGGATTTCCAAATCTAACTATTATAACTGCATGATGCTTTGGCCTGGTCGGACTTTTCAAGTGGCTCTCTCGCTCTTTCTTCCGAGTCTCCTCCCTCTTAACTAAACATTTAACAACTGTAGAGTGGGTAGTGGTGGTGGTGGTGGTTTTGGTGGGTGTGCCTCTTCTTGCTGCATGGAAGGACCTGCTGGAACAACTTGCAATATCTCTATTGGTCGCCTGGACTAATCTCATTTGGTAACTCAGAGACTTGAAGTGATCATGCATCTCGGGTTGCTCAGTGAGATTCGGCCCACGGCCAATCTTTTTCTCCTCAATTTACTAACGTCAAATCTACAGTCGTGTACGCGTATTCATTAATCTCTGTGTTGCCTTCCGTCTTTCTCTGCTGCTTCTAACAAGTAGACCAGTCGAACCTTTTGACCCGTCGTCATTCCTCCTTCCTTTCATAAGAAACGAGGAGGAATGAGGAAGTTTTGGGGTTTGAATAGCATTGTTATGTTTTATCTGTAATAGTTAAGCAGGAGATAAATGTTGTATGTGCTCACCCTATACCTCTTCTTATTGGCAAAGCATGACTTCTTGAAATTAAAGCTTACTAGGTTTTCTGAGAAGTACTTTTCAAGTGAATTGTTAAGTCAATGTAATTAGTGTAAGGAGGAAGCGATAAGTTTTATTTAGTGAATAGTGCTGGCGAGTTTGAGTTGTTATCATGACGAGGTAGTTCGGCCAAACCACGTTCTTGGGTTACTGCTCATTCAGTTATAGCTAGTGCTCTTTGACTGCTGCTGGGCTGAAATGGCTCTATTCGGATTTGGAATGGCATGAGAATCTGCCTGGCTTGTCTCAAGTTTTTGGAAATGCGGGTGTTAGGATTGAGTATTATGTCAGGTACTGGTGTCAGCCTGAAACCCACCGGTTCCTGTCTAATACTTTCTCCTACTCTCGAAATCCTCAGCATGGTTCCCTCTTGGCCCTTTGGAACCCTTTCTCCTTCCCAGGACGAGGAACAAGGCGACAGACGATTATTTTATTCGCTCGTGGCTTTTGTCCGAGATGTTCACAGATTGGGGATGATGAAAAATAATGATTTTGCTCTGATGATTTTGGTCGGCGAATATGATAAATGTTGTCGAGTTTGCAATAAATTTAGCTTTTATTTGTGTTTGTTGTACGCAGTACAAGAAAGCGAGGCTGAAATTTCAAAGCTCAGAAGCCAACTGGATGAAGTTGCGAATAACAATGTGGCCAAAATAGATCGGTGAGTCTGGAACTGACACTTCCAACTACTTTTCTTTCTTCATCGGGTTGATTTAATGAGATTTTGATGATGATGGGCCTTGGGTATAAAACAAAAGGTACCTGGTGAAGAATCTGGTGGTTGGATACTTTTCTACTCCTCCTGATAAAAGAACAGAAGTCCTGCGGGTCATAGCTACGGTGCTTGACTTCAACAGAGAGGATAGGCTCAAGACAGGACTCGAGTCTGGGTCCTTTTGGCCTTTTAGCAAGTCTGAGGGTGCTCCGTTGGATAAAAAGGTATGACTTGCCATTCACACACAACACACTTTGAACGAATTCACTCAAACCTATTTGTGTTTTGATTTCAGTCGCTGTCAGAAGCGTTCATTTCATTTCTAGAGGCTGAATCCAAACCAAAGGCCCAGATTAAAATTCCTATGGAGGAAATTACAAGAAAACACTCTAGGGTAAACTTTGTGGCTTTGTTTGGAAGATTCCAATTCATTTAAAAGCCTGGAAAATTAATGTTGCACGGTTTTTGTGGCTTTTCCTTACAGACTGCTTCAGAATCAAGTAACACATCTTCAGCTGCAGGAGCTTCTTCCACAACAACAGAAATTTCTATGAACCTTCCCGTTCTTAATCAAGGAGATAGGAGTAATTCAATTTTGAAAGACGTTCTAAATCCTAAAACTTAGTAAATAAGCCTTTGAATTCTGAGCCGACTTAGTTATGAATTTAATTCTAATATTCTATGTTTATATTCGCATGTTGTACAATCTGTAATTACAGTTACTGAGTATTATGTGAAATAGTGATTCCCAACTAAACCATTCTGTAAGACGAAGTAACCATTTTAAATTTTAATATCAGCTGCCGTCAGGTTTCTCCAGTTGTTAAGATAATATCTGAGTGCAATATTACAATAATAACAAGTACTTGGCGAATTTCAAATACGTGTGCAAATACAGACCATGGTCGCTAAAAGGAAGTCATACAACTATCGAAACTGTTTTAGAAAATAAAGAAACATATCAAAGAATTAAGCTCATGACGAATTTCCTACATTGAACACAACCATTTATTCCTTGAAACGCTTATGAATTTAACCTAGGAAGGTTCGCAGTTGGTAACCTTCTAGTAGCCGACATACAAACGTTAGTATTATCCTGGCAATGGTAGGTTAGTTGATTCTATTTAAAGTTATACTCTTATCACATAAAAATGATGACGAGATTGGAGAATACAGATAGATTATATTATGTAGTAGCAGTGTGCTTGTCTATTACAAATGTTAGATTTTATAGACGCTCTATAACTTCTAGAGTACAAAGGTCCTCGAGGATCAGGATATAATATATATACATTATGTTCAACATAGACACAACAATTTATAGTAGTGTGGTAACAGATTCCGTAAAGAAAGATTTGTCATTTGTCGATTGTATATGGTGGCCTCTAGGAAGTCGGAGTCGGTCCTTTGTCGTATCCTTGAATCAGGGTCTCTATCACGAGTCGAATGGCGATCTTGTAGATATTCTCAATGTTCTCTGTGTACCTCTCGTCCAGTGTTGTTTTCACTGCCTCGAGGAACGGCTTCTCTATTTTCTACATGGACAAACGAACACGAAATAATCAATATGCATTTAAATCAACTTTAATAAGGAAAAATGTACGAGAGCGAGGGTTTGAGGGATCGCTTGAGCAACTCCTTCAGATCATGTCAAGTGACAAACAAGGAAAGTAATAAACTTTCCGTACACAGGGAGAGCAACGAGCAATGTCAACTAGGCTTCCAGTCGAATGCTCTAAACGATGATCATGACGAAGAGAGACCATCAGACCCTCTCAAGACGCACGGTACCATTAAAAAGAAAGTCTTCGAGTGAGAAACTTTCATATCAAAAGAACCCACTGGACCACGAAAGGACAAGACGAGGAGACACGAAGGAATGGCGACAGGAAAAGGAGAAAGAGACTATTAAACTGCAATTTATGTCTAAAAGAGAAATCCCTTAGTCATGCTTAAACTAAGAGACATCTTGTCTTATCAATTCTCTGCGTGGCCATTGTGAAGCCCTGAAGATTTATCAGGTCAAGTCAAGTGGACACAAGCAGTTAATGTATATGATATTTTAGTAAATCATTAAATCGCTCCTACTTTGTTCTACTAATAATGCAGAGAGAGTCAAGTAATAGTGTGTGTCATGATACAAAGTGCATTTTAATCTGAGATACACATCTCAAGACCACCGGAAGGAACAATTCAGAGGAAAGAACGGCAGCTGAGACAGTCTGAGCAAACATGTCTCGTACGGCCATACCTTTCATTTCACCGGGGGCAAGTAGGATTCATAATATGTTGTTGGGAAGAAAGTAGGACGACGGGAGAATTGCTGACCGTATATTATACAACGTGGCTCATATATTTATATCCGTTTTTGTATAGCCTCCTCATTTTGTACACGCTCTCTCATTCTTTTTATATCGTCAGCTCGTGCTTGTGCAAGACTTTCTCCGACGTCTCTCCGATAGAAATCTACAGGAGAGATATCCACTTGAATGTATTTCTCCACACAGAGCCGTGTTTGCTTACTTGAGTCTCTCTTTCTTTGCCTCAAAGAGATTTATGTGCTTTTGGGGCAAGTGCATTGATTCTACCATGATGAATGGCTCTTTGAAAGGCTAAGCTCTATGTTACCATTGAGGTGGACTTCCTTCAGATTAAGTAGGAACGGCTATTTTTTACTCTTTGTACTAGCTCTGATGTCTCTTTCGCCGGGCAACCCTGCCTCTTTTGTAACTCTCCAGAAAGGGGAGACTTTTAATAAAACTAAAAGAAGAAGTGTATGGGGAAGTCGATGAAGCTTGGACTGATTTAGTTGGAAAGGAAAGTTAACGAAGTACTCAGACTCATCAGTAATTCCGAGAGAGATTTGCATTGGAGCCGTACTTTGATTAAAGTTCTGAACCAATCTTATATACTTGAACTTTTTGGGGAAAGTGCAGAGGGTGGAAGAAAGTTCAAGTGTTCTCTTGTGTCGTAAACAATGTAATTGATTAAAAGTTCCTCATACTTGGGTGGCTTCCTTAGCAAAGGTATTCGCAGAGCCGTCGCTCCCATTTTTAATAATAATTTCCTAATGAGTAAGTTATTTCACACTTGGAAGACTTTTGGTGCGACGGAGCCTCAAATTGAATGAGAGAGAGTATGGGAACTCGCGTTGTCTCCCACTGTTGCACTCCCTCGGAGGAGACTTATTTGATCTCATGGAAAACATGTGGAGAAAGTCCGTCGAGTGAATAATTGAAGCCTCTCTCTCTCTGTGAGAGAGTGTGCATGAAGGGAGGCTAAAACAAAAGCTGTCAAAGACAGACTCTCCCGTGTTTAGCGGCAGTACTGCTAAAGTAATGCCCACTTGACAATTATTGAAACCGCAGATGCAGACAATGGAAAGGGGCTTGGGTCACGCGAATATCCGAAGAAAGTAGTCATGAAGTTCTGGTCATGAAAGTCATGAAGCTCAACTAAACTTCTCTCCCTCTTGAAGTCACTTTTATTTTGTGTGGCGTGATGACATTTAAAATACTTACCCAGAAATGTTCTTTGTTGAAGCCAGGAATGCGACGGTGAGAGGCTCCAACTTGCTCCACAAATTGGACGAAAGCATCAGGATTGTCAAGCGTACGAATGGCATTGTCTAAAGTGTTCATGACCATTGTGGCATGTTCAGCCAGTTCCAGACTTTCTTCTTGCTCCCGTTTTGTCCGCAAGTTGGCAAATTTCTCAAACAAGTCCAGGAGTTCGACATTGTCTTCGAATAATCTACAACATAGTTCACAAATTTTAGTCAATCTGTAGCAGCCCTTTCGTTGGAAATCCGGTTGGACTTGCCATTCATTGAAAGCCATATAACACCAAGCAACATCACTTCACTTAAACTCTAACTCTGCATCGCATAATCTACACTACCGTTCAGAGAAACGTCCAAGGTTTTCAATTGTCATTTGCGACTAGTTAAGACTTTACTTTAGACTCTCCTACAAATAGATTCATTTCCTCCTTCAAGTCACTCTCATTGCATTCAACTGAACTCCAAACTTTGCACAATTGAGCGTATATTGCTAAATTGCCAAGACTTGATCAGTACAAGTTTGACTGAAACAAGGCCCTAATACATTAACAAGGTATCAATAATTCAGGAGTAGACGACGGTTCTGCCACGTATTATTTCGCTCATGCTATATTGAGAAATTGAGTGACAGGAGGTTGTCGCAAAGAAGAAATACTTTTTAGGGTGTGTGTTTAATTTATTATTGGTTTCTACTTCAAGTACGAGAGAGCTAAAGGAGAAACAATCAAACTTATGGAATAAAAGGAAACTTTTTATTACAAATGCAGGAGAGTATTTACGAGCAAGTTCTTATTGTGGAATTACTCATAAACCCAAGTTAATAGAGTCAAAGAGCGCTATTTCAATACAAAATTGCAGAATGATACTCTCCCATGCTTTTTATTACATTTTATACCTCCTACTAGTTGATTCATATTTCTTCATCATTTCGCTTTATATTCATGTAACAAATTGGCTCTTTTATTGGAAATAATACAACATGAGTCTAATAAGCTTTGACAGGCTCAGCGAACAACTTCGTCTCGCATGTTCCCTTTCCCTGTATACACTTCAAATGAAATGTAAGCTCAGCCCAATAACAACGAATTTTATAACTTTTACAGTGTCGCAACATTTGTCTTTCACACACGACTACTAGTTGGATTAAGTGACGCAATCAAACTCAGATTTGCTTTTCCTAGTACAATAAAAAATAACACAAGGCTGTATATATCCGCAGACATTAATATAAAGATATACACACGCAAGTCGGCTTTCTTCTAGACTATAGGTTTATATTGCCTTGGTATATATATGTAGAAGTCGCTGTAACAAACTTATTGTAAGTACCACCACTGCCTCGTGTCCTTCTTTAAAGGACTATATGCCTGTGGAAATGATCAGAGAGAGAGAGAAGACATAAACACAGAACACCCGTACAATAGAATTATTATTATTGTGCTGAGGACTAAAGAAAAGGCTATTCATGTCAAGATTAAGCTTCTTTTATTGGAAAATCCTTTCGTAGAAATGTCAGAATGATTGGAGGTTGGTTGTCCTCAGAATGGTTGAAGGAAATAGAATGGAATGATCATTCATCTAACATTTCATCCTTAAGAATATGACAACTTTCTTCCTCGCGTTTTGTTTCTTCTTCTTCTCTTTCAGAAATGCAAGAAATATCTTCCACTTCATCTCTCTCTCTTCTCTTGGCTTTCTCCTCAATTAAAATAGAAGCGAGTGAGACACAGCAAAACCGACATTACAAAGACAATGACCAAAGTTTCCCCGTTCCCCCTCGTCGTCTCGTCATAGTTCATGTTCATGGTAGTCTGTTCCAAAAAGAGTTGTCCCAAATAAATTACACCATTGCTATTTTTGACTTTCTCCTCGTGCACACAACATTCATTTCGTCAATCCAAATGAAATGGTGGTGGTCGTGGAATAAAGTACGGAAACGCAATAAAAACTAATGAAATCCGCTGCCCTCACAAACTCCTCACTTTCATTCTTTCATACTTCCATGTACTCTTATTTTATATGACCAAGCACAACAGGAAGGATACACCTGTGCAAATAAAATGGCAAATTAGGTGAATCATCTTTATGATTTGTTTAGTTAGTGTGCAGCAACGCTTCTCGTCATTGATTGAGCCAATTGCTCCTTTACACACAATAAGTGTAACATACACACACACACACAAACAGACACGTTTATAATCCTGCGATAAAGACCAGACGACATGCTATATACATATATAGATTTTCCGATTGCTGTATTAAGAATTATAGTACCAAAGAAGGAACAACTGCGATTGAATGTACGACCCATCATTATTATCCCAGCTAAAGAAATACAATCACACACACGCATACACTCATTGTTACTAACAGGGAGTTTATTTGTGCCAAGAGTTTAATTAGACAGTGAAAATAGATATATGGGAAGATGATTGGATGGAAAAGGTGGCGAGAGTGAAAGGATGTAAGGAAGTGTCAGAGGTCAGAGAGAGTCTTTTGGGTAGTCGTCATAAATTATTCCAAGTTTCCGTCTCTACATTCTACAACTGCGAGAACCTACATACGCATACGTAATAGACACGGTCATATTCATTCATACTTATAGATTTGGGATAAAAGATTAGTATGAAACTGTAGCCAGGAGCCACACTCTCTCCAGCAGGCACTGTGTGGTGGTGATTAACCCTTTTCTTAAGTGGCACTGGAGCCGGGATGAGGGAAGAACTTATCGATCCGAATGGGGGAAAGGACCGAATTCCCCGAAAGGTGAGTCCATCCTTCCCCGAGTCTCACCGTCGTCTCGTTTCACTCTCTCGTCTTCTTCTTACTCTTACATTTTCACTTTTTATTGCTACCAATCAATCTCCTTTCTTATGAAAAAATCTTGTACATTTTACAATTTCCGATGCAATAGAACCCGCAGAACCAAACCCACCACTCCTTCATGACTGCGAGGAAATAAGAAAGACTCGCCTCCCTCCCGAGAGTAAAATACATTATTGTTCCCGTGCGACTTACGCTTCATAAGTTTTGCCGTTTCACATTGAAATAATATTAGAAACTCCTACATGAGTTTTTAAACCATTTCCGATTACAATATCCGCCTATCATTCTGTCAAGAGTGTATTGAGAGCAAGTGAGAAATTTCTTTCACGGGGGTGACAGAGACAAAAACTGAAAGATGACTCGTCGTCGTCGAGTGTACAAGAATGTGTGTGTGCTTTCCTCTTGAGTCTTTTGAGCTCCTTGCCAGTTCAAACTGTGTGTTATGCATATAATGATACTCCACCAGAAACCTAACACAACTCCTGACAACTATATAAACCATCGATCCGATTGAACTTTCTCTTTCGGTAACAAGTCAGAATAAGCGTCTCAAATTTCGGGGATTTTCTCTCGGGTCATATGCACAACAACCTTTAATAGCAAAGTTTCCGTTTATATAGTTCCTTCTTTCGACACGTTCCTTCTCATGCAACGAAACCTATTCTAATTGAATCCACAAATTGATTCATCCGCGCGCGAGGCTATCACGAAAGAAGTAACTCTACTCGATCGACTCTCACTCTCTGTAC
>Ga0194135_10000397_pt1 | contig 25589 bp, 9 predicted proteins | sample LitLau_LLRF_2013_FD_134024 | JGI IMG/M metagenome (GOLD analysis project Ga0194135, IMG submission 134024) | Freshwater sediment microbial communities in response to fracking from North America - Little Laurel Run_MetaG_LLRF_2013 (version 2) | ecosystem: Environmental > Aquatic > Freshwater >... | reverse complement strand
TCATGGTAGGTGGTGGTGGTGGTGGTGGTGAAGGGATAAAAAACCAAGTGAAGAAGAAGACACCTTGAGATGCCAGAGATGCGCGTCTTTGTGCAATTAGCTAAATAATTTAGTGCACAGGGGAGTGCCTATCCTCCACAGTTTGTATCACAATTGCTACTTCACTTTACTCACAGATCACTCCCATTAAGCATCACTAATTCAACCCAAACAGAAAAACGTCTGATAAGTAATGAGCAATGTATATGTAGAAGTCGTATGAACATTAATGTATGCGTGGTAAGAGTCAATCTTGTGCAGCGCTTCCTCATCATAAAATCTGTAAGTGATTCATTGAGAGAGCCCACGTGTTATGTACTCTGACCCTTGACCTTCTCCTGGTGGGTTTTTCTCTCAAACTTGCTATATCAATTTATTTATTACTCGTTAAACTGTGTGTGTAGGGAAATAGGGAGGGCCAGTAAATTAATTGTGTTTTCGTAGTTTAGCTACAGAGCTTGGTGTAGCCGTTGAGTTGTTTTTACAACAAGAGACTGCGTGGAAGTTTGGAAGTTGCACAGACTGACAGAGAATTTAGTTGGAATAGAGACTGAGGCCAGTACACGAGAGATAAGATTAAAGAGATCGTTTTTGGCATGCCATGGGAAAATGTGTTCAACCATCCAAGTCAACGCTGCTTCCTTTCCACCCTTTCATCATTATTAAAGCGTCTGTATAATTCTGCAGAATAAGACTATATTTTGATGCGATTCCACAGGTTGCATTGCACAGCAGTAGCAAGCATATTGAGCCTGAGTGAATCTTGACGGTATGGTGGTAATTGGTAATGGACACATCCCTTTTCAAGTTATAATTGACACTGAACACCTTTCCGTCAAGATGAGAGATAGACTGAAAATAATTGTCATAAAGGAATATGGATATAAATATGATTCTATTTAGAGGACGATGACAATCTTGAATGGAAGAATAAGATGAAGGGCGGTTGCAACTTGGCACTCAGGTTTATGTGTGTGTGTGTGTGTGAGGATTCTGAATGTTGGGGAAGAAAAAGCTTTTCATGGGAGAGTTGTTGAGAAGTTTCCATGAAATTGGAATTGCTTACGCAAAGGAAGATTATATTGTGGAGGGATGGAACAAGAGACAGATAGTCTCTCATTCATGAGAAGGTCGTGAAAAAAATGAAATGGTTATGCTGCCTTTTTTACTCACTCATTTGCTAACTACTTCTACTGCACATCATCATCATCATCATTGTTACCCTTCACGGACTTTCCAAACGAGAGATGCATTATATGATAACTTTTACACACTCCCTTAATTCATTCTCTGGAAGTTTACTACGCGACTTTTGGCTCGTCATTCACAAAATCTACTTTTTTGAGCTTGTATGTACGTAAATAAACAAAAGCAAATATCACTCACAAATTTTCTCCTTGAACTTTATATTGACTACACGTTACATTTCTTCAGCCAATATCATCAACACCCAGAGACACTGCATGAAGACGAAAGCAAATTGAAATTTAATGACCACTTACGCTAAAAGAAGTGTTAAAGAAAGTGTGTGGCTGTGTATATGTGTGTACTTGTAAGCATCACAGCAGCGAATAATTCTGCAATCGTTCTAGACTAGACTGCTAAAAGTTGGAATGGCAATTTTTTAAACAGTTGAGTGTGTGTAAGGATAGACGGAGAGAGATATTATAATGTGTTCTTTTATGAGTGTTCTAGTACAGGACTTAAATTGCTTGTCCTCCTTCGAAAGTCGTAAAAAATAGTTTCCCTGCTGTTGACTTGCTGCTGAAATGTGGACAGTTATTTGGTGACAGGAGTGGCAGAAAGAATGGAATGCTTTGATACATTTTGCTGTATGGCTACAAGTTGATGATTGAATATATTTGGTACCTGAGCAAAGACGAAGCAGAGATGCGAGGAATATGTGACAGATTTGGAATGTGCGATAAAGTAGACTCTTCATTAGAGACGTGTGTGCATGTCATATGCCTGTATATACATTTATATGCTAGGATAGGCAGTCATAGTGGTTGTACAATTAAACACATGCAATTCAAGACATATATATGAATACGTGGAGACTCAAATAAGATTGTCAACAAGCATACCAACGGTTCTATAACAAGAGTGTTTAAAGTGTTATTGAGTTTTGTGTACTCAGCACCTTGTGAAGTTCTTATTTTGTATTTGTAGTCAGTTTTGCAACTTGAGATTTCAAAAGACCATCATGAAGCATTTATGCATTCCATGTCGCAAATATTTCACTGTCTGTTGTTAAATTAAGGCTGGTAATCTGTCTAAGCATCAATAACTCTTCCACTCCTTTCAACAACTATTGTTGTTTTGTTTGATGAAGATAAGAAGCAGAAGATGACTGTGTGTTGGTGGTGACAGACGAGGGGTGCAGCAGCTTTTCATAAGATGTATGTGTACTTAAATATACTACAGATTCATTGCAGTAATAATAATTCGATTCAAGTTTATTCTGACTGGATACCACGATGGAATTAAAATATGACCGATTTAACCACTCACAAATTCGTAACAAGTATAGTTGTGGTCATCCATAATTGTGATGTACAGAGCGTGTGTATATCTTTATTTTCTCCTTTGTCTTCAACTCTGAAGTGGATGAAATGAAGCAGGTCAAATGATAACTCCGCAGAGGAGATGCAACAAGAGTTGCTGAATTATTCATATGATTCTTCCTCGAGTTTAAACTGATAGTGGGACATTGGAATAGAAATAATATAGTTGGCTAGTCTTGCCAGTTTCATACTACGAGATTGTGTATACACATGTATTCACACATGGTTTTAGCTGTACATATATGTTTTGCTTTTAAATTGATAAATCGAAGCAGTTTGTAAGAAGAGGGGAGAAAGGAAATGAAAATTAATAAGTATGAGCACGAATACTTGGTTAAGCAAACAGCTTAAGTATTTAGAGGCTATGGAGCTTTAAAACACGAATGAGCCTGGACAAGGAGTGTGAGTACATATAAGAGAGAGAGAGAGAGACGAAGAGAATAATTGTTTTCCTAGTAATAAATAAAATATGTATGACATGTTCCATTTATTTATATGGTTTAGCTGGTCCATCTCAGGACCAGTTTGGCACATGGAGTAACTGACTTTAATTAGACCAAAGAGAGAAAATGAAATTGCAGCTTTTATTAAAATGTGTTCATTCTGTCATGTCACGTCAGTCTTTATTTCTTCTCTAACTTGTAACTTGTCTTGTTACTCGGCTCATTTACATCTGCGCTTATAAACCTCCGTCCTATAAAATCCTAATACGTGCTTGTCTGCTTGTGTATGTGTATGTTGTGATTGTCTTGTTGTTAGTTTTATCTGTCTTTATTCTCAAGCTTTAAAATACTATTTTGTTCGTTCCTTTCCGTTAAATATGCCATCTATCTTAGCCGGCTCATTTTAAGTGTGACAATTTTCAAATACAGCCTAAATAACTTGAAATCACCAGTGTAAATACAATAGAAAAGAACTATGAGATGACAAATCTGTGTAAAAGTATATTATTTCAATTGGGCGTGAGTCACTGGGGCAATAGGGCACATTGTAAAACTTAATATTTTTGTTATTCAACTTTAATCAATCAAAATCAAGATTGTGGAATTCCACCTGCTATTATTAAAATAATCTTTGCGTATTCCGCGATTGTGACGCAAGTTTCACGTGGAAATGGAAATATATGTATATATATTGACAGCTTACCTCTTTGGAGCCCATACTGGGTCGCATTCGATCAGTCGGCATTGAACACGAGTTCTAATTTTCCCACGAAACTTTCCCAATATTAAACGAGAACAATAGAACTATCACAATGTTTAATTCATTTCACGAGTATGTTTAACTTTCCACACGAAGTTCAAAGTCAAATGGTATTGGGGGGTCCAGTGTACAAGAAAGTCCACAGCAGATGAAGAATTAAAGGATGCTTTTTATTGAGCTCGATAATTCATGAGTATGATGGCAATTCTACACTGACTTTTGGATTTTAACGTTTTCACTATAAAAGGACAAATGCACTACCAAACAATGCAATTCTAATTTCTGTTCAAGGGGATCCGTATGAATGTGGAGTTTGATTAAACATTCGAGTTGATTAAAACATTGAAAATGAAGATGAATGAACAGGAATATTACAAAAATTGAGTTGAACAAGCTTCTTCTTCACACCATCTCTGTGGGTGTCTTTCTGAATCTGGTGTTTCTGAATGTATCTGTAAGACATTAAAAAGTTTGCACATAATCAATTTATTGAAGATGCTTATATTGCAGCAGAATATTATGAGGTTGTTGGTCTTTAATAATAATTGACAGCAAAAACATATATTTTCTAAATGACACTGCATACACAATCGGTTGACAATTAGAGAAGACCCACACCAAGAAAGAATTATGCAAAAGCAAATATTGTATGGGGTTTTGTTTTATTGTAAATTTGAAAATTGATAAACACTTATTATACAGCTAATTGATATTCACGCATCTAGCTAGGCGATGAGGAAAGGGTTGGTTGTTGGTGCTTTGGCAAGTAGGCGAGCAAGTCCACAAAAATGAAATGATTGAATTGGGGAGGTAAACAGTTTATTTTTTGTTGCTGAGATAACTGAGATTAGAGAACGATTGTGTGTGTTTGTTAATATAGAGAATATAATGTGCTGTAACTTGCAAACTAGTGAAAAATTGTTTGGGTTTGATTAGAGAGAAGCGCATCTTCGTTTTTTTCTTATTGACATTAAGTGGCAGTGTTCGCTGTTAAGTGTATGGGCAATAGATATAATAATGAAGATCTACGGGTGAGATATCGAGTTTCTGTGTATATTTATTGAAAAGATGGAACGGAAAGAGAGAATGTGGTTATTGTGAGGACATTGTTGGTATATTACAGTGTATAGACTAGAGCAATAAATGTGTAGATATACGTTTAAATAGGCAAATAACTTTTAAGAGAACTTTGAATATTATGGAATTAGATGAAGAGTATCCACCCAAGATATAAAATAATTATTACGGGAGATATAAGTAATGACTTGAATTGAGGGAAAAGTTGTCGAAATGAAAAGCAAAACCTGTTAAACTTCAACAAGTTTTGTTTAAACTAATAGATGCATTCCAAATGGTCACATTATGTTAATTTTCGACTAGTTTCTTTTAAAAATGCTTCTCAACTATTTGGCAATCATTTTAGTGCTCCTTCTCTTCTTGTGTGTGCACTTCTTCTTCTCAAGAAAAGAGAGGTGAAAAAGCAGGAGACGCGGAACCACCTTTTGTGGCACATTAGTTCTTGTCTAAACATTTGAACAATGGGAAGGAACAAGTCAAAGGACGAACGGACAGGAGAGAGATGTGTGAGATTCGATGTGGCCGTCGTGCGGATTGAGAAAAGTAGCGCAGTATTTATACATCACATTTATATGCTGTTATATCTAATTAACAAGTTTACTGATATTGAGAAGATTTTGACTAAGCGAGTAATCAATTTACGCTTTTCAATCTTCATCAAACTTGAATAAATGACGGCAAATAGAAAAAAGTAAATATTAAAATGATTACAAAAGTGAAATATTAATATACACATCACAAATATGTAAGTAAAAGTGACCAATTTGTCAGGGTTGCATCAACTTTACAGCAATTATTCTATCAAAATAACTTAATTGCTCTAAAAATCACGCTCAATTAACTCTCATAGTACTTAAAATACTGAGGATATTAAATAATCTCAATTCCTTTTTCAACTTTTACTGACTTCGCTACTGAATGTGACTGATTCCTTGGGTTTTTGGAGGTGATTGCATGAATTGTTTGAATATAATTTGGACTGCTTTAGTTGAAATTCATATTGTGCATATGTGTTCTTGCTAAAAGCTTATTTGTTTACCTTGAAGTGGAAATGAGAAGATTATTAGTTTATTTCAATCCTATTCAATTAAATATTTAAAATAGATTTTGCATGGTTCCGAAATTAAAAATTCAATGTGAGTGGGTTATCTGTATTGGTGTACATTACATGTACACTTTTGATTAATAGGCGAGTCTCTGTATATTAGCACATCTGCATTACAAAAAGACCAGAATAAAAGTTTTAATAACCTTAGAATAAATAGCAAAACTAATGAATAATTTATATGTTTGCCAAGAAGATCATCTTCTTCTTAGTAAGTAAAATTATTTTTGAGGCAAGGCAGTCCATTTTTTACTCGTTAATTCTGATCTACGTGTGGTTGTAGATTAAAAAGGAGTGTATTATTTCATTGCTAAATAACATTCGAATACTCGAGGACTCGAAAGTCTTGTGTTGCACACCTTATCCGCAGTACTAATTAGCTGGGAGAATTAATTATTTTCTGATTAAACGCGTTTAGCATTAAAGTGCGATGATCTGAAGTATATGTGTTATTGTCTGTGTCACGAAATGTAACATATATAGCCAATTAAACGCTTCTAAAAGGAGGTGTATATGCGCATATGTGAATCAGATGAGTCTTGAAATAAGCTTTCAAAAGCTTCAAAGACTGAGCTAAAGGTTAATCGCATTAGAAGAATCATTGTACACGGCATACAAGGAGTTCAATGGTAAAACCTATTGTTCGATAGAAAATTTATTCAAGAACAATCGGGCTCGCCTTTTGTGCTCCTTTGATTGAGAGAAATATGTGTGGGTAGAAAGCTGGGAGACACAGAGTAACTGTTGCCCTGGCAGGAAACATTCAATTGAGATGTTCTATTCTTCCGAATTTCCGTGATTAATGAAATAACGATGAGGAATTCCTATAGATGGTTTCACATCACGCAGGGAGTCTCGTCCTCTTGAAAATCAGTCTCACTGTTAGCGCATTTGTTCTTTTTTAGGGATTCACGAACAACGTACAATTAACATGACCATTTTTTGGCATTTACACTCGGCCACACAAAAAGGATATAATAATATGATTAGTGTGGAAAGACAAACATAAAAAGTACAACGACAAGAGACGTCTTTTTGAGTTGACAGTCATTTGAGATTTGTGTAAAGGAAGAATAAGGTGAGTCGTGAATAATTGAGTGAAGTTCAACTCTGAAGAATTCAGTGGATGATAGTCAAATGAAAAAAGGTGTTACTGTTTGACTGTTAGTTGTGTCTCGCTTAAACTTCGAAGGTGTCTCAAAGCGAGTGTGAAGTAGACTAATTTATTATTTACACACTCCCTATACACACATAGACTTGGATGCAATCCTTTAAGGAAGCATTATCATCCTCGTCATCTTGTGTGGTTTCTTTTCTTTCATGGGAGACAAATTAGAGAACAAAAAGTAGGTGTGACAATTCGCAGAGAGATAGTTTCTTATCTGCGTGTAAATAAGTTTGATTGATCTCCGTTGAGAAAGCCAGCAGAAAGATGCTGAGAGAGAAATGGATAAGGAACCTCATCATCACTTTTGCGTTGAAGTGAACTTCACCGTGAAACTCAGTGTGTGTAAACTGATGTGCTACTTAATTATCCGTTCTTAGTTTATGCAACTCTTTGGTGCTCAGGTTATAATTGTCCCTTTTGGTCGATATTATCTGAGGACACATCTTTTTATAAGGTAGAATTTGATACGTTATGATGATCAAAGCATAAAATATACATATATATATAGTCGAAGGAAATACACATATATATAGGTTGTACAAAATGTGGTGAACGAAATGACGTGACGAGAAATAAATACGTGAGATCATCTTGAGGAGACTGTGCTTCTCTGAAAGCAGTAGACCTTTTCTGCCTAGAATTTCTTTTTGTGAGAAAGACTACATGGGAATAAGTGCAAAGTCTCAACAGGTGCTGCTACTCATACTTCATATTAGCCCAACTTGTATGATAGTTTTGTGCATTGTCCTGATAGATATATATATCTTTAATTTTTACGGGTGAAGAAGTATCGTGATCGATTGGGCAAGAATGGCACAGCGGGCAGTTTTCCCTCAAGTACGTCTCTATTGTGACAAGTTTAAATTTGAAAATTGACGTGGTGGGTCTTAATTTAATGTAATTATTGTAGAGATGAAGAGAAGATGATGAGAGGGAGGTGGAGAAGAAGTAGCAGGTAGCCATACTGAATGCAATAAAAGGTAGGAAACTGCACGAGATCTACAGAGAAGTTCAGAGGGAGAGAGAAGACGAAGCTATCTGGTCTTCTGATCTGATCTGCCTAGAAGTATCAATAAATCCATTGCCATCCCTACATGAGGTGATGATCCAACACTTTCATCGGAAGTACCACCACCGCACCATATAAAAACCACCTACTGACTCTTGTAAACTTCTAAACTGCTAACTAGCAGCAGAAGCAATCTCTAATTCTGTGGTGGTCGGCTCTATACACATTCATCACCTATCGTCTGTTATACATTATATATATATTGCTCTTCATAATTTATACTTTATCTTCAAACTCTCTTTTCCTCCTTTTACATGTTCTCTCTTACAATTTGTTCTTTTCTAACCATACAATATATAAATCAAGGAAATATATTCCACGTATGGTCAGTTATTTGTCTGTTTGTTGCATTCTGGTTATGACAGCAGTGACCGTTCAGATGATTTCCAGTCCCTAAATGTCATTTGTACTTGTTATCATTCTGACACATTTGTGTAAGTCAAGTTTCAGGTCGATGATGTTGAGTTAGTTGAGCGGAGTAAAACGACACGCATAAACTTTTGCGACTTTTGACTAAAATAAATTACTTACGACACACAAAGGAGCCCCTACAGAGATGAATTGTCACTAGGAATTCAAACCGGTCACACATATATGCATCGTTTTTTTGGCACTTTTGATTCACTAACAAGCAAAGATGCATTTTAGGCAATTGAGATCTGCCGATTACAACTAAAGCGAAAAGCACACAAATAACAAAAAGGTTTGCTGAGGTTGGAATCTGCATAAAGTGGTTTGCCAAAAGCGCTTAATGCTGTAGAAAGAATTTTTATTGTGAGCGTCTTTCTGTTTTTGCTGTTGTTATTATTGTTATATTTGTCGACGACCCGCATTACTAACAACTAATTTGCTTGGGCATCTTTGAAAAACAACAATAACAAGGGTGTTTAAACTATAAGCTGTTCATTGGGCACACATGCATATTTACTCTTTATCGTTTCCTTTTTTGCTTCTGCTAAATAGTTGTAATGAGATCTGTCGCGTGTTGAGAAACACTTTATAATGCTTTAGTATAGTCTATTAAACCGCATAATAATATTATGAGACAGATGGAGAACAATAAAAGAGAAATGTTCTGAAATTTGAATTTGCATATTATTTTGTTCGCTGCATAAGAGTTGTTTGTTGTGATCTTGTGATTTGTTGAGCACTATCGTAGTTTGACTTTGATGAACATCTCTAGTCAAGAGAACTATTTTGATGGCATGGTTATCTCTATGAAGGTAGGAATTATAGAATTGCCTACAGCGAGGAGTGAAAGTGCAGTTGGTGGGCTTTCTTTAGAAATGAGTGGAATAGTAGCATAACAACAGCTATGGAGTATATATAATATGTTAAATTTTAGTTGTGCATTGTGGATCAAGCAAGAATATCGCTTGGCAAAATGTTCTAGTTGATTTATCAACCTACACAGCAATCAATGGACTATTGTTCGATTTGGAGTTGGCGAATGAGATCAAAACCTAATTGAATTGGATGTCGATTGACGATTGTCGATCGATACAAATTTGCTTCGGCTAATGAAACATGAGAGAGTTAGGAGCCACTCCCAGTCGTCCATTCACGACTAGTCTACTGTACCTGTCGACTTCTAGGCGATTTTACGACGACGAGTCCCATAAAAATGAGCATCATCAATAAGAAATCATAATCAAGTTATTGAATGATACGCGTGAGTTCCTAGCAGCCTTATACTAATAATAATAAATAAATAATGCTGAAACTTATCTATGCAGAAAATTGAAGAAGAAGGGCTTGGCTGATGTTGGTAGCTAGTTATTGGCATTCCTAAGAAATAATATAATTTTTTCGTCTACTCATTAATAAAATAGCATTATTGTATTTATTATTACGACTTGACTAGCCTTCGACTTGGACATTTGATGACCAAGACTGGTGCCGTACTATTATTATTCTTATTGCACTGTGGCACAATACGAAAATAGCGACGGGGTACGTGCAAATGAAGAGCGTTGAGCACAATGGGAATGGAATAATGGGCAGGGCCAACCTACTTTCTAGTACTATTGATGTAGAATATCTTTCTAGACTGACTTGCAATTTTTTCATAAACGGATCCTCACTTTTTAGTGTCTCGTAGCCAATGAGTATATAGGTCCATCAAGAAAGACTAGAAAGGCTATAGAATCAAGACGAACAAGTTCCGAGTTGTCAAAAGTATAACAATACAAGAGATTTTCTGCAAGAGCAAAAAATTAATCTTCTCGATGTCTTCTAGTCTAGAAGGAAAAGGAGTGGTAGCAGATGATTTGCTGATGAGACGAAAATCTTTTAAAGGAAAGCGATAATTTTTTTGCTCATGAGAAATAAGTTCACTCATTTTGATTTTGATTTACTTATAACTGTTATCACCAAGTAGGTACAAAGTTAGAGAAGACGACAATGTGAGATGTTGAGACATTTGACATGGCAATTAATTACCAAAAAGAGTAAGGTGCTTAGTATAGGCTATAAACCACTACGGCTACTTATATATACACTTATATGAGGGTTGACGAGTCAAATAGCTATCAGCAACATCGAGGAAAGAATGTATGTATACCGTCTTGCTGTAGCTGCATGAGTGTGTCATTCAATCATCAAATGAATTATTAGGCACTTAGGAATCACACGTTTCATTACTATAAGGCAATAAATATTTGCACAGTGCATTATCATTTATGGATGGTACTGGGTGACAGATGAAGAACCTCACGAGGCAAATTGTGTGACCTATTTGAAAGAAGAATCGTCATAATATATGTCCCATGAGCAACCACTGAGTTATGAGCATTAATTGCAGGGATTTGAAAGTGAAATGGATCAGGGTAACAATTAGACATGAAATAATTACATACTGTTTACTGAGGATGTATTTTATACAGTGTGAGAAGACTTATTATTAATGATGGGGCTGATGAAGAAGATGCAGTTGCTGGCAAGAGTATATTTTACACACAAGGAGTACATATACATGACGTTCAATAAACTGTAATTCAAGAAGCCAGTTGTGGGGTGTTGGGCTCTTGATTTAATTAAAAGTCATTAGTCCATCCCTGTGGTAGGCTACCCTATTATTAGTATTCAAATTGAGGAGAATGTTTGTCAGTCTTGTGTGCAGTTTGTAGGCTGTCTTCTCTCTCTTTGACCAAGGTTAGGGGAATAATATATTAAGATGAAGATGAATCCGGTTCTCCTTGTACATTCTCAACAATCTCACCCAAAATCCAAAAGCATAGCAATTTAATTAATCGTCTCGCACACTTAATTGCCCGGAGATGCACCTCTCACAGTGGCTTCTTCTTTTCATTCCCACCTTATCTTTCTACCTTGAACACAGATTCCTCTGCTCTTACATCAAATGGAGGCTGTGGGTTTATTTTAACTTTAAAATGTATGGCTAATTGGCTCCAGAAAATACGTCCTATCTTGGAAACTATATATTAGCATGATTTCTCCGCAATGTGTGTAAGTGTGTATAATATACACCGCCGGCAAAATACAATCGTGCAGTTACGTTCCATGGGAAATTCACATAGGTCTAGTTGTAGTACGAGTGCCTATTTAACACGCGGCTTCGTCATGAGTGACACATGAGAAAAAGAATGCATCATCTTCCACACTGAAGACTACCCATTTTTAAGTACACAGAGCCTAAGTGCATAGAAAATTAATTAGTTATTGTGGCTCAATAAAATACGCATAACTTGTAATGTAAATCTGGCTGGTCTTCTCCATGATGCATTTTTCTGGCAAGGGTAACAAAAATTTTACTAGAAAAGAAAAATTGCATTGAAAATTATTTTATGAAAAGAGTATTGTTGTCTCCAAGTAATAAAGTCTACCAAGACTATTAAGACTCTAACGATAAGACTCACAGATGTGGAGCCACTTTTACTTTTTCAAAAGACCTCCTTTACCTAGTAATAAGTTTATTATTTGCAGCATACGCAGTTTATTCGCGGAGTCGCAAATGTAACGGACTGACAACAACGAGTAATTCCTTGTGCTCAAAAGTACTTGGACAACTTTTGAATGTCAGACTTGTTGTTTATCAGTTGCTAAAATTACAAAACTATTCAGACTTTTAAATAGTTTTCATGAAGGTTGCAGCTTTTGATAGTTCATACAGTTGACTTTAAATACGTAATTTGCATTTTTACGTGACATTGGCAAGAAATAAAAGATATATGCGAGATGAACGTTATTTTTATCGAAAAGAGATATCCTACACTCTAGAGGACAGCCAGCTATGAACCAACGAGTTTATAAAGTTTATAGTTAAAGTTAATTCTAATCTCAAGAAACTTATCACGTCTCATTATTCAATGATATATAAATGTTGAATGTTGAATGTTCTTATTGCCATTCCTACAAGCGAGATTTCAGAAAGTGTGTATTTTATTGTGTCATCGTCACTGCGCCTGTAAGTTGAGCAGTAGTTTTGTGGACTTTTTGATAATTTATTAGTTTAATTACCAAAAAACCTGATGAATTTTGAGTAGTTTGTGCACTATTTACTACATAGGGTAAGAGGAGAGACATTCTTCAGCTTAGAAAATTGTAGTTACTAGAATAAAATGTCTCTCCACTCGTAAATGAGCAACAGTTGGTCAACATGAGACAGCTGCAGGGCTTACATATATGTATAAGGTTTGCTTACTCGGTAGTTTGGCACTCCTATGCAGTAGTTCTGTGTGTGTCACTGTGATCTTTCATGCTTTTTTGACTTAAGGAAACTCGTAAATCTTTCAGGAAAATAAATTACTCTACTTCTTCCTGCTTCTATTTTGGAGGCTGACTTGGCGGCGAGGATTCTTCCGTTAAGAGGATTCCTCGTAATTGTTACGATATGCTGTATAGTTAATTAAGGATTTGACAAGCAAAAAGCTCCCTTAACTTTGTTTTAAAGCTTTTTGCTGGAACGTTAATTCGTACGGGTCAAGATATAATTAACAATAGTTGGAATCTTGGTAGGTCGGTCATCTTAATTAATCCTGAGAAAGAGAACATACTATTGCTGTAATTAGGAGAGTTGGATCAAAACAGGTTGATTAGAATTTCAAAATATTCATGGGGAGAAGTGAGAAAACAGCATTTCTACAGCTTCTGTTCCAGAAGCAATCAACCCGAAGGCACCTGTGCTTCGGTGTAGTTGAAGAAAATTAGATAGTTCTTCCCGACTACCTATGAAGATAGGTGAACGTGGTATTTAATGGGAGAGCAGCCGTGTTGTTGTTGTTGGTTGTGGTGGTGTAGCGTTGATTATTTATGTGGGTCAGTCGGGGAGAAGAGATGGAGGATATTAAACCACGGGGAGATTGTATGTACCTTCATTTCTCATTAGAGAAGTCGACAAAGACGAGGAAAGTGGTTATATTGACGATGACGAACCCTTTGACGAATCTCTATCTCTTGGGTTGCTGCTGGTCCTTCTAATCCCTTCATCATCATCTCTCGTCTCCGTTAATCCTGTCCATCTCATGTTTCATGCATCACGAAACTCTCCAGGGATGTTGGATGTGTGTGTACACATATATATATGTATGGCCTACGAACGTGTCAGTTTGGGTGCAAGGCAAGGCTTCATTTTTTATTCAACCATCAGAAAGAAACCTTAGAGTTGAAGCAGCCCTTTGTACTCTTATCAGAAAGAACTTCAGAAGGAACTCTCTCCAAGATTCGTCTCACCCATCTAAGTTTGATATGCATACAACAGGAGGGGGAGATTGATCTCACGTTCCACTACCTTGCACAATTATCACTTGCTCCTAGTCCTTCTCTATTTATGATTCAGCCTTGGAGCTTGGAACTCTGGAAGGAAGGATGAGGAATGAAAGATTGGATTCGACACAGAATCTCACAGACATCATTGACGAACATTTGCCATTGGAACACATCTTTACTCTCTCTTCTTTGCTTATGATTTCTCGTTCATAGTGCATACCTTATACCAGAAGAAACTAAGAAACCCAATTGAGATTACACTGAACATTTATGCACTTGTGGTCTTCTAACGACGCAGGAGAGAGAGAGAAACTGGTGAGTGTATGACGATATGTATGTAATATCATGTCGGTAATTCTCCTCATGGGGAAGCATAATTTTATGTCTAGAAAAGTCCAAGACTGGCCCAACCCTTTCTTAGCGTACAAAAATATTATTGCTTCTCATCAGTCTACTTCATAATCATCATCGTGGCTTCAAATGAGATCTCGTTGACCCACACGTAGCTGTAGTTTAGTCGGAGAGGCTCCTCAAGACTTGAGTAAATCTTCCAGGAGCTGATGATGATTCTATATATACTATTATCACTATTATGTATACACACAGCTAGTGTCTGTGTACACTGATTCCATATCTCCAATACATGTAACCCTGAAGAGGCTCTCTCTCTCCTCTCTAAAAGGAGTAATTATCATTACTATTACAGACAGGGTAAGAGAAAGAATTCCCTTGAGGGACTGACTATTGACTATGTGTATGCATTTAGGAAAGAAACCACGACGGGAATTTCTCAGAAGAAGTCTTGAGAGTATTGAATCATTCCTGGTGGAAAATAATTATACTGTCTGTGATTCCACCACTCCATGTACTTTTGTAGATGTAGGTCACACGATGCAGTCTCCAGAACACAGTATACATGCAATATATGCCTGCAATAGTATCCGTGCAGTTCCACAAGTTAAATCATTTTGCTTATTCCAGTACAAGGTTGGATAGAAACTGTTTCGAAATCAAGTGTGAAAAGTTGTTGAAATGTTTTATGTAAACCAAAATTTCATGCGAAGCTCTATAATGTGAATATTTTAATGTGTTAATCAATGCAAAAATTGTGATATTAGATTATTGGGAAAATACTTTGAATGTTTCTTGAACAAGAGAAAGGAAGAAGTTGTTATTGGCAAATGTGTTTGACAAACAAGATATATAGTGAGTGTCTGTTGTAGATATGCATTGAGTAATTAGTGGAGAGTGCTAATTACTGCATGCTGGGTGAGGCTATTGCACGAAGCAATCTTTCTCAGTCACAGCAGACAGACTGTGTACAGTCACTGTGTAGTGTGTTTAATTCAGAGGCGACAGGAGAGTATAGAAATAATTGAGCAATCTTGTTGTTTAATGAACAAGTGAATCTCCATTCATCGTGCTTTGCACTCTCTAGTCTTATAAGTTATTCATGACTGAGCTGAGGTAAAATATGAGGAATGAGTTTTATTTATCATTGTGTCTCAAGTTAGCTCCGAGATTCGGACTAGAGGAAAACCTTTTAGCTTATTTAGCCAAGAGTAAACCACGACTGAATTACTGTAGAATGTGTTGTCATCGCTGTGTGACCACAACTGGAGATCATTTTGCATTCACGCAGATGTCATTCGACATGAACATGACATAAACACGAGGAATGGATGAACTGACAAGTGTATTTTGACTATTTTGCTCAAGTCACGTCGACAGGTCCTGCTGTTTCTTCGTCTATGACTGATGTTTATGTTGATATACATTATTGTGTGTGCCTTCGTATATATATGGACAGATTAGGAACGACCACATCAGAGACGATGCTGAGGAAACGAGGAAGGATGAAATCTCTTCATGAAGTAATTATTATTCGTAGTAAATGAGTGGACTGACTTCTCTAACATAGTTCTGCTGCACACACACACACTCGCCCTCTTGGACGGCCATCGAAGAAGTCAGAGTAATAACAATAATAATAGAAAATAGAAATATAATCCTTTTAGGTTGGGAGGGAGAGAAGGAAAAAAGTTCTTGGCTGATTATCTTGTCCTTAATGAACCCGGTAATGAGCACCCAAAAAGTAACTCTTTGAATATGCACAACTGAGAAGATCATCAGAGAGAGATGAACATCCCTTCTTCTGATCTGAGTGAGTCTGTGCTTGAATAAAGCAGCATCAGTCGTATTCTCCCAGCGTAGCTCCCAGGGGAAGAGGTTGGTCTCTTTACAACTAATTTGACTAAATTTACCAAAAGAACAAAATTATCCAGCCCTGCCTTGGAGACTTTTTACCTTCTTTAGTTTTAGCCTCTCGAATTATGTAATTACATTCTTTCTCTCGTTCCTCGTTGAAATGTACGAAGCTTTAAATGCTTTGCTCTAATTGACCGTTTGGTCCTATTATATAAGCTGCTACTACATATTTCTAGATCTAACTTTATGCTTTGCTATCGAAATAGTGTGTTAGAGTTTCATGAGTTTGTGTATGTTTGTGTGCAGGGAAGACGAAGGAAGCAGGATTTACTCAGCTTTACTTCTCACCGGTGTCTCTTTTCTAAAATATATGTATCATATAATTTTGTTTAAGGGAAGAACTCGATCGTCAATGATGAAAATATAGGAACATTAAATGTCTCATTAAGGGAAGTGATGGAGAGCATGAAATGCTGTGATGAATGTATGTCTGTGTGTGTGTGTCCAGTCAGAGGTCAACCTCACCCTTGAGACGTGATTATGTTCATCTGAATGAAGGAGTGGCAGGGATTTAATGGAGATTTTGTTGGGAGAATTAAGAGAGGTTGAGAGAAATCGCACAAGACGAAGACTTGATGAATCACATGAAGCAATTAGCTAATGAATAGTGGACCGGCTTTTTGAACTGCATATATGCTGAAGAGTTGAAGAGGAAGGAAAGGGAGTGAAGGTACTCGCTCGTAGATAGATAAATTATTAGAATTCTCACAAACAATTAAGACCCGAATTGAATCAGAGAAGGTTGTTTCTTCACTTTTGACTGACTGACTAACCTGCACAAACATTCAACACTCGAAATTTGCATACAACTTCCACTGCTGTAAATTGTTATTATATTCTTGCTCCTGCTTGTCTACCAAGGTGCACCCTGCACACATCAACTCACGATCTCACGACGCAGAACAATAACAAAAATCTCCCATATCTCCTAAACTGTGTATGCTTTACTACATACTTTTGTGTCTCTTAAAAAATCAACACTCATTAGCAACTGCAGGTAAAGTTTAAAGTTTGAGTTCAAACAAATCACTCATGAAAGGATCTTTGCTATGAGTTTGTGTCAAAGATGACTGTTTAATATTACTTCAAGTCTTCATTCATTTCATGCACACAAAGAGTATACTATAAGTTCATTGGGCTTTCTTCACGATCTCGCATATTGAAACACTCGATTCCCATTGTGATACAAAATTTAACCTTTTTTCTTTTAATTAACTCAATGAATTGTCTATTTTGCTTGTGAGTTGAGATTCCCAACTGGATTCTTTCAGATTTCAATGGATTCAAATTCTCTGCTCTCTCTTCCCTACATTTTGCTTCTTGGCCGCAAGCTAATTAATTCTTTGCTGAGATATTGCTTGAATGGATAATCTTCATTTACGAGTTTATAATTGAAATTACTGAATGCAAACCAATATTCATGCGTACATGTAATGTTGTTTTATTTCAAGATATTGACCTGGAAGCAAAGTGACACAACGCACTCAATAGGAAATGATAAACAACACACACGGAACGAATGTACTTGTTATGAGAAATGTCCAGTTTTGGAGTTCGTGAGAGAAATAATGACACATGAGTGCGCGGATCCCGGATGGAAGTCTCAGTGAACCAAGTTGCCTTATTATTTGGACGGTTGTGTATCACATTACTTCATAAGCGAAGATGAAGAGAAGGGAGAAAGAAATGGTCTTAGAATTTGGAAGACAACGGATTTCCTCATTTTAACAAACTTCCTGACTCCCACAAACCGCACGAACGAACATCCCAGTAGGCTTATAAATATGTAATATATATTTAATGATATATATATAGATATGTATATTGGAACCTGTTAGTGTCGAATCACCACCAACTACCAAAAACCATCACTATTAAACCTTACACATTCTCTGTTCCTTCCAGAAGGAACGTCTTCTTGTCCTGATGGCTTTCCTTTCACGGTATCATTATGAATGTATAAATTCTTTTTTCATAATTTAAAAGGATTTTTAAAGAAGAACATCTGTCGGGAGTTGGTTTTGGTGGTCCAGCCAGATGCAGCAGACGAGGAAGAAGGACTCACCTTATCGCATTAAGCCCTTCTTCCACCACCACCACCGCCATAATCATCCCTTTCTTACTCTTTTGAATATTCTCTCTCGAAACCTTATTCTTTAAAGACCAAGTAGACGATTGTGAGCATCTGTAGGTATATATGCATCATGCATAGCCGAATTTGCTTTTTTAAATAACCAACCCATCCTGTCATGTGAACTCTTGTGTGTTGTCTTTTGTACATACGGTTACTTTGATCACACCACTTTAATTTGAGTATAAAATAATTGAAAATATTAAAGCCAATAGAACGAGAGTAGAGGTATAATGCAAAGGTAAACATAGTATAGAATTGTGAAATTGGCGAGAAGGCACAGAAAACCTTTAGTTATTAAAGGAACTCCTCCCTTGTTGAAGAGAACTATCTTCATTATAATAATAGTCGCGGACCACACCACCACACCCTTTTTAAGCTCAGAGATCCATCCATCCGCTAAAATGAGACTTAATTGTTGTTGAGCCCTCTACTCGAGCTTTTAAATGTGAAAAGGCTACACTTCCTATTTCCTCTCTCCATAGATTGATTCTGCTTCTACTTTTAATGCTTCCCAAATGTTTTTCACTTTTTTACAGGAAAACACCCATTTCCATACAAGTGGACATGACAAACCTGTGACAATACTACACCCACTCGATCTCTCTTGTTATAGTAAAAAAGAAGGCTGAGGATTCAAAAAGTGGATATTATATATGACGAGCACGGTTAATAGACACACACTGGTTATATAATTATATAAAGCCAATCAAGCCATACGTAAAGATATTTTAGAGTTCGACCTCAGCTCTCTTTTGTCAACCATCGGCCTCTACTAATGTTCTCCTGAATACACATTGACTTTGTACTGGAATACTCTGCTGTCTCTGCTCTCAGGTTTACACATACTACTCGTTATGTCAATAGGTAATGCACACACAATTAAGTGTAATGTTAAACTAAAAATTCACCTCGGGATATCAAAAACTCAATGAGCCCTAGTTTTGTTTGACATACGAAAGGCCGTAGGTAAACTATATATTTTTTTTGTATATGTGTCATCTGGATGTTTAACCCTTTTATCGTTACATTATTAGATTGCCAGACTGTTTTGATTTTTCTAACAAATTAAAATAACCCTTTAATTGGGACCCTCAGATATACGCCAACATAACTTTACTACAAATGAGTTAGAATGAGAAATGTAAATATGAGATAGGTTTTTAGGTACTCACCGACTTATAAGAAATCATCCAATATAAATATCCCGAATTATAATTATGTTGATTATTCCAAGAGCAAGGTTATATAATTGTATATTTTTTGAAACTTTTCCTCGCTTTAATGGTAATTGTTGTTGCACTGGGCCACTTTATTTCCAAGTAATAAGGTTGATACAATTAAGTATCAACTCACAATTTGTGTCACTCAATTTGAATTTATTGCACTATCGAAGTACGAATTGAATGAAATACTGAAGTATCGTCCGTCTCCCGTCTCATTTGGTTCTCGTTAGTTGGGATTTGAGAAACTATTCCTGGATGAATTCACAGCTCGCTTCGATCCAAAAGTAGTGAATTAAATGCATTAGTTTAATGGTGTGACACAAAAATAATTTTATGATAAAAGTAGGTGCTGCGGATTCAATAAAAATAAACTATGAAACATTAAGAAATGTATAAGGACCACCTTTGGAACTGAAAGTAAGACAGAAGCTGGAAGAGGTGGAGTGGTCGTTGTTGGTAGAGATATGAGAGCAATTGAAACAAGTGATTGTTTCTTGCATTCCAGAGTTTATATAGTAATAATGCGAGGTATTTGTGAGACTGAGACTCCCTGTGGAGATTCTTCTCAGGTAAGAAGTTTGCACTTAAGGCACCTTAAACGGCAAGTGAGTATGGATATGTGTTGGATTTCTCCTTCGTGTAGTTGATAAACTGCAGATTGTAGAGAGGATACGAAATTTATAAATTTGAAGGTGTAATTGATTATACTAAATATATATTTAATCACTTAAGTTGGACGGTGAGATGAGCAGGAGCGTATTATGTATAATATGTATATATTGTCCTGGAAAGAATTAGTTGGCGATAATAATGAGATATAGTATTTCGTGAAAATTTGCAAGGCACTGATGTATAATATATGTATTGTGTCCAGGGAGTGTGGAATGTGTGTGTGCAGGGTTAAGTGAGAGAGTGACAGAGATGTGGCGTTGAGAATGAGAAGATTGAGACTGGTGTGAATTCGTAGAGAGTGAGAGGGTTGATGATGTTGAGTGTATGTGTTGTGGGAGGCAAGATCGGCTCCACCATGGAGCATTCACATCAACACCAACCACAACTCATTATATCATCATTATCTCTATCATTATTGTTACACCCGACGAGTCAGTCAGTCCATGGGAAACGGTTGTAGGCTCTGACATATATATATATAGTAAGAGACGCTGGAGGTTTCTTGGATTCCTCAGAGTCTCTTCCAGGAGTCTCAGAAAGATCGTCTTCGACTGGCCTCAACCAGAGGTTTATTATTCTCTCTGAAATGCAGCATCCTTCCTCATCCTATCCTGCAAGTACTACCTCTCTACATAATCTCGCTCAAGATAGTCAAGAAGCCCCAGTGTAGATCTTAAAGAACACTATACAAAGGTTGTGCAACCTTTTAGCTCGCACCTACGAGAGTTCTGAGCACGACTCTGAGTACGAAAATCAATCTCTGATAATCAATTATAAGTAAAGAACGAATAAAAAACCCGTTTCAAAGTTGTTTGATTCCTCTAGTGGGCACACAAATGTGTAATATGTACTTCATATAAGGAACGGTAGCACACATTTAACACACAGCATTTTCACCAGAAAACCTTTTATCCACACAATAACGAAATAGCATCGTACTGAATTTACTGCTCGACTTTAATACTTTCTTTTACATGATGAAGAAGAACTTTGAATGAAAAACTTGAGGAATCCTTCTGAGGATTATTAGTATCGAGCATCTCCTCAAATAATGCTCTTCACAATTATGTGCAGTATATAATGGTGAATATGATGTGGCCAAGCTGCGTATCTTCGTAGGTATGTATATATATATATATATTTGAGATTCCAGATCCAGATCCCAGATATAATCTTGTGGGTAGTGGAGGAACATAATAATGCAATAATGTAATAATATACGGTTGTCCGTGTCCATGTCTATCAATCAAAACAATTTTTATGAGGTTTTTATTGAGTTGCAAGGAGGTAGGTTGCTAGCAATTATTATATTAGGGTGCTGGCTGTGTATATATATAAGGTGAACAAGATAGAGTGTAGAGATTGGAGATAGGGTGCAGTTTACACTGATGATGGTAGGAGGAAGACAATCTGACAAATAATAATGATTTGATATAATTGTAAATTGTTTAGTAATTTCCGAAAAGTATTTTTAAATATTTATGTAGATTTACCACTGAATTAGTTTTAGGTGGAGTCGTGTGATTAGTTTTTTGCTTGGAGAGATGCAACAAAAGTGTAAAGTTTTATTATGGTTTTTTATTTGTGAGAGTTGATTTGATGGTTGAATGATGAACGAAGATGATGGACAGTGGCAGTCATTTTTGCAAATTAATGCAAATTGAAATCCAATTGGCAATCCATACGTAATTGTGTGTGTGTGTGTATTGAGAGAGAATAACCTGATGGGGTTTTGGAAGCCAGGAAGGTGCGGAGGGTAGTTAAATTTGGTACTTTGGGTTTTTATAATGGTCGCAAGATTATGATTGAATATTTGCATTTATATGCTTTTTTGCATGGAGAGTTAAGAAACTTTAGACTGTTAAATATAATCAAATATAAACAGGCGAGGCTACCTGTTTAAATATACTTTAGCAAACTTATTTGGAATCAGATAAAACGAGTTGGATGGAATGCACGGATTACTTTCAGTGCTTATATACGAGGAAGGAGGTGTTGGCCAGACAGTAGCGAAATTCAATGATCGTATCAACACCATCTTAGGAATTTATGAAGACGTTTAGATGGTTCGATTGGATTGGAATTTTGTTCAAAATTGATCTGGCGAAGAAGCTGGAAAATGGAGTAGACAAACCATCGAATGAGTGAAAAAAGATAACTTGGAGGCAATAGGGCAACAGAGTAAGCGAGGATGCATTCAATACATATTGGTTTCGATTAAGTTCAAATCGTTTTGAGACTAACCTGAATTTCAGTTCCAGCTTTCGATTCCGAAATGCTTGTGTAGCAAGACATTTAACAGAATGAAAGTTAATACGTCAAGTGATCCTGATTCAGCATCGCAATCTCTGGTATCATTACGGTTAAACGCAACAAGTGAGTCAGATGATTTTGAGAGAATCTATGTAGCCTTTATAGTTCTTGCAAATCTGTCGTTATATTTGCTGATGAAAAGTCGGCAACAAGTATGATCATGTATTTTGTGATTACCTATAGATCATTAGAGGAAATGATGTTTCATAAGACGAAAGAGAATATAAAGCATTTTATTGTGCGTATTCAAGTCATGACCCAAGTAAACATGTTATCGGATTTATTTACAAAGTTAAGTATGCACGACAAATAGGCTTTAAGCAGCTATATACAGTTCAGATTCAAAGATTGGAAGTTGAGTGAGCAGTAGAAATTTGATTCCGGAGTAAATTGGGATCATAACAAGCACGTAGAACGACTAGGTTTTTATAGGTACGTACCACGACGAGATGTTTACATGTAATGAGAGAATTAAACTTTATTTGGCCGAGGGGCAGCTTGTGACTGTTGGAGAGTGTGAGAAAATGACCTTTTTGGATATTGCTGATGTGCAGAATGGGCACGTACAAGTGACCAAGCTGAAATGAGAGAGAACTATAAAAATAAAAAAGCAGTGTCAACTAATTGATCTGATCAAGGCCTATAAAGATAAGATCAAGGATAGATGGAAACTTAAGACAAAAACAGGGCACACAATAAACATCTTTAATCAATTCTTGTCCACTCTCTCTTTCCATCCTTCCCAAGCGTTTTCGCAATTATTACCTCAAACGTCTCAAAATGCTGTTGGCAGGTTTTTACTCTGCGTTGTACCTAATCATTTAGCAGTGTACCTAATGATCCATAAAGTTAAATGTTCACTGGTACTGAGAGTTACTTCTGAGTAAATCAATTAAGACCATAGAGAACTTATAAGTCTAGAGTTCAGGTTCAGTTGAGGTCACGTCGTTTTTTCTACGAACCTTTTAATGAAACTTCTAGTTTACTATATACGTCTCTAAATTCACGGAGAGTGACACGAGAGTCTTATTAAACATTGGAACCAATCAGTTTAAAGATGTTTTACAAAGACTGTTATGCAATATTTTCTTGAGAATGCCATTTGTTCGTTCATTAAGAACAGAGAACAATAGAAATTTGAGTCATCTCTTCGGGTGGAAGCAGTGGAGAATGTACAGAGACGGTCAGTTGTCAATCAAGGAGAGATATGTGTCCATTAATTACTCAGACACACATCTGGATCAATCAATGATGGATCAATAAATAAGAGAAATTAATGGAAGAGTCACTCTGGGGAGGAGAGTTTCTGCTGTCTTCAACTTTTTTGACTTGTGCCAAAAGGCATATTTATTTGTGTAAGATGAGATGGCGAATGAATCCTCCCGAGTATATTCCTTGTAAGTTTATTACTGTGTGTGTAGCATGAAGCACAGTAATTTCGTACATGTTGATTTGAAATTGCTGTGATGATGAGAAAAGTGCATTTATTGTTTATTAGAACCCTACTGAGTTTTTCAATAAGTGTGTGATTGTAGATTGTATACCACGGTTGATGAGTTAGTGAATTAAGACTACATGAGTTGGTTCGGGGGCACACGATCTTCTCAACAATCGAACAATTTATTTTCGTTATAATCTACCACTCCTACTTAACTTCAAACTGTTCAGACTTACATTTGTTTGCACACATGAAACATGCAATCAAATTATTATTATCATTATATCACCATTATTGTTTCTTACGACGATTACTCCTTGCTCCTGTTTTATAGGTTGTGTATTGGCAGTATTTAAGTACACATTGTACACATTACAGCATTCTTTCCACTCCCAGCAAGCTTCTGATCGCCTTCATGCTAAACACTAAACACATGTTAGGACGGATAAATGAATGTGTAGTCAGCCGATAACCATTATATAATTTATATTAATGTAGTTTCTTGTGTTTAAACCTGCCTATTTATTTAATGGATTATTTCAATCAGCTAGAATAATGCGAGGTGAATCCTATCAGACCAATAATAAAAGCATTTTGACGATCTCTAGACTGGAGTGATACATTTATATATATGTTTGCATGTACTCATGAGGATGGTAATCTTTGCAGAGATCTTTTTATGCAGCCCACGAACAAACTTAATACAGTGGATTTGTCACAAGAGAGTGGACCAGAATATATTATATTAGGATCATGGAACAGGTTTTGATAGCTGTGATGTTTTAAATAATTAGGCCTAGTGATCGCCATGAGATCAGAGTTTTTGTATTTTATGAGGTTGTTATATTTTTATTATTGCGCTTCATTGTCATTTTGTGGATTAGATTAGTGTAAATAGGAGACATGTGAAGTGTAGATGTAGAATGCGGATCAAATCATGCACTGTTGTATGTGCAGTGTATTTTTGTATGTACTCCGTGGGTATAATATTATTTTCCACATGTTCTTGTTCTTAGGGTAATTTCGCTAAAACTCATGGCACTCATGCTATAGCACAGTAATAAAAAGCCATAAAGACAGAAAAGTTGGCAGATCACTTGCATGCATCCCTCAGAATGGGTAATTACAATAACAAACACTTTCTGTGGCGAAGCACAGGTAATTTGCATAAAATTAGAAGAGAGACAGTGATCATTAAGTCAATCTAGTTGTTCTTTCATTAATTGATGCAATGTGGGTTGACAGAGCAGAAGAACTTGAAGACAGAGCAGAAGAAGCTATATTGCTTATAATTTGACGTTTGCCGGAGGAATATCATCCCTTATAATAATAATAAATCTATTCTTCATCTGTAATAAATCCGTTTACAGCTTTCGTATAACAAAATAATCATCCTTTGCATTATTCATATTATTCCCCATTTATTGCTCTATTTGTGTTTGCTCATCTTCTTCTGGCTTCATGTAGTCAAAAATTCCTCATGAGACGAAAGGCTGTTGAGATATGCCCTTGTTATTACTTATAGAATGAACACTTGTAACATTAATTATGCTCACTGAAAGTAATCAGGCATAATATATTGGCCG
>Ga0194135_10000396_pt1 | contig 25595 bp, 9 predicted proteins | sample LitLau_LLRF_2013_FD_134024 | JGI IMG/M metagenome (GOLD analysis project Ga0194135, IMG submission 134024) | Freshwater sediment microbial communities in response to fracking from North America - Little Laurel Run_MetaG_LLRF_2013 (version 2) | ecosystem: Environmental > Aquatic > Freshwater >... | reverse complement strand
TGTTTTAAATTTTGCTGAGTACCGAATATCAGAACTCTATTAGCTTCATCACTGCCGGAATCAAACAAAAGAAACTGTTCTCCGGATGGTAACACGGCATACTTCTGAGGTATTTCCAAATCTCTGAGCGTTGCAGGATTGATAACTCTATCTTCCTTGTTTCTCACACATCTGACTTTTTTCTTTAAACTATTCAACTGTGGCAACGAAGATACAACTTCCAAAGATAAACCCTGGGTCGCAGAACATAAAATTTCAGTGGTAGATTTTGTTGTTTCCTTTGCTTCTTGCTTCAGGCTTGCATTGACAACGCGGACACCTATTTCTCCGTGGTTAGGTCCATGACTGTGATTATCTGAAGATCTTAAAACTTTTCCCTCAACGGTGTGTACACGACCACGACATTTACTTGATTGATGTTTACATCTTCTTTGTGTACGTGAAATTCTATTTCCTCGTTCCCCATGAGAAACAGTGGAAAAGCTCTATAATTGTAATGAGTATAATGAAGTATAGACATGAAATTCAAACCCCCGTTCCAGTAATCATATTGTGCCAATAAATTCGCAAACTTATATGTAACCTATATCCGAGTTAAAAAGCGGAACTGATATTGTAACTGGTAAGAAAATCAGGGGTGTATATTGCATATAGTATTAACGCAACTGATTCATTTCATGCGGCTAAGTTAAAATGTGACGTAAATGAAGTATAGTTGAGTAGTAAACATTGTTGCTCTTAATCTCACAGGAAAAGGAAGTCACTTGCTGTGAAGCAGTTTGAGGCTAAGCAATTCAACCTATATCCTATGACTGCATTTTATATCATTCCCCTTACACAGTGTTTCCCTAACTCGTTTACAGTTTGCTATTATTTAGTGAAATATTCCTGTCATCTACTACTAATATGAGGAATGACGTTGGCTGAACAGTTTGCCTCTGATAGTCTTTTTATTAGTGATGAAGAACGAAAAGATCCCCCGTAGTGTCTCACAGCCGAGTGCTAAACGAGTTTTCTTATTATCATAATCTCCGCGTACTGGGCCTATTAATTTTGAATGCTACACAGAATCGAAGAAGTATATTATATCAGGTTAAGTAGAGGCCAATAATAGAAATACGCTCGATTTGCATAAGATGGTCTTGATATCATTTAATAGCATAGTTCATTTTAGTCTTCCCCACTTTCACATTGCCCCATTCACATGCTCAATTAAACGGAACCGTATAAATGCTTTATTGTGACATTAATGGATTCCGATTACACTGGTCCTGATAATTGTCGTGCACTCACCATCAGTTGCACTTAGCAGAGAATTTTTGGTTTTTAGCTATTGCCAAGCTTTGGCTTTCTCCAATAATCGTAGTTTCCTGATACTCGGATTTATTAAAGTTACTGGTTTTTCTAAATTATAATCTTATGCTGGAGTTGATTATATAGAGGAATAGTTGAACGAAGGATATAATTTTTCTATTCTATTGTTTCTGTATTTCCAGTATTCAAAAATGAACTAAACATGTTCAGTTCAGGAAATACAGGAAATAAAAATGAAAGTGGAGAATGTTATTGGCGATTAACACATGGTGAATAGAAAATACAGTTATACACTAGTAGAAGGAAATGTGTGTTGTCTATGAAATATGAAAATTCAGGACGAAGTAATTAGCTCGTGAGTATTTTAATAGGGGGTATTAGAATTGAGCTTCATTGCACATTGCACACTTTACTGGGATCAATTATTTTATAGCATACATGCAGGAATGCTTATGCAGCCACCACACCATGCATGGAGAGAGCTCTAACTGGAATCATAAACTCCACAAAACCAATCTGGAGGGATAGTTATGGCGAGTAATAATGTTTTAGTGGATACTTACCAATATGAAATTTCAAAATGTTTCACTTTACTGCACAACCATGTGTGGAGATTCTACTATTAGTGATATGCTTTCTCTAGTACTTTTCCCGAGTGAAGGACGAAAATAGGCTAAATTTGTCTTGCATGGATAGTTAGTGTTCAATACGCAGTCTGTATTGTTAGAATGATTGTAAATATGCATGCAAGTATGATTCGCTGTAAAATCTGACTAAAACTTGGGACTGCTTGCTGCTTTCCAATTTCCCGTACTCGTGTAGACTTGGGAAGTGGTGCTAGTACCTACACTGCCGCTATTCGAGATTTTGTACGGGTTTTAATTTTTTGTTATAAGTGTACCCCATAAATCATACAATCAAAAATAGGTCAGCTCGACTCTGAATGGATTATCATCCGTGTATCGCTAATATACCTTGGACTTATCAAACTCAGAAGAGTAATTAGCCAAGTTTCAATAGGCACAAAAAAGTCTTTACAAATCTCACTCTGATTTTAGCTGTAGTGTATGTATTACCTGGTAGATCAAGTCCAAGAAGGGCTTTCCGTGAGTTGTCAATGTTCAAATAGGTGAGTAATAATAAGAGATTGAGCAGGAGTAATAGCTTCATATTCGTCCAACGTAGTGCTGCAGTTCGTGATTGAGTGTCAAACAGTGGCAGGAGTCATCTTTGGACGGTTTATATCAAGGGTTCGTGTATTATAAGAGGGTGAAGGAGGGAGGTCCTTTGAAATTCTCATTTCAGTACCGAAGAGCTTTTTATTTTGAGGGATTACTCAGTGTGCTGTGTAGGAGAAGTGGTGTAGTAGTAGTAGATCTCGTGTCCCAGTCTGTATTTCGTAGTAGTATCCTTTATGATTCGTAAGTGGTTATTACGTGTGCTATTGAACATCAGAGAGAAAGAGGAGAGAAAGCTTTTCCTAAAATAGAGCTTTACAACCTCATGTCATCATAATACCCTACAGTGCATAGAAGTAAGGCTTAAGCCTAAGTCATCCCTAAACTTCTTGGTTTCTGTGTTAGGTGAATGCTGTATTTCATATCGTGTCATGTGTGGCCAGAATTCCTTCATATCCTTTCGGTACATATTCACCCTTAGCAGAACAAAAGAAATCTTGACAGACGTTTAGTTCCCAATGTTTGCATATAATATGTTTGCACAGAGCATATGCTTTTACTTTCACTTATCTTCATCATCTCTCCCTTTCTGTGGCATTCATCCTTTGCAGATTTCCAGCGGCTGTTGTATATATGGTCGGTCGGTATTCAGAAACACGGATTTAGAATTCTTCAATATTACTCCATACACACCCTATCAAGTAGTATGAGATGAAACCAACCACTAGAGGCTGTGTGCTCCTCCTTTCACTAGTGCTCCGTCATTAAAGAAGCACAAAGGGATGAGTATTTGTACTACAATGAGAGGACGAGTCTCTTCTCATACCTTTCGTCTCGAGATATTCTATGTCTGACATGACATGAATGAAGCTTACTTTTACTCGAATTTCTCCTCTGTTGTGCGATTAGTCAAATCTCACTGAAAATATGAAAAAGCATTTTTCATTTTTCTTAAGCCATACTCTCTCAAGAGGGACGGGAATCGAGAACTTTCCTCCTTGTTAGTGGTTTGACTCAAAAGAGACTTCTTTTTCGTCTTATTCCCTTTCCTGTCTTTCACGTTCTCACGATTTCTTTACTAAATTTTATGCAATACCGTATAGATTTTTTAGATACTAACATAAGAATATCTACACACATCTTCAATATCTCTTTTAAAATATTTATTGCATCGATGATATTTGCTTCTCCTTACTACAATCCCAATCCCAAGTAACCCACAAGCTCGCCTTCCTTGATTTCATCTTTGAGCCTGCCTCGATTTCTTTAGATTGATGGAGTCTAGTAATGAAAACAGCTTAGCGCTATCATATGCTGCAAAGTACCGTAAAGAAATAGTACAGTGCCCACCCACTATATTATTTTAAACTAGTTTTATAGCATAATAGTAAGCTGCCCTTGCAATGTACGCAGTTGTGAATTACAAAATGTTTGAAAAATGTAAATAGTTCTTGCAAACAGTTGTACCAGCAGTTCTACGTATAGCATGTGTGTGTGTGTGTGTTTTTGCAATTTTGACAGTTATACTATTCGAATAATAAATTATTTGATTTTTTGGTCTGAAACTTATTCATGGCCTAGCGTAGCCTCATAAGTTACATCTTTATGACTAAATTTTGTGGAAAGATGATGATAAAGAGCATGGGGGATTAAACAAAACATGCATGTGGAGTAAAGGACATTTAAAAATGTTGACACACTTCCAACAGTTGCAACAACTAAACTGCTCTTAGAAGTTCTTTAAACTTTGTGCTGCTGGGATGGTTTCAAAGCTTTCAAAGGAAGTTATAATAATTCTCAGAGCTTGTGGAGAGAAGGGAGAAAGAGAATAAGCCAAGGAAGGAGTTATAATGTCCGTGTTCACAAGTAAATATACTATCACTAGTGCAAGTTGTTAGTGCTCGTTGGGGTATGATTTCAGTGTGTGTGTGTGTGTGTATGTGTGTTTGAGTCTGAGAAGTGGTGAAAGCATTACGGGACAATTTGTGGGATAGAAGCATTTTGTTCTCTCTCTTCTCTTTGTTCTTTCCTTCGTCTCGTTCTTGTTTGTCTAAACCCTTTATTATTAATATGCACAATGTAATATCAATTCTCTACAAATTTAGGCGTAGTTATTTCATACTGTCATCCTCCCGGTGATAGTTATTTCCATAATATTTGCACTTAGCTCCCCTTTCTTCAACACAACTCACTCTTTCGTTTTTATCTCGTGTGGTATGTTGTTGTATTATTCTCTCTTCTTATGAGTTGCTGATGCGGATGTTCTGTTGAGCTGAGGCAAAACCCATAACATTAGGTGGATTATGCGGGTATTTATGAGAATGAGAATGTCTTTGGCTTTGGCATGGCTCACGGAGCATTTCTTATGTCCTCTCTGTTGTGTATGTGTGCATTTATATTCTTATTACTTACAACTTACAGTCAAGCATTGTGAAATGTGGAGAAAGTTCAGCTACAGCCAACCTCACACAGCAATTTTGTAAACTAATAGCTTCAAGGAATTTTTGAATGGTGTATGTACACGGCCATGAAGGGTTATGAAGAATGTAAGTAGTCATCCATTCGTTTCATTCGCTTGCACAAGAGTCGCCGTGCCTGCTTCATAATGTCCTCGCGTTATTCTACAACTATCACGTCCAAACGTCATAAACGAATGGGCTTTTCATATATTTTTTCATATCGTTTGTGACTTTTTCAAATGTGTTAGATAAGCATCATTAAGGTTGTCTTACATACGGCTCCGAATTGCCAGATCCAATTGCAAGGTGTAGTGATAGTATAAATGTTGAGCAATCATAGTTTCATAGTCTACTGTTCAAAGCATGTTAACTAATGAATCTTGAAAATTGAAGTACCTTCAGTGTAGAGTATAGAACTGTCATGTATTGCTGTGAGTTATTTCTTTCATCAAGTAACAACACATGTACACTGGTGTGTTTGTTGTAATGAAGAGACAGTCAGATAAAATGCAAATAACGCTAGTAGCACTATAGTTCCAATGTACCATATGCTGTATAAATACTTGAGAAAAAGTTGTATAACGTGTCTTGTTCTCGTGTTTGTATCACTGTGTCCATTACTTTCAGAAAAAGGGGTTTTATGCGGATGCCTCTGCATGGTATAAGTAGAGATATGTCTCAGAAAGAGAGTTCTCTATTCGCTTTTCATTCACTCTGATATCGCGTCATATTTCTTTTAAAAAGAGTAAAAGAATCATCTCTTCTCGACTGATCGAAGAGATGGTTCTTATGCAACGTACGAGAATTGGAAAATATCTAGATTAGATGAACTTTAGCAAGCCGTGAGGAATGGATTTTTCTGCGCATTATTATGTAACGTAGATTCGTAGATGTATATAAATGTAGTCTATCGAATTGAAGGAACGCTATTATTGTTACTTGTCTCATCTTGTTTCGACAGAGTATTTAAATTCCTATTTTTCTACATTATTCTATAATCTTGTTTTATTTTGTTCACCAACTCCCCTTTGGGTCCCTTAATTTTCAAAAATAAACTATACAAGTGTAAATGTTAATGTTGTCCCATGTAAATTAAAAAGTATTCGGCTTTCCTGAGTGCAACTGACGTGAAAACTATTCGGAAACAATAAAGAGAGAAGTAATAAATGACAGTACAAATAATTTTAAGTATACAATACTATACAACGATTAATATATCTCAACACGAGGAGGGCGTAGTGAGCGTATTCGTAGGTTCAGAGAGGAAATGATAATAAAAGACGGTGGCATTAATCTGCTGGTCCAAAACAGATATATTCAGCGTGAGATTACGAAACAGCTCGTTAGTGTCTAGATTCTTAGTTTATAATTACTGTCGGATGAACATTATGACAGTAATTCTCACCTAGGCGTGTATTAATACGGATATTAGATGGAATGTTAGTGCAGTGCAATTTACCAGAATGGAATTTTAGTGAATACGCGATATATATTAACGAGACCTTCTCAGCAACGTAAAGACATAACCACCGTTATTTACGCTTTCACTTTAAATAACGGGAACAGTTACATCTCTTTCATACCTTCGCATTCGTCGCCTTCCTGTGTAGCTGTGTACTTCTCAATTTGGCTCCTTGTTTATGATGGGAACCATATATAAGGTTGCATGTACCATGCATGGTTTTTAGCCATATACAAGCACTTAATTGTCTTAAGAAAATACTGGGATGTATCGTATGGGTTTCATTTGTCTGACTGTTTGTTAATTGTCTGACTCTTAGCAATGGACATTGGTTGAAATTTTTCTAGAAGTGTTCTAGATGGCCGTTTTGATTAGGTACTTAATACATAAATATTATGTTGGATGCATGTGTGTGTGTGGATCGGTTACTCTCGAAAGGAGTCTTTTTGTCATTCGCCAGTGGGAAATGGTTCGGTTGTACATGACGATAAAACAGCTTCATTTTTCTATCGACCCCTTTGTCTCAAATATACGCCTTGCCTTTCTAGAGCCCATTTCCCGTTCAGCATTTGGACAGGTTGTTTTGACATGATTGATTAAGATTTCATGAAAAGTCTGAATCCACTCTTTTATAAGTCTGAAGTTTATCAGCTGTTTCCAGCTGATTTCGCCTTTTCCATTAATCTATACATTATAAGGCTGCGTGAGTTGTTATTGGACAACCCTAGAGGAAAGTCTTTATGACATGGTGTGTATTCATCATCACCAAATATTTTAATGAAGAATTTATACTGCTTACTTACGTGTCAGACGACTTTTACCCGATTCTTTGCTGTTTTAATCAGTCTACTTTTATTCAAGATGCTGGCTCCTTCGAGTATTTTTAGAGCGTGAGTACGGGTAGTAATTTTGATAGTTAATTAATTATGCTTAAGTTTCAGTTTTGCGTTTCCCCCAGAAAATGTGAGCGCGACTGGCCCATGTCGACTGTCGAAAAACATTTATAATTGAAGTCTTTGAAGACTTCATTTGATTGCCCTTGGCTTTCCATGGCTTGCGATTCGTGGTGGTGCATATTCGCTTGCTTAAATAGGATTATGTATTTAGTAATGTCTTAATTAACTTCATTTATGAGTACTCATTGTGTGTCTGGGCACACTCTTTGCCTCGGAGCGTAGGTCTATTTCATGTGACACACAGTATATTAAATCATTACCTTGCGCTATTACAATAGACACACAATGACACAATTTATTACTTTAAGGACAATCTTTCTGAAATGAGAGAGCACATATAGTGTGTGTGCAATGTATGTATGTATATGGGGTAGGTTTACTGACTAAATAAATACAACAGAATAATGGCGACGACCACCCCAATAAAAAATTAGGATCGATGTGTAATAAACCGGGTGCTTAAAGTTGGTTGAAACACCCAACGGAAGAGAGAGAAAGTTTGTTTTGTTCTGATAGTTGCTTATTAGACGGTTCAATACAAAGACAGGGATCATTAAATTCAATAAGTAATCTGTGGAAAAGGTTTTTCTGCTTTGGAAAAGCCATTTGGGCTCATTAAAGCGACGACTTGATTCCATTCAATTCACTCTATTGTGCTTTATCTGCAGTCACTTACTTATTTAGTTTATCCTTGGGTCGAATGGAGTAATGGTTGGTGTGTAATTTCACTTTCACTTACTCTACGGAGCTTTTTTCTCATTCGTTTTCTCTTGTTTCTACTATTTCACGATTTGAGTTACCAGTTCACCAGAGTTTCGTCTTCTAAACTCATTCATACTCTGATATGAACATATATACATATATACTACAAGCAACTGCAACAAGCATGGCCTATGTGTGGAAATTGTAAAATGTCCCTTAAAGCTCTCCCTTAAAGAATCGCCATCAACATGTATTCATCTGTATTTTTCCCAAGTTCGAGAATTACAATAATAGACTGACTGAGCTATAGGTCTGGTAGGAAAGCTATCGAGCTACCCGGGTGGTATATTTGGGCTTGAGTAAGTGATTAGACGAGAAAGTTGATTGCGACGAATGTCCCTTTTATGCCGTCTTGAATAAAATACAATTCTGTGTCCTCCAGTGTTGGATAAGTGTTCATTGTGTGTGTGAGCTCGCTCCTTCCCTTCCACTCAAATGGTCTCTGACTACGTATGTGTCTATGTATACATATGCAACTCTAGTACTCTTTCTTTCTTCTCTCTGAACTTTATGTATCCATGTTTCAAACGATTGTTTATGTGCGCAATGACTCTCGATTGACAGGATATATTGTAGAACGCATTACTAGCACACGTTCTAAAAATGAAAGTAGCTGTTATGACTGTGACCTGTTCTTGGTAGACTGCCATTACTATATTGCGTACTTTCACTCTCACGAGGTTTGGTTCATAGAGTTCATTTAGCTGATGTACGAAGAATTTGGCTGTACACACATTCGTGTCCTCGATTTTTCTAATTGCTTTGTGGTTGGTTAAATTCAAGTGATGGATGATGGAAATTGAAAGAGCCTCGGGAGTTCGTATATAAGAATGATGAGGATTTGAATGTGAATATGGCTAAAAAGAAATTGAGTGTGTGTGTGATACGTGCTGTCGCTGTGTATTTGGAGAGTGTAATTTCCTACATATCGATTTGGTTGAGGAAGAGAGAGAGACACAGTCCATTATGATTTATTATCTTCAAACTTAAGCACATAAAAAGTAAGAGTCTGAATTGGAATTTTTTAACGGGACTCTCACACACAGAGTTTCCCTTTCTCCCTCATTTCTCTGGAGAGTTGGTCCCCTCTCTAATTAATTCCACTTACGTTGTATGTCTTCTCTCTCCATTGCATGGCAAGCTTTAAGTCTCTTGTTCCTGAATCATACACGGCTTATTTCCTACAGTTTTAGTCCTCAGATTAGAACGTCACAGAAATTGAAATACTGCCACTTCTAATGTTACTAAATAGCTCTACACAGAAATCCTGGCAGTGAAAGCATTCTTGTTCAATCCACTGCGCGAGTATGTACAATACATATGTAGTAAACTGTGTTTCATTATTCATTCGTCGACTTGCTTTCCCATCGAGATTATGTTGAGATAAGCTGCGCAGAGCTTTCGTGGATAATAGATGTACACACTCTCGTGTGAATAGTTGAATGCGGAATTCTATCAATATCTTCTAATCACATTTGTATGCTCTAAATGCATAGGTGTGTATTGCTAGATTCTGATTAACCACGATTCTGTTGTGTGTAGTTGTGCCGTTCATAAATATACCATAGCCATATGTTGCATGTGTGTAGGAATCTAGGAATGAAAAAGTAAAGTCGAGGTGTGGCAGCGATGGTCGACTGGTTTCTGTCAAGATTAATCTATAAAATATTGCCTCGCGTACACCGTGTAAAGTTATCATAATGATATGACATTGTCTTTTTGAAGATATAGGTATATATTCGGAGTTAGATTTGTAGCTGTAAGTCAGTACATATGAAGTAATAGCAGCAGCTGTAGAATGTTGTAAAGATCCATGCTATTTGTCTTCCTGCCAGTCTAAGCTGCTTTCATCAATTGGTACATCCTTTACCGAAGTGTTTGAAACGTGAGTGATTTAGTAGGAAATCTTATGTCTTTCACTGGAACAACTGGAGCCTCCATCCTTATTGTATATATATATATAACTACACACACGTGCTCTGTGCGGGTAAGATGTGTGGAGTATGTGAAGCTAATGTGCAGTTGAGTCCAGGTGGTGAAAGTTTTCAAGTCAATATATATCCTGAGTGAGTTGAACTTGGTAGCCTTTGAGGAAATTGAGTTTGAGGGCGAGGAGACTTCTGGAAACTGAGATTTTGTGAGAGAGAAAGATTTCCACCTCTTGTCCTGATTATTGTGGCTCGTTAGTTTAGTTTATGAGGAGCAAAATTTAGTGGCAAAGGAAAGAGAGTATTCATACGATAAGAGAGACAAGGCCTCCTTGAGAATAAAGAGAAATAGGGAGACGTAATCTTGGAGACTTGTGATAGTAAATTGGCCTAGGGGGAAGTGAAGACCGTAAGTGAGTAAGAAGAATAGCCCATCTTTAATAGAATATATACTTTCCTCATCAATGTCTCTATATCTGTAGTCATGAGAGGCCGTGTTGCTGCTGCCCCTGCTCCTTAGTCTCTGTCGTGAGAGAAAGAAGCCTTTTGCTTCAAGAAGACTCCACTGAATAATAGAAAGCTTTTTCTATCTTCTTTCTCTTCCTGCGTCTCTCTCTCTCTCCTCTATTTGCTCCAGTTTAAGCAAAGTTGAGAAGATGATGATGATGATGACGATGATGAAAATGATGATGATTATTAGAGGAGAAAAGTCGAAAGAATCAAATTTTTCGTGGAAGCTTTCTCCTCATCTGAAATGAGGAGATGCTTAAGCAGAAGGACGAACCCTAATTCAAGTTGAGAGCAGTTTGTCCTGAGTGGCACGTCCGTCTTATCCCTTCTCTCTTTCTTATGTGAACCAACTTGTGTGTGTTTATTCTTATTCACTCCCTTCATGTTTCGAGTTTAAAGTCAAAAGCTTAATAAGGATCTTCAAGAAGAAGAAGATCAATTTTGCTTCATCTCATCATCATGGACATGTTTTGGCTCTTAAACCTAAAAGAGTAAGAGGCAACTAGAACATCATCGTTGTGAGAATCTCTAGTTACTTCACCCAAGCTTTTTATCCTCATGGAACACTCAACCGTGAAACTTTTGCTTGCTCAGTCTCTTTTTTCAAAACCAACTTGTTTCTCATCGTGACGAGAGATTTGTGGTTTCAAGTTAAATTGCTGTACATTTTAATGAAAGAAAAGCGTTTGCACGTAAAAGCTTTCTAAATCAGAATTGGTTGAGCAGTGTGTGGAAGTGGACCACCACCACCACTGCATAAGTACAACCACATGCATAATTGGAATGAGCTGCTTCACCATACGCAAAGCAATAATAATGTGTAGGGAAGATGAAGTATAGTTTTGTATGTGCAAGAAGGGCGAGTAGAGACCAGAAGTGGGTGATTATTGTTGATAGTGCTTGTGCACCATCGTGAGTAGTTAGCGAAGAAGAAGGGTCAAAGCCATATAGATGTGAAATTGTGTGTAGAGGCCTTTACAGCTTTTTGCTTACTACTAGAAAGTCGTAGATGAAGAAGAAAGGAAAGAGAGCCATTAGTTCTAGTTTGTAGCTTACGATGATGAAGGTCTACTGCTATGTAGTTAGCTTGAAAGTTCTACACTGGACTCGATTGTAAGTAAGTGCTGAAGTAGAAGTGGCAGTGGTGGTAGTTAGGGTTTTGTATGAGACTTGTTGTCTATCTGTACATGAACACGAGCTTATACATACTTTCTCTATAACTTATCACTTCTCTCTCTCTCTCGCAGTCAGTAGTTTATGACTCGGAGGGAGATCACTTGAGTGAAAGGGACTAGAGTAAGTTCGGAGAGATGATGATGTTCTTGATGGATGTGATTTCAGAATAATCATAAATTGCTGATGTGTGGTTTTGTTTTGTGTTTGCAGATTTCATCTGTTCATTGGGTGGTTTCATCATCCATTGGGGTGAGCAAGTCAGCCATCCACTACTACTACCCGTCTCCTACTACTCCTGCTACCTTCAACCGTGGAATGTTAATCACCTTGTTTTTCCTAGGAAGTTCAATGTGGAGGAACCTTCGTGAAAAAGTATACACGAACAACGAAAGAGCACAATTATTATTGTTGAAGTTTAGATTCAATATGGTCTTTTACATTAGGACGTGTCTGAAGTATTACATTGTCGACTATTGAAATATGAAGTGAGAATCCATTTACTTACCCTCTTATGTACAACTCATCGTAAAGTTTAAAATTACATTTTGCATTTCCACTTCTAAAGTACCAAAGACCAAATACAAGTACCTGTGAGTATATAAAAGCTGTTATGCGTAGTAGTTTCAAGTATTTTCAGTGTTAGTATTCTGTGTTATCAAGGGTTGTTCCCTAACTGTTTCAACTTGTAATGGTTCGTAATAGGTCTCGAGTGATTCCGTCCATTAGGTTATCCAATATATAAATTATATAAGCTTGTTGTTTGTTTCAAATGCTGATTGTGTCTAATGATTTTGTTGAGTTCTAAAACTACAATGGGAAGGTTTCAATTGAAAGCACTCCGTCGTTTTACATTTTGCATGAAACTCCACGAGAAGGATTGTTTTAAAAACAAGTAAAACTAACAAATAAACAGAATGTATATTTACACGATAGTTTCAGGCGTGTTTTAAACTTATTTAGCTTCTGTATGAAGTTACAACATTATAGCAATAGCATTGAGGTCAACCCGTCGTACATGTCTTGTGCATTCCGGAATCGATTTCTTGCTAAGAAATTTTTGATGGACGATTTACTGAGTCGGGGCAGTTTTTTGGACGTAGATAAATGATTCAAACAAGTCTATTCGAAATAGTGCAAAAAATGAGAGAACGTATTTGTGAGATGCATTATCTTGTTGTGTTCGTTCCATTTAGGAAGGAAAGTTGTTGTCACAATCTGTGAAGACAGGAAAGAATAAGTGGGAATGAGGAGACTGAAAAGAGTCCTTTATTTCGTTTAGGGACTAAGAAAGTGAGTTTTTTCTTCATTTTGATTCGGAGATGATGAGAAAGATAACAAGATGGACAGTGGGAATTGACGACGATGGTCTGAGCATACAGTAGAGTCGTCGTCTGGTTGAGGAGCCAAGAGATAAAGTAAAAACTTAAGGAGAAAGAGGGTTGAGGGAAATCTACTTAGCAAGATGACTTTGTTTGATGCATTCAACTGTTTTACTTGGTTCCCCACGTTATTTTCTTTGGTCACTCTACTTACGTTTGCCTCAGTGAAGTGGAGAAATCAGTTGTCTCCTTTTCACGTACTTTCCAGCTGTCAGAATATCTTCGACCTTACAACCAGCAGGGGATTTGCGGGAACAGACTTGTACAGAGTCGTGTGTGTAGTTCCCTTGTGCCAATGGACACTCCATCGGTTGTCTTGCAATATCTTCCCAACCATGTAAGGAAGGACTAGAGGATTACTCTCTCTCTGTATATTCTTCACATGGTTTGTTGGTAAGTGACGGAAAGGTTGTTTTCCGTCTAAGGAATCAAGATTTCTTATTCGAATGACTTTTTTGCTTCAACTCCAGAAGACTCCTTTCATCTATTCGCTTACTTCCTCCTTTGTGCTTTAACAGTAGTCGTCGTTCCCAGTGTATCCCTTTGGGGCATTGTCAGAGAGACAATTTGCTTTCCTGAGAACTCGCAGTACACAAAGTCTAACTGGATTGTGTGTAGCAGGAGCAGAGTTCCCTTATGTGTACTCGTCGACTCCTCATGCCTCCTTCTAACAACTTCCCAAATGACACGTCTCCTTAAGTACATCTTTTCAAATGATAAGTACCTCGGTCAGACAACTGGAGATGTGGACATTGCAAAAGCCCCATCGCCATCTGACATTAGCAGAGGTTTATGAGTGCCTTAAATGCCTCTCTCTATGTGGGAAGTACACGCGATTCCCCATGTTCTACATTGCACTTCACTCTGCGCTACTTTCTTTCACAAGAAGATGTTAACATGCATTTGAAGGGACTTCCGACTGTCTTCCTTTCTTCTGGTGGTGGTGGTGGTGGTGCGAAACCTCAGACAGTAATATTATTACAATGAAAAATGCGGTGAGAAAGACTGGGCGATATGAATGGGGAGATGTGTGTGAAATGAGTGGAGAAATTCAGTCTCATTATTCCAGTAAAGATATGCAATGTTCTTTTGTTCCTCTTTGACATTCATATTTATGTGGGGGTGTGTGGGTATGAAAATGATTGCTGCTGACAAACGGTGCTCTGCTCTCTTTCTCCTTCCTTCCAATTATTGTAACCATGAAGTGTGAAGTCATGTCATTACCAAGCATCACAAGGATGAGTGACTTGACTCTCGCTGGATGCAATTCATTCCTACTTCATTAATATCCTCGAGTTTAGAAGTGCACACTTCCTTTTCTTAAGGCACAGGCGGAGTGTCTCATGATGTGTGACTGTGTAATAGTAGAAGCTATGCTGCTGGTAGCGAGTGCAGTCAGTCAGTCTCACACCCTCGAAAGACCACAAAGAGAAATGTAGAAAGCTAAAAAGCACATCGTGTGCAATAGAAGAAGGATTCAAAAGTTATGCAGAGAGAAAGAAAATGTCAGGAGCCTTTTGTTTCTTTCCATCATCATCAGTATAAAAACTTTTGATGGAAGTTTCTTGAAGACAAAGACAAACCGGAGGCTTCCGTCGTTCCTACTCCTCCTTCTCCTTCGTCTTTCAATGTTCTCGCATGCATGAAAACTTGTTTTTGGAACGGACTAGAATCGGGAAATGGATGGATAATTTATTGAAAGAAGACGGAGCAGTGAAGTCTCAAGCCAAGCAAAAGGAGTTTTGGAACATTTGACTCAAGATTAGCTCTCAAGATACATCCATCCTTTCACAACGCTTCCTTCTCCGTCTCTAAGAATAGCTAAGCAAGAATCATGTGTACTTCGACTACTACTACTACTACTACCCTTCTTCCGACGGAGGTAACACCCAAATATGCAATAGCGACTATACTCGACCTTATTCAAATGCCCTCGCAAATGATAAAGACTGAAGAAAGGAGGCAGCAAGGGAAACGATGCACGTGCGATGCCGGTTTGTTACCCGGTTTATCTCCCTCGACTCCCTTCTTATTCCTTATACTCTTGGGTCATTAAGGGCCGTAACAAAATCCTCCTTCATCCACACTCTTCATAAATCTTTGCACCAATTATTAAGTAGCTCACAAAATTATAACCCGTACTTATTACTATGCCTTGCATTCTGAAACCATCATACAATTGTCAGGCTGCACTGACAAGTACTGACAACTAACTCTCAAGTGGTTAGGTTGCCCCATATATTTTACTATCAATCTCATTTTGTTGTTGTTTCAAACGAACACCAAACTCTTATGAGGCTCTACCACCAACAGCAAGATCAGAAAATAAGGATGACACCCCATCAAAACTGTAAAATTGCAGCCTATAAATTGATACAGACACTATCATCATCTCACTTGTTTGTATACGATGGAGGAGGAAGAGTCTACAGGCTTGGAAGTCTTCACTCTATTGAGTGTGCATGCATTTTGATGAGTAAGCAAAGAAGAAAGTGACACTTGGAAGTTGAGACTTGTTGTATTGTTGGAAGAAAGTATTCGAAGAAGAAGGAGCTCCCCTCTTCGCCCTTCATCATCATCATGAGAAGGGCATCATTAAGAAAAGCACAGCGAAAGTTGAATGATGATTAGAGAGTGGCATTGTGTAATGTATATTTCATCCTAGCTCGTCGCTTAGATTATGTTTATATTTTACTCTCATTCCACACTTTCTGGTGTCTCGTGGTGTTGGTCGTGGTAAATGGTGTGGTCTTCTTCAACAAGAGGATACATATAAATACAGATACATTTATGTGTGTATATACATATTTATATATATGTGTGTGTGTGTGTCTCCTTCGTTGGTTGTTTTATGTAGCAGTCGACTTACTTCCAAGAACAGTGTGGTTTCATAATGTTCTTGAAGACACAGCAGAGAGCCACACACAGGCATAAGTAGATTTCCCTTCCTTCCTCTTCCCGTACAGCAGCAGCAGACTCTCGAAGTATGTATATATATATATAATATATATGCACATCGCTGTGTTTGTGTGTGTGTATAGTCGGAGCAGAAGAAGCTCTTAAATCGAGTCTTGCTCCATTGAGCCGTACCAAAATAAATTTACATTAATATCTGTCAGAAATTTCCGAGCGAGAATTTTGTCACTTATTAGTTTTTCTTAGGAGAGGGCTCACGAGCCAGGAGGTCATTCAAACTTTATGAAGTATGAAACGTCCTCCTATTGTTACACTCACAGTCTGGAAAAGAATGGAGAAAGTCGTATTATACAACTCTCACGTATAGAAACACTTCTCATAACCACCACCAGCCACTCTCTCTCTCTCTCTCTCTCTCATACAGAACATACATTCATTTCATACAACTTTCACTCTCTCTTGACACACCCGAGAAGTGTCCTTCCAAGTATCCCTCCGTATTCCACACGTCACTACACACACAACACACGATGAAGTACTTTTTGCCACACACCCAAACCGACACACACACTACCATCCTCATCCGTAGTAGTAGTATTAGTTGTATTTCTCACATGTCACACTTCTATATTCATCCCCATTTCCTCAACCTGTCTTCTTTTTATTTGATCACTTCGATATTCTCAACCTGCATCCCATTTCTATTTGCAATCTTACAAATCAAAACTTTGACATGCACTAGCTAGCATACACGGCGGGTACTGCTAGACACGCTGGAGATGTGAAATTCAGTGAAATGCGAAATAATTTTATGGTAATCTTTTTATGCATTCTTTTTACTTCTTCATTACGAAATATCCGGGAAAATGTGCTGAAGGTATATAGTATATATATAGTAGTCTGTGAGGCTTACAATATTATTACACACAGACATTCCAAGGATAGTGGGAGACAGAGGACATATATTGGTACTTTGCTCCTACTTTCTACGTAAATCATGGAATTCCCTCATGAATGAATATAAGAGAGCTTAAAACGAAAAGAAAAACTTAGCAAGCGAATTCACAAACCAGACAAGGGAATAAAGTAGACAAAGCCATTAAAAGATTCTTCCAATTTTCATCAGCCAAGATTGTATTTAGCTAGAGCTTTCACCACTCCACAGGGCCTTATGTACATTTGCCCTGCTCGTATTATTGCTTCTGTGTACAGAAGAAGAAGAAGAAGAAGGACAGTGTTCATGCAAAAAGTCTTTTACAAGTTTTTAGTAAAGACTCCAGTTCGGGAGAGCCTTTCATAACGAAGAAGAAAATACTCGTCTTCCTATTCTACTCTAGAAACAATGAAAAATAATCTCAAACCAGCATCTTTCACTTGGAGAGAGAGAGAAGTTGCCTTTTTTGCTGGCAACCTCTTCTACTATATTCATCCATTCATCCCGTATGTAAGTAGAACACAACACAACTTACTTCCCCCACTACTCCTCCTGTATTCAAATATACGGACTTACACCAACAGCAGCAGAAGTAATGCTTCCACAACCTCTTTCTTCTTTAAAAAATAGACTTCATTTAAAACCAAGTCCAACCACTAAGTGAGCTTTCGATTACAATTCTCGTCAGAATAAGACTCTCTCTCTCTCTTATGTCCTGGCCTCCTCAGTCAGTATTCTTTTATTCACAAAAGGACTTACATTTTAGCACACAATAGTGAACTCTTTCTGTGTAATGGACTGTCCCATATATAAATAGTGTAGTTCAAATAGGGAGGCACTAAAATGACGATATATATACCATTTCTCTTCCCTTTCTCTTTAAGATTAATTGTGTACGAGAGTACATTTAGTAGTAGTTGATAGTTAGACGAACATGCAAGATCTCCAAGATACACAGATTGCCTCTATGAAACATAAATTTCTAGATTACGATTTCCAAGAAATATCTTACAAACACTTTTAGCAAGTTACTGATTTGTTTCTTATTTCGAGAACTGGGAAACAGTAGTTATTATTGCATAGGAAACGCTGCTCTCTACTTTTCTATTCATCGATGATTGGTGGAAGTTGCTCTTTTCAAAGTACATACGCGTATACGTCCTATATACATGATTCAACTATGAGCTAGTGCGAAAATAAACTTGAGTGTTCCTTTAAAAGTACGGGGAACACTCAGCTTCTCATGCAAAAGTATTATTCTGTAGAGTTTCCCTGCCTAATGCTTCCCGAGAAATCCTTACGTAAGACTAGATTTGTCTGACAGGAAACAAGGAGAGCATTTTAACAAAGTAATTTTATTTCGAAGGTCTTCTTCGGCTTCTTCGAATTCTCTGAGTAGGCTGGAGGTTTGCTCAACAAAGGAGTCGTATATTTGGCAAACATCTAGTCTCTCCCTATAGAGATATATGCTACATGGAGCAGTCGTTGTAAAGCGACAAAAGGCCACTGGAGATAACTAAATATAGTAAACATGTCATCTGGAAGGCAAGTGAGAAGTGACTGAATGTGTTTTTGCATCGCTTATTTGTTGAGAGGGAAAGGAGAGGCTCTCAAGCGACAAAACAATACGATGATGTAAGGCACACATAGATATACACCATAGATATGTGTATATATGTATAGACATATAGACCCACAGTGTACGCAAAGAGTCACAGAAATAAAACAAATGTCTCAAGGAGAAAAGTGCTTTAAGTTAGTTACACTAAGACTTTTTAAAACTTCGTCTCCGCTCTCAATTAAAATTCGTCTTTCTACATGCAAATGAGGACCTTTTTCTCCTCTTTTCTACATTTCCTCTAAATGCTTTCACTTTAGTTAAGAACCAAGATTTTATTCTTCCTCATACACTTACACTGCTCTCCACTTTCGCATTCTTCTTTCGTGTTCCCTCTCTACTAAAACTCCATCATTCCTCGCCTTCAATGCTTTTAGCAGCACCAACAACAAGCTGGAAAAAATCAAAATTTCGTTTCAGTTGTTTTGTGGCTTTTTCACTAAGATGGAAAGCTTTGAGTGACAAAATGAAAGAATTGATGCGGAAACTTAAAATGTATTGCAATCAACCAAATTGCATCTTTTCGTTCTTGGGCAAAAAATGGAGTTTCTTTTTTTCTCTCTCTCTCTCTCTCGGTTTCGTTAAATCCTTTTGATGGATATGTACACGTACATACAAACATAGCGTGTATAGATAGACTTTCTACCAGTAAAGTGAAACGTGGAATAATCGTAAAGCACTTTGAGCTTTTTGTGAACATATCACATTTCAATACTGCTCGAAATAACAAAAAAACATTTACACACTCCATATAGGCCAAGAGAGACAAGAATTTGTAATTGTGATGGAGTTTTCTCCTCGAATTTGCATGGAGAGAGAGAAATATGAATATGTTTCTTTCTTCACCCTACTTTCTCCTCGCAAAACACCGTTATGCACTTGTGAAAATATGATAATAAAATACATTTCAACCGCAGAAATAACAAAACGTACTCATTCGTAATAATAACCTCGCATTTGAAATGCGAAACTATTATTACGTAATAGGGAAGAATAACAAGTAGCTTTAAAGCTAAAAGCGGGTACGTATATATATGTACAAGGTTGCATAGGAGAGGAGGGCTCTCGATCAATAATGATGATGGGGAATGATGATAATGTGTGTAGCTTTAAACATTTTCTATTAGAAACACATTAGAAGATATAAAGATCTTGAAGGACTTAGTAGTAAGAGTAAAGTGAGAGAGAGAGAGAGAGAGGAGAGGGAAAGAGTTTCGAAAAATCCTGGGAAACTTTTTAAGTTCTTAAACTATCAACGAGGTTGATTGGATGGACGAAAAAGGTTTAATCGGATTATTTCTCCTTCCCTGTCTTTTAAATGATAAGAATAGTTGTAGTAGGAGGAAGTGCGATTGCGAGAAGATGCTTTCTCGTTGCTCACTTTTTCTACTTCCTTTCTCGCCTTTATCTCTCTCACCGACCGGTAGGATTATAATCCTTTTTTGTAACTTTCGACACTCTTTTTAAACTATCTTATCTGATTTGCTATAATGGAATCATGAAAGTTCAAAGGAAACTTTACCTTCCAAGTATTTAGGCTTTACTGTTCGCTTTGAGTGATTTATTGAATAGAATTAATCTTCCATGGTTGCTTGTCCTAGAGTTATATATAACAGACTACCTGCTCCTCAGCACTTTCCAGTCTTCGATCATATAGAGACCTACTTAACCTGTTCTCTCCTCCCTCTTATTTCCCCTCTAAATGCATAATGACTCGTTACGCAGTTTAATCTTTTGTATTGGACTTTGAGTGATGAGAAGAGAGAGAGAGAGTCCTAAGATGATGATGAGTGTACTTTGTAAATTGAATACTTTCTCGAGATAACTTTGTTTCAGCTTTTAATGATTTCCTAAGTGAGATTTCGTAGACTTTTGATTTTTTAGAAAAATCAAGACGCACTTCAGACTCTGACTATATGCCTATATACTACCTGGGGCTCTTCCGTATAAAATATACCTGCTTTTAACAATACTTTCGATAATCCTAATAATTACAAAGGATCTAACAAAGTATGTCAGCCTTACGTAAAAATGCAAAGTAGAAAAGTGCTTTCTACTTGGAAAAGCATAAGACGGATTACGGAAACTACTCTCATCAAAATTACTTGGTGAATAGAAAGCACCCAAAGAAAGGGATGTGACAGCACTGGAGCAACTCAGATGGCGTGGCTGGTATGATTTCACTCGACCATGTCCATGCCAAATAATGTTCCTTTCTCTCGAATCATAAAAAGAACTTTTCAAATATTCGTTTTTTCGGTTCACTTACCGTATCAAATCAACAAAAGCGTTCATCCAGTTATTTCATGCGTAACAAATAGGCAGCAGAGGATATAAGCGTAGTAACTTGTAATCTGGATGACATGGCTGTTTAATTCCACCGTGTACTTCCGAACTACATTTACATTTCCACTACCTGGAAGATCCCTTGTAGACTTCTAGTTGCTTTTATAGTTGAATGTATCGCTAAATTTTCCGCAATGACATTAAGGTATATCCTTGAAAGCTCGTGTGTGTCTCTCTCTCTCTCATTGTGTAGCGAAGCTTTGACTTCCTTCGTGTGTTTAGAGACTGCTGCAGGTTTGTCCGTAATACTCCTTCATACGTGTTTGTGTGTATGTGTATACCCTGTGATTGCATTTTGTTTCGTGCCTTACAAACATTAGTATTAAATTTACTCACACATGTACGCTTCTCTGCTTTCTCCTTCAATGCTTTCAGTAACGACCCTGGAGCTTAGCAGGTACGACGACGACGACGACGACGAGAACGGCGAGAGATATTCGTAGGCTTCACAAACACAAAGCAACTCTTCTCGAAGTAGTTCGGCGAGCCTGCCTATATGCGAGTTCGAAGTTAAATGTGATTGTAATCGGGTTGTGAGAGAGCGAAAGTACAGAATCCAAAATCTAAAGCATGAATGAAATATCTATATTTCACCCTCTATCTTGAATGAAACAACATGTCTGGACGAGAAGCGAGTGAGGTCATGAGAATAAAACATATCTGCTTGTCTGAAATCGTGCTTGTCTCTCTTCTTCTGTGTGTGGACACACTCTCGCTCTTCAAAGTATTTCGTTTAGCAGTTACTTTGAAGGGACTTACTACAACAGAGAAAACAAGCAGGGTCCCAACTACACACACGGTAGATATAGTCTCGTGGCTTTTCTCTTCGGCAGTCCAAGTCAGACCAAGAACTCTTTTGTGATGGGACCTCATCAAGAATTCTGGACGCGTTTTTACACTCGACTCAACTTCATCGTCCGATGTGGTATTGTGTGTATAGGTATCTATGATAGGCGACTTCTACTTCCTCCTCTGTGTATTAAACTGTAGAGAGAAAGCAAGTCCGAGAGATCCGACGATGATGTAACTACAACGCTCCTCGCCTGTATAAGCTTTTAGCCTTTCACAGCTTGTGGGCATCTTTGCACATGTAGAGCACCACAGCAAACAGAAATATAGATAGAGAGAGACCGTGTAACAATGCAACATGATGTCTTATCATCATAGATTGGATTCGGATTTAGATTCATTCTGTTTGTTCTACTTCCGAATCGGGTTTACCCTCCTCAACGTATACACTATCCTACAACCAACTGCTTTATATGGGAATCGAGTTTTATGTTTTATTTGGTTTTGAATTGTAATTTCATTCCCTTGGTGGCTTATTTCCGTTTCAAATCCTCGTCTACACGTCTCTCTCTCTCTCTCTCACTGTCTTCTTATGTACCCTGCTCTCTCTTAAGTTTATATCCACTCGTCCTTCCTCCCAAAATCATCTCTATATACAGTGAAAGCAAATCATTTCTTCCCTTTCTATTATTTCTGGAGTAGCTCTTGTGAATGTGTGCCTTGCTCAATACCAATTTCTCGCAGTGAACTTGCTTTTCGATTCCAACTTTGTTTCTGCGTGATACTCTATGTTAATGATGAGATATTCGTTACAACTTTCTCTTTGTAATGCCTGTAAGCAAACGAAGGTTGCTCAACGAATCCCTACAGACACACGCACAAACACACACACACACACACCTATCCCTTCAGAAAAGTTTTGTTTTCGGTACAGACTTTGGTGATTCCTTGTTGGTATTAAACAGACACAACAAAAACATAAACAGGAGATAGGTATTTGGTAGTATCAGCCACAGACCAACAACGAGGCAGTGTGTGCGTGTGCATGTGTATTAGTCCAAAGGAAAAGCACAAAACACAGAGAGAGAGAAATGTCGTCGAATAATTATGTTTTAAAAATAGTGATCCGAATACGAAATTCCAGGAGTAATAATCCGACTAACGTGCCTAGAGAGATCTTTGTTTATTGGGATTTCCGAGGTTATTACTAACTCTGATTAAATCCATAAGTTACTCCGGTGGTCATGCATAATACCTACCTTCATCTCTTTCACGCTCTGCACACTTGCCTCCTCCTTTTACATATACCTATATAGGGACGACGCGGTGTTCTGCGTGATTATGAGTGAACAAGATGATGCGTAATTTGTTTTTCGGTTTGATTTGTAGATAAGGGAGTAGTAGTAGCCATGCTGTAGAGAATTCGAACTTCCATGAAATACTAATAATCCCGCAGTATCTCTAATAATACTCGTGGTTTTGAGGATGAGGAGGATTGCTTGCTAGCAGCCCATTCCTGGGAATTCATTTTGTTCGAATTGCGTGTGTAGGTTTCCTTATTGCCACACATATTGCCATGCACCATAGTCCAATGCTAGGAATCATTCCAGTGATAATACAAGTTTTTGTGCGTTACTTATACCTGCACACATACCTCTATATAGGAATGAATGGAGAAAGTTCACACACACGTATAAAGATAGACAACAGAGTCTATAATGTATTTTATGTATATAAGTAGAGAGGAAGGCACGTGGAACGGTGCGTCACTGTCCGTTCCACCTGTGCTCGCCTACCTCGTTCGCGTAACTACGAACCGTAGTACACTTTGTCAAGATGACAGAACGTAAAAGAAACGAGCCTCAAGGAAACATGAAACATAATTAAATATTTAAGAGGGTTTTACTACACAACTAATTTATTATCTGAAGCCAACTTGTGGCCTTCCTTCTAAGAACTGCTGGTCGCATATAACTGAACGGAATCTCGTGTGTAGGGCATTTATTTATCTAGTGACACTTCATTAAGAGACTTGTGGCATTATAGAACTGGCTCGACCACCCCTGTACACCACCCTTACCACCCTTATTAGATTGATCTTGGAGTGAGTGAGAGAATGTGCAAGTGACATTGGGTGTCGTGTTACCCTCACCTCAAATTAATCTTAAAACAAATGTCTACTCATCTGTATTTGTACATGTGTGTGTGTGTGTGTACGTTGGTTCCAATGTAACGTTCTAATGCAATTCGTAGCGTTACTACTACAAATACTCTTCGGTATTCAGATGAATGTGAGAAGGAGGAAAAGTCATCCTTTTCTCGCTTTCTCTCTTATTTTCCTTCAAATGGCCACAAGTTTTTCACAATCTTATCTTAATGAGAGCAGAGTGAAAAGTTTAGTATAATGAAACACGAACTTGGTATGAAATCTCTAAAGCTTAAAATGTCCACAGGGCAAGTATTAAAATATGCTACACGTAAACTTCTGGCTACTTACGGTGGGTTGATGAAGTCATCAACGGAATTTACTACACGGGTGTATTTCATGACTTTGATGAGAATTATAACGAACCCGTTAAGAAATTCCTTGTTAGGATTGACCAACACTAAATTGCACTAAAGCACACATAAAGTACATTAAGCAGGAGAGGAAATGGGTCTATAGCTTATTTTTAAAGTTCATGTAATATTATACATACGTCATACAAAGTATTATAGGGGGAACTGTAAGGAAACAACGAGTGTGTGTGGTTGAATTCCATCTTGTGAAATCTGATTTAAAAGGACTAATCATTCATTCTTATTTGATAAGAAATTGACTTGCATAATATGAATTCTCCTGCACTCCTCCAATAATATCACATTGCAGGAGCAAATGTATTTTTTATGTCCTTGCTTGTGTGTGAGACGTGAGAGGTATTGCCACGTATAATAATCACCCAAGTGTAATTTGAAAGACTATCGAGAGAATAAAGCCTGACGGGGTTCCTTAGTCTGCATTCTCAAACTACAGAGAACGGACATGAGTCTAAATTCTCTAAATCTGCATAATTTCATGCAGCACATTATGTACAGATTTATTTATTCGCATGCGGTCTCTCGGGAGCCTCGATTGACTTGGACACGGAAAGAAAGTAAATCATGTGTAAAATCGTTTACATCGTTCTTTCTGATTGTTGCTCTCATTTTCAACGATAACGACGCGAGTCGAGTATATTTTAATATTATTCTTAAATTAGTGAACAACACTGAGGCTGCTGCTGCTGCTGCTGCATAGTTTGCCACAAAAAAAACCTTCAAGTGTCGCACCTAATTACATTCTCTACTTTCAACTTTTACCAGACAGAAAAATGTAATTGACTGAATTTTGGTTGTTGCGCTATCACGGTCACCTCATTTCTTATCAGTGCAACATCATCGTCGTCGTACGTACTTGACAAGTCGATTTATTGCATGGAAAAATTACTGTTTCTAATTATGACTGAAGGAGCAAGTCTAAAAATTATTATTAGAAATGACGTTAATCTTAATTAATCGAAGTATGAGAAGGAAGTCTTTGCAAAATTATGCATAGAACGGAAACTAGTGGAAATTGCTTTTGCAGAGAGAGAGAGACGTTTTTTCCAATGCTTATTATTGCGAAAGGAATATTGTTAGTAGTAGTAGAAGTATTAGCTGTAGTTTGTTTGCCTCTAGGTGCCACTAACAAGGTAACTTTTTGACAAACGAAGGCCCAGTGCAGCAGTGTCATGTAATTAAGAGTTTACGTTTTGAGAAAAAACCAGTTTTCGACTGAGGTGAAAAATACTGAACACTTCAGATTTTCAGAACTCCTTTTTGGAGCTCAAAGTAATACTGGAAACAATCG
>Ga0194135_10000395_pt1 | contig 25621 bp, 20 predicted proteins | sample LitLau_LLRF_2013_FD_134024 | JGI IMG/M metagenome (GOLD analysis project Ga0194135, IMG submission 134024) | Freshwater sediment microbial communities in response to fracking from North America - Little Laurel Run_MetaG_LLRF_2013 (version 2) | ecosystem: Environmental > Aquatic > Freshwater >... | reverse complement strand
CTGACAACCTTTTCCAGCTCAATTTATACCCTTTCTCCTAACAAAGGGAAAAATGGTCATACGAAACCAAATAATAATTTACATTTCCCGTGAATAACGATGTATGTCTTAATAATGAAAGGATACACCTATATTGTATAAACCAGTAGCTATATATAAACGGAGCTGAAAGTGAGAAAAATTGTGCCATTTGATCTGCATGACATAGCCAAATTAAGAGAAAGTTTTCTGTTCATGTGATTTAAAGACAACACGATAGTGTAATAGTTTTTATAGTCACGTTTTCTCACCTGCATTATGTTTGATTGTCGAATTAAAGATAGTTCCGATGGATCCAGGATTAGTTATATTAATCCCTGTGAAGGCTGAATACTCGACTCGGACATTGGAGATGACCGGTGGAACTCCGATACTCTCGATGGCCGAAGTCACATTGTAATCCTTGCCTACTCCAGCGAAGTAAATGTCAACATTCGTTAGAAAGGAAATAGATTCCTTTACTCTGAGTGTATTATTATGTATGTAGGTTTCTCTGTAACGAGCATTTTCGAATCGGATTCCACGCCAATGTTGCTCCACATTTGAAGCGAATTTATAAAATGGGTCACACCGGATGCCTAAATTAGGATGGTGATCTGAAAAGAAACATGTATATATAGATTCTCTCTTTATTATATCTTCCTCACTCACGTTTGTATCCACCTGAGGAATGTGTCTTCCTCAGGTAAACGACGTGACGTGACAAAATGTCTATAGAAGGTATTGTTATTCCAATTAACATCATTTGGGTTTCATTGTGAGACGCAAAGAACTTTCACGTCGGATCAGACACGGTTTCCATCTCTGGCTGGGGAATTTACTGGCCGAGATTTTTTGAGACTCGCTCTCTATTATGATGAGCAGGGGACTGAATAAAAAAAGACATTAAAAGTCGCTCACCACAAACTCCGGCTCCGAGTTGTCTTGCACTCCAATTTGGACAGTCTTTAAGATGTGTCTCGAGCCCTTGACATGCTGGTCGCTCCCATAAGACTTGCTTTGTGTCGTTGAGGTGATCCACCCAAGTCCAAAACTCACCCCCAGTGAATCCCATCTCTTTGCACACTGTGTGCATGTCAGCCATTGTCCAACTGCAGTAAAAAGAAGTTTAAGAAATCATCTTTTAGAACGGGTAACAGAATTTACATGACAGAAGTGGAGAGGATTTTATTGTCAGTTTAGAAGTAATAAATAACCTAAGAATGACATTTTTGTACAGTTCTTTTTTGGAAGAAACGCATTTCAGATAAGACCGATAAATGACTTGAAGAGTTATTTCGAACCAAATCAGGTATTGCGTGAGAATCAGGTTATCTTACTTTCGAGAATTTGTGCAGACAGATCTCCACTGGCCTCTGTGGTACACTTGCAATCGTCCCATAAGCGGGGAAGGTCCTTCGGCAAGACGGACGGAGGGTGGGCTACTCCACATTCTGGGCCCATTGCGATCAGTTAAGGCTCGTTTGGATAAGCCCGTGTGTCGTTGTGGATCTGTTGTGTACTCAAGGTTCGGATACAGTCGGTTATCCAAGTCAGGCGTACTGTGGAATACATTCGTGTCATTCAGTCTTTCAGGTTCCGTTGAGGGGATTTTCAGAGTGGCACTGTTCATTAAAATCCGTTGTGTGTCCGTCCCCTATGAAACAAAGTATTGGTATTTAATAGCCAATTCTATCATGATCAACAGGATATTGACTAATTGATCAAAATAATCCCCATAACTTAAGCCAGGCATGTAGAGAATTTCATATCATATAGTTCAAATGCTACATAAGGCCCGAGAAGAGTGTCTACGCGTTTATTCAGCCATGTGGCGAGCTGTTTAAAATATTTAACATTTAATCATTCCAGCCATAATCACCTGTGTCAGAATTGCAACCAAACACACTGACCTTCAAGGAGGAGGATCATTGTGTAAAAGGCAATCAACTAGAATTACGAGAAACCGGTTTGTATTTGCAACTTGGAAAGCCTCATTATTGCTACTCTCACTCTCTCACGCTCATGTTTCAATTAACAATGTCGTTGCATTTTCCTATAATTTATTGGCTTAATATATTGACCATAGTAATACATATATAACTAAAATGAATTGGCAAAGTAGTTCAGTTATATGTGTATCAAATACTATGCACCACTGCTGAACAATACTTATGAAATAACACCAAAAAGATTACTCATTGGATTGTACGATTATAATTACGATTGCAAGTATTTTTCACAGAAATGTTTAACTGTATATTGATACAAAATCTTCCATTAATTGACTGAATTTTTCAACAGTAGATTTCTACTTGAAGAGCATCAGTGAGATTCATGAGCAAGAGTATCAAGAGCTAAGAAGTTCCTGCACACAGACTTTATATCACGAAATAATGCTGCGGCTTTGTTGCTTTTTATTCCGGACAGAAATAACTATAATATTATATAGCTTATGAATCAACCCAAAGAAAGCTGACTCAAAGTTTCTTTTCATAAAACTTCGAATGAAGGGGTTGACAAAATACTAACGAGTCAAGAAAATAGTTGACATTCTCATTCTTCTGCATCTTTTTGGATTAGTTGAGGAAGCTGCATGAATAGCCTGTTGAAACTATATGTCGGATATGGTAGTTCCGATTTAAAATAGCGTTTAATTCAAAACAATTCCGATTAAACTATTGAGCAACGCAGAAATGAATGAACTACTTTAAAGAAACAAGACGAGAGCAGAAATATTCAAGTAATGTGATAGACAAACTAAAACTCTCAAAAGCTGTATGCTTCTATCTTTTGTTAATATTGTATAGATCGAGTTTAAAATAGATACTAACGACTGAATTACTTACAGAATTCGTGTAAGGATATATAAGCAAACATTAATTTATCCAGAATGCAGAAGATCTGTTTTCTACCAGAATGCAGAATACGTTTATTTTTACAGGTCGAGACTTAAAATACTCTACAAGGAAGTAAAAATGAGTGTAGTAAAATGATTGTCAAGTAAAAATAAGACACATGAATCCTTTTTCCTTCTGGAGTGAGGAAACCACCTCCTGTTTCATAAGAAGAATCAGTTATTCAATGAGTTTGCAAAATCACACCGTGCGTTCTGTTTAATAATGAAATTTAACACGAAAAAGACTATCCTTTTTACAATCAGAATCAAACTCTCTGTCATCTTCATCTTCTTCTCCCCAGCATCTCATCATGTTTTCCGTCATTCACCTCACATTATGAATATTATTATTATTACTAGCGAAGCTTGCATCATGATAAGCTACCAAAAAATCCTTCTCACTACCAAATCCCTCACAAATCGTCAAGCAGTTTGCCTAAAATTAAGGAAGTTTGGTTGAGGAAGCATGAAGTTCATATACCTAACTGCATTTCACCGTCTCACTCTGCTCTTCTTTACCTTTTGTTACAATCTCCACAATAATATTATTTTTGCTCTATACTCGCAGCTCTTTACCATACAAAACTCAAGCTTACAAACTCCACATCTCGGTACTCAAAAGTCAAACAAGAAGCCTTTGCGTCCGTTTTCTACGAAAATAATTAAAATCATGGCAAAAGTAATTTAATGTTTTTCTTTTTCTCTGTTGATAACTGTCATCACTATAAACCTTTTTGCTTTTGTTCAGACTCAATTTTAAACTTAATTAAAGATACGATGAGGTAGACACATATAATTGACAATTGGAAATTGCGTGTGCAGAATGAAGCATATGGCGATTTGGTTTACGTTAACGTACACTGAACATTACACCTGAAACAATTTGCAATGTCGCATACACATAGCTTTGTACTGATGATGAAATGGAGAGTTTTTGCTCCCATTTCGATCATTAACGGAAGACAGATTGGTATTCGAGTCAAATCTTTTGCGAACTAATTTAAACTTGAGTTGCCGAAATCTTTATGAAGCATCAACATTTTTAATCGACTCAGAACAGTGAGCACGCCACATCCCTCTTCTCCTGAGACAATACATAGTAGTAAGGTAAATCAGTTTCAAAAATAACACCAAAACAGTGTCAACGTGACGAATGATTTATTTAATTTTCAAGTCATCTTATTAAAAGAATATGACATGAATGACTGTAAAGTTGAGCTTATCCTAAATAACATGGACCAATTTTGCGACGTCATGATTTTTAATGTAAAATTATGAGACTTAGTTAATAAATGTTATTCTGGCTTAAATGAAAAGTTTCGTGAGAAACTGCCCTCCCATAGACAGACTTATTATTACACTGCTGCTGCGATGCTGCTTATTACTTATGTATGTACAGGTTCCATTCGTGTATGAATTTTCAAAGAAACGATTTACTCATTCGCACCGTAACTGTTCATACTAACAAAAGGGAGGAGGTTTCGATTCGAAGCATGCATCAGGGAAACCGGACGACGGAAATGAGAGCAGCGTGGCAGGAACGCTTGGTAATGAGTGGATTGTAACAAAACGCTCCCTGAAAGACATTCAGCAGTCTTCTCCCTACCGTATTGCCCATTCTTGTACATGCACCGTAGTCTTTATCATTCAAGTCGGATATATATTGCTTATATTCCTCCCATTAGACACAGATTGGCGAGTTGCGTGTGAAAAAAAGAAACTGGTTACTAGTTACCCGATTAATATCACCACAACAAGATATATTTACATCTTCAATAGGAAGAAAGACAAGAGATAAATTCTTGAAATATTCGTCTCTTATTGTAGCACTCTACTTCCCAGGTGAAAAAAATCTGATTAAGAAATAGTTTGTCGTATTTCTATACCTCACGGTTGTATAACTTTAGGTAATATATAGCTAGGAAAAAAACCGTAGCTTATTCTGTTCTTGTTTCACTGATAATGAAGTGTTTACTTCCTCTGAGTTTTGATAGTAGAGGAAGAAAGTTTCTCACGAGCTACGAGTACAATATACAATATGTGATGAGATTGATATAAAAGTGCATTGATGCATCGCACAAGTACAAGTACATGGGAATAATATTATTATGATTAGCTTGAGTAATCAATCGATTTTATCAGGATCGTGAAGCTGATGCTGTCTGCCTTTAACTGTAGTGTAGGACAAATTGAACCATTGAACCGTGTATATAATAACATATACTTTGTAAGATTAAATGGTACTTTGAATTTGTGTTACGAAAAATATACTAATACTGCGTGTTATAAATAACGGATTTTCTCCGACTGTCCTTAAGAAAGGTTAGAATTTCAGGAGTGTGATTTGGGTGGAGAGTAAATTCGCAAATGTACACCTTCTTTAATTTTTGTAGCAAGTTCTTTCTATATGCAAATAGCTCAAAGATTTTTTGCTCTGAAAGACTTTAATCTATGCCCCAGTTAACTTATCTTTAGTCACACTATTCAATTTCAGTTCTGAATTCTTACAAATCCTTCATGCATAACAAAACGTGATATCCGTCGTCTTATAGTGAGGGAGTGTGTTTGTTGGATTCGATGTGTCTGCTTCAAGTAATCGATATATCGTCATTATTTGATAATGGCCAGACGCATTTCTACATTATTTTATTGCTAACAATCTTCACACATATTGCTTCGACGATAAGTTTTAGTCAAACAAAAACTAACTACAGAATCGGATAAAACAAAGACACACAGACTAATAACTGGACAGCTTATCGTTTCCAGTTGAAATTACTTCCTTCATTATTATCTTATCATTTGTTATCTAGTCCGCCTACTCTCCTGTTCTACCTTCTACTCATCGTGTCTCATTTAATCAGAATGTACTTTACTGCTATTGAAAATGATTTTTGGATAATGGTCTTTGCTATTGGAGGGATTCGAAACGGTAAAAGTTTTCCTACATCGCACCGCTAATTTTCTTGTCACTATTCAACCACAAACGATCCCAACCTCGTTCATCCATCATTCTCTCTCAGTTGTCCATTGTCTTAAATCCTACTATTTTTATCGCGTACTTTCAAAACATATTCAACATTAAGGAGGACTCTTTCTTACATGTTCTTGAAAAATTAGGTCATATTGTATTGAAATTATGGATTATAAAGGCTCAGCATGAGTTGTATATATGTCGTTTTTGTATCTTGTGACGCTTTGTTCAATTAAGACTCGAAAACAGGGCGATGAAAAGTTGAGGAAGAGTCTTAAATCTCTCAAAGTAACAATTAAGAGCAGAAACATGAGTCATTTAGGTGGCATATCTCATGACTTTCATTAATACTAACTTAACTGCCAATGCAGCAGTACACTAGCATTTTTTGTGGTGGCCACTGGCAGAGATGATCATTACATCTTATTTACAGTATATTTACACTCACTAAGACTTACAACTACACGAAAACGTACTTCACAACAGCTACCGTTGGATTCTTCGAAATTTTTATTTATGAGCTCATGCACAACTCACCTAACGAGGTGTGTATATCAAATTCGCAAAATCGTGAAATAAACTGAAACTGTGTATAAGTATATATATGCGCGCACTGGCTGAGAAAAAGAAAGCCTGGTGCAAGAAATGAACTACCTACAAACCTAGCTCAGTTAGGTTCCCGTCAACCCGTCATTTCTAACTCTGGTTGTGTTATGCTTAAGAATAAACAATCGTGTGCGCATCTTTGAGCAATCAGACTTATAATGAACTTATATGGTCGACGATTTCTCCGTCAAAATGTGCCGAAAATGTATCACGAAATTCTCAGAGATGAAGCAAAGATAAGTTTGAGAAAGAGACGTGTGATTAGAAATTAAGATATAAAGTAAATAATTTGAAGACTTTTGCGAGATAGTAATGAGGATTTAAAGTATCTTATCATCTTAACGCTACAATCAGTAAGCTCATCCGTCAAAACTAAAGGTTAATATAGCAGTCACGACTCTCAGGGACTTGCAACACCCAATCAATAAAAATTACCGTTTGTTGTTTCCTCTGTTTGCGAACAAAATGCTCATGATTGTGGAGGAGTCATTCATTTTAGCATGTCATCATTTTGCAGTTTCAGGTTCTGCTTTGATCTTTACGCACTACTTAACGTTTACGGCATAGTTAGTCATTTTTAGAATCTCATTCGTAAGTTTCATATATACGAGGCCCCAGTAAAAATAAATACAGACCACAAACAAATTGTTAGTTTATCTTAAAGTGCACGTGCTGATGCCAACAAGCTTTTGGTTTGTTTTTATTCCGTCTTTGATTGTTATGTCAGGAACTTCTCAACGAAAAGTTCTTGAGGAATGTGTAATGTAAACTTCAACAAAGCTCAAGCTTAAAGAATGCGAGCTACGTGTGATAATAATATTGTGAGTGAATTGTGAATGTTTCCATTCAATCGAATTCCGTGTAGCTTGCAGAGTTGTGTACAATACTAACTGAAAGGAAATGACTAATACTTACAATACTTTGTCATGCACTTTCAACCTTTCTTCTATGTCTCACATGCTTTTGAATTTACACGAAACAAACTCGGGAGAGGTCTTCCGGCTTGTGAGTCATTTGTTAAATAGCCCATACAGGGTTTCTGTTATTGATGCCCTTTAATTTGTACTTGAAATCATTCTACGTTTTCCATATCCTCATAAGTCTGTGTATAGTTTAGTTTAAAACCATGCAACTTTTACCCAATCGATTTTAATGTTCGGAGATAGCAATAAGGCAGTGTAGTGTACAATAGATGATTTGAGCAGATTCACGAAGAATCAATTTTACCGTGAGATCAGATGAATTCATGCTTGTTTGGTCAATAAGTGCGTGAATCGACTCGGTTCTGCTTCTCTTTTTATGCTTTGAAATTGGAAAATAGCAAAAATCCTCAGTACACGTAAAAAATGTTTTTTTTGCAAGAGATCACTCAATTAGAAATATTACATTGAATACTGCTGAATTATTTCAAAAAGCAATTTCATATGATATAATTTCAGTTCCGGTTTGTGTGTCATTAAAAATTGACTGTTGAAATGTTTTTGTTCTTACACTGATAATTAAATCGGTGACTGTTCCACGAGGCATTTATGTTGTCGTACCTCGTAACAAATAAATGCCTGCACACTGATCAAATAGTTGATTAATTCAAGCTCCAAAACGCTCACAAACTTGACTCGTTTTCTCATTAAGTACACAACTATGACTCACTCCTGACTGTGAACAATAATCGGCTTTTAATCTATGACACGAAGTATATAATACGCATGTTTCTGTAACAGAGTGACACTTATGCGTCAATAGACGTCATTTGACAAACACATAGGGCACATAGGGCTATAGTTTCATAATTGAAATTAAGGTTTAAGTTGATGACTAATCAATCGTCACAAAACATAATGAGAAAGGAGTTGTGCAAATGTGAGTGGGTGAGCTTGGGATCATGAGAAAAACTTTTCCTTGAAGAAATGCAAATGAACTCGTTTCGTTGAAGAAGTAGTCTACTGCAGTTTCTAAAAAGTTGATCAAGTTCATCATCTACACTCATCTTGTTTTCATCGTTTGATTGGATCATCCTTTCCAAAACGTGGCATTTTCATCAGCACGCAATCAACCAAATCTAACCCGAAATTAAAAAAGAATCTCCTAGCTTTGTTTGATTGCTTAAAAGGGTGAATAAGCGGTGCCTTAGAATAAATTCTCAGCATTCAGGTTCATATTTGTATATGCTTTCAGAAACCAAAGAAATCTCGAAGCTGACAAGCTTTCATGCATTCCACCATTTAGAATCAAATCATAATTTATCTCCAATTGAAATAAATGTAGCAAATGTAGCAATAGAAAAATAATCATACAACGATTAGAAACGATGAGAAATCTCATAAGGAAATCGAGTCTACGAAGCTTTATAGCTGTGCATTTCTGTTTTTCATAGCGATACTATATATAAACTTGATTACTTCGTAGAATTTCAGGAGGAATAAAAATCAGCCATGAAATTCAAGTCCTTCAACTTGTGTATTATAGACTAGACTGAATCAGTGGTTGGTGTTTTATTACACAAACCATTCCTTTACCCTTCCCTCGCAGTTCTTGTAAGACATTTTCATCGTATTTTGTCTAGCATGAGTGCAAACAATGACATATCATATCCTTCCGACAACCATGTACCAAGCCATATATAATACAATCAACACCACAAAAACTAATTTAATCTCGACTATACATTCTTCTCAGCAGATCTCACATCTTTTGAACTACAATTCTAGCAAGAATCTCAGATAATGATTGTAAGATGCAGCAGCAGCAGCGTTTCTGAGAACTCTTGTTTATATGCAAAGTAGTACGCAGAGACATTAGAGTATAATTGCTATGTAGTCGTGAATGTGAAGGGTTGTTTAAAACAACTAAATTATTGTTACAACCTGATGAGGCTCAATTACATAACAGAGGTTTAACTACTTGTTGAGAGCTTAATTCTCAGAAAATGAGCCACATTTTGACCACTTTAATCGTTTATAATGTACATTTACAGCCGTCTATGAAAAAGACACTTACCTCTGCAATAATCCGTCCGAAAACGGTGATGCCAACGGTAGGGGAGAAGAGAAGTTGAACTCCAGGCTTAATAATAAGTTCACCGAGGTGGTCAATGATAACATCTTCCCTAATGTAATAAGGAGATGAAGTCCGGTCTAGCACAAGTGGAACTCTGATCACTCCTCCGATTTCACTCTTTACTCCCGGAACTTTCACCACTGCAATCCAAGCTATTAACACCACCAGCAGAGATTTAAACTGGGATAAGGAACCACCACCACCACCACTGCCACTTTTGCCACTGCCACGTCTGTTTCCGGAGGAAACACTTGTTGGTCCATGGAATGAAGAGTAAAATCCCGGAGGATTACTGAAATCCGGGTTATTTCCTATTCCCTTCATCTCTCTCTCTCTCGCTCTCCTACCACCTGAGACAGTTCTTTGGCTTTCACCTCCAAAGATCTTCTTTCGTTCTTCTGCCACTTCTACTTCTTGTCTTATCGACAAGACCTAACATTGATACTTTAGATTCAGCTCAATATTCAAACGAATTCTTCTCATTCCACAATATATACTACAGTCACCTATTCTACAGAACAAATTAGAGAACACACTTGATTACGCAGGAATTCACGTCTACATCATTAGATGAAGAGCACACATATATATATATATATATATATACATATAATATCATAGGTAGGCAGACACAAAACACATGCACACCTGTCTCAATCTCAGGCACTACTGTGACTGTTATCAATTTTGCGAAAAGTCGTCCGTTTGAGACTCTTCTCTCTCTCTCGTTTAATATATATGAGAGTTGCCTCGTGTCGTGTGAGAAATGCCCTAAACAATATCTCAACTCCTTCTCTCTACTTTGGTAACTAACTTCTTGGGGTTTGCCTGAGTTAGATCAAGTTGGCTGTATTGTGTGTTATAAAAGGAGCAGCAACTTTTACTCTTGGGGCAAACGCATTGCAAATTTCTGTGTGTAGTCGATATATAATATTATATCCATTGAGTCTCCCCAGAAGAAGAAGAAGAAGAAGAGCCTTCTCAGAAGACTTATTATTGCACACTTTGCTAATGCACATGCAATAATGTAACTTTTTCAGTGGTACTACTCTCACTAAGTCTTGTGAAGGATTCACAGTGCTCGGCTGCTGCTGTTGTGTGTATAAGTAAGGAGTATTCTTCCATCAGGCAAATTACTTCCAAGAGGACTTTGTCGAGAGAACCGCTTCCGTCGTCCTCTTCAGTCCGTTGAGTTTTTAATGTAAATGGCAAGAAAGGATTGGAGAGATGGAAATTGGCATGTGTATTGTGGAAAGATTTTTGTTTACTGTTCAAGCAAAAGTCAGAGGAGATTATTGTTATGGATTGCGTTGTGGTGGCATAGTAGTAGTACGAGGTTTTCAAACCTTATTCCTCCTATAATATATATCTGTTAAGTGGGGTTTTTAGTGTGTGTATATATAATAATACAAGTTCTGATGATGATGAACTTTCGTGATGGCTTGAAGGAGCGTTTCATATATACACACACACACTCGTTCGTTTCATACCAGATTTATATTGAAACTGTAAGTGAGAGACAGAATAAGCCTGGATGTATTGTATAGGGTAAATTCGTGTTTTTTGTAGCCAGGCAAGTTAGACGACCCCTTTTCTTACCCAAGATAAAATACCTGACGGGCACATAAAACCCACCTGGGTAAAGTAACATGAGAGAATCTACAGCCCAACGGTCCCTCAGGATGGACAATGTTAAGAAGCCACAGAGTTGGTCTGTTTTAATAGTAAAGCAAGAGTCGAGTTAGTAAAGCTTAAATGTGTAACATTATGTGTGCAATGGTTGGGCTGCTTTTGAACATATCGTCGTCGTTCCATTCATGGTAATTTTTTATTCGTAGATTTCATTGTGTGCACTCCTCAGTAGTTCATTGCAGTGTGTGATGTAATAACCATCAACAACCTCCTCTCACCTGTGTGAGCTTTGATGGCATCAGGATGGACGGCTATCTCCCCTTCCTCTGATAAATGATCCGTTTTAACAACACATGGCTTGGAATTCATGTTGAAATACTCAGAAATAAATGGGTTACAATGCAAACTTTTCGTGATTAACATGAGATTCACAGAAGTAGTATAGAGTAAATGCATAATAAGGTGCAAATGACTGTAATGTAATAGTACGAACAGGAGGGCAACGTGAGACCATATACATCAACTTGCATGCAAGATTCTGTGTTGCCGATTCCTGTAACATGCATCAATGTTGAGCTTCTAATGCTAACAAGTGCAGACTGATTGTAGTCGAGTCTTGTGATGTATTTGAGACATATTATCGTTTCAAAACTTTAAAACACATCTTACTTGTTCGAGAACTTTAAAAGTTTAATGATTAAGCATGGGTCATGCACAATTTTAAAGCAACCAATACATGATGGAGATGAATTTGTTATCATTATCACGCTGTATGCAACGCAAAATGGAGAGTATAGCATGCTTCCTTCCTGGAAGTGCACTGAAGTACTTTGATGACACTGACGCTGGAGTGGATGAAAGCAATTGGAAAAAGCGATTAAAAAGCTGAGGGGAGAGCATCAACAAAAAGTACCAACTTGAAATAATGGAAGCTTTCAGATACACGTTGAAAACAATGTAAGGGTTCTAGAAGAATGAATTGAAGGGAAAAGACAGTAGGGGAGAAGTAATATTGCTTGACACTTGCACCTGAGAAGATTTAGGCAGAAGCTTGTGTCATTTCGATTTTCAGAGTTTTGGTTTCTATTTTGAAAGTTTGCATGGGATCCATAGTTGATTTACTGTAGCATGGATGTCTTTGTCTATGACTGGCAGTAAAGTTGTCTCTAGTGGTTTATTGTGTTTGACTTATATCTCACTCACGCATTTTACTTACAAGAGATCGATCGACAATTTATTTAGTATAATATAACAAAAGCCACAATATTTTGAGTTTTGGGATTTTAAAACTAATCAAACAAGAATTATCCTTTACAATAAAATCTGAGGCGTTTATTTATCAAAAACATATAATTCTGATGACTTTGCAATATGTTTTCAATGACAGACTAAATAATTCTGTAAATAAAGGAAGAAAATGTTCCTTGACGTAGACTAGGCTTAAAGTCATCTAGTAAAATGTTCATTTACACAGATTACGCAAAAATTCAGCCAGAGGAAGAAACAGTAAATAAGTAAACTTAAAGTACAAGTAGAAACCATATTCAAGAAGAAAACATAATATTACGCAATATAATGATAACTGATAGCACAAACAACCCTTTCGTTAATATCAGACATTATCCTAGCTTGTATAAAGATTAATCACACCCTATCAATTATTTGTATTTCAGACTTCAAATTTTCAACCTGTTCGCTAGACAAAGTTATACTGATAAGTTAATCACAGTACAATACTTAAAAAACTTGAACCATTTTTTTACTGTAAAAAGTTGCAATTTATTGTTTTTGATTTAATTGTAAGTAGAAGGGCACTGGTCGCATGGCTGTATTACATAAGTTCAACAGTAATAGTAACTCCGTTTCGTTGTAAAATTTTGCTTATAAGGTGTCTGATATTTTTCTTACTCCCAATCAGTAATTATGAAGACTCATTCGGAATTTCATTTTCATTTTTGTTTTCGTCTACGACCGGTTCTTCTTCTTGTTGGTCACCTCGGAGGTGCACAGCTCTTGCTCCTGATTGGAAAAATCTTTGCGGTGGTTTCTTGTACTTGGACGGATTGTCATCTTCACTTATTTTCATATTTTTCCCATTAATGAAAGCTCCATCCTTGTGAAGAACAATGTTATTATTTTCTCTTGGTGCACCTTCTCCATAAGCTTTAAAACTAAACTCCGAAGTTCCATACTGAGCTGTACACCAATAATGTCTTTTCGCGAAGAGATCAGTCACTCTAAACTCATAGACTCCTGCCGGAGCTAAAGCTTTTCCGAAGGAAGAGAACGGATCGTGACATTCCAAATTAACTTTAGATCCCTCAAGATTAGTAATTTTAACGTGATGGACTTGAAACGCTTTTTTTTCATTGTCTACTTCCTCCGCAGCATCTTTTCCCGAGTAAAATCGAACTTGAAAATCTTTCACTTCATCTTCTGCAGCTTTCTTTTCCTTTAACCTGCGAGCAGCTTCAGCTTTCTAAAACACATACATCCAGTTTATTACTGACTCGAAATAATAAGTAATTTTAATTCATATATCTGCCACGGGTTTAATACCTCTGCCAGAGCATTTTTCTTGTACTGAATCAGTCCTAATTGTTGTTCTTCTGCCGTATGATCACCAGAAGATGTAAAGAACACGATTACCCAAAACAAGCATATCAATCCAATGGCCACGTACTTCACTCTGCTTCGTAAGATAAAGTCCAGCATAATTGGGCATCTAATCTGAAATAATAGAAATATGTCAAATGTCAGGACTGTCAGTACATACGACCGCCTTGATCGCTAACAATACAATTTAACTTATTTAACAGATTAAAAGAATTCCGATTACTTGCAAATTGTCGAGTTGAATTTTGATTTCACGCACACACAAATTCTGTCAACAGTTTCGATTCGAAAACCGGAAGGAGGAGAACTTGAGCTTGACGTCGTACAACTCCTCGTGATGAGTGTGACAGTGTGGTTGACTGCGAATTTGTCCTACACAAAATTTGAATTCCGTTTCCCGCGAGTGAACTCTTCAGTATTTTGGGATTGGAACACTTCTTTGTTGATATATTATTGAATCGGTGTTTTTGTGAATGTAATGGATCTCTTTCAAAGTCTTCTTCTAGGCACGGATTCAGATTGAATATTTTGAAATTTCAGGTCCATATCGATTAAAGGTATTGAACACGTTGTTGCACACGATGTCCACGAGGCGAGGACGAAGGAGACATGTTTTTCCGAAAGAGAATCCCTCGTCAATGTCAACATTGTCAACACCAACTTCGCAGACAGATTCTACAGCTTCTTCTTCAAAAGGTTTTGGAACAAAAGTCAGAGTGACGTCTGTTATCATGGATGAAAGTTTAAAGGTATCTTCGGGGACCTTCTTAGACCCAGTTCGTGCGGTTGAGACTGACACTGCTCACGAAGTTAAAATTCACGCTTTACCTGTGAGTTGAAATATATATGGTATTGTATAAGAGAAGAGACTGTACGGGGTTTGAATTAATAGAAGTTTTTTGTTTTAGGAAGAAGTAATTGTAAAGATGTTGTCGTATTTGGAACATGGTGATCTTCTTCAAAGTCGGTTGGTGATGAAGTCCTGGAATAGAATTGTATCTGCTTGGAGTGGCTTCAACGGCAAAGTCGTATTTGTCGTCAAGTCAGGAACTCAGTCTCGGTCTATGTTGCGTCAATCTCAGACTAATTGGAGAAGAATTCGTCTTGAAAAATTCAAATTGACTGAGAAAAATCATGAATTTCAATTGCCACCTCATCTTTCTGACAAAGCAAATTGTATTTCATTCTTTAAGTCTGTTGTGACTTGGGATGGTATTCGTCAAATTCTCAAGCAGTTTAAATGTTTGAATGAAATCGAAATCGTGCATTGCAAACGGAGAAGAAAGGAAGCTAATCAATCTAGTGGGAGATTAACTAGAGCAGTTTTAGGATTGAATGAGAGTTTGATGGACGTGATGTGTAATGTTCGTATTTTAAGACTGGAACTACGAAGAATATCCGATATGCTATTTTATCTGAATCAATTAAATCAATTTGGAATTCGTTTGACTGAACTCAGCCTGAGAGACATTTATGACGGATTGGAGTCTACGGCAGTAGAAATTGCGCAGGATCTCTTACGGGAAATTCTACAAACTTTAAGGCAGTCCTTTAGCTCCATTAGTATTATCAAAATTAATTTCGTCACACTCAATTTGGTAAATAACTTTTTCCCCGAAGTAATCCAGCCTTTAATATCGTGCAGCAGCAAAATTACTCAACTCAAAACATTTGAAGTTCGACATTTTGCGCAAGAACCAAACAATCAAAGAGACTTGGATATATTTTTCGACTTTATTAAAAACCAAAAGAATCTCACTGAAATCCGACTTCCTCTTCCAGGAGATGCTAATACTGAGCAATGCCGTAGTATCGTTACTTCCTTGAATCCGAAAATAAAATCAATCCACGTTACAAGTGAAAAGTATTTGACCCCCAAGTGTTTGGACAGCTTTATAAATCTTAAAACAGTCAAGCTTGATTTCGAGATTCGACAGTTCATATTAAGCCCTACGATACATAAGAGTGTTGAGGAATTACAGTTAGAAAAAGGCTCGATGCTCTTGAGTGTTCCACTTATTGCCGAAAAATTCCCCAACTTGACTTCACTAAACCTTAATGGCCAGTGTGAAGATGTACCTCCTATTGATGACAGGTGTCTTCAAACCATTTGCCAGAATTTACGAAAAATACGTAAACTAGTTATTGGGGCTTGCTCGAGTATAAGCGATTATGGAGTTACTGGAATTAAGAAGGAATACTGTGAGAAATTATTTAAATCTAGATCTATTTGTCTGGATACTATGATGGAGATTCCAAGAGAGAACATAATTGGAAGTCCTCTTCATACTCTTAGAGGTACGATATTACTAACTGCTTATTTTTGAAACGTGATTTGTGTTCGCAGTTTAAATAAAACTATTTATAGGGCTCACTTCTATCACCTTCACTGGCCCTACTAGTATCTCTGATGTCGGAATCTACTATGGATTTCGATTTTTTGAATTGCATTACCTCAACATGAGAAACAACATCGATGTAAGTCGAAAATGTTTTCTTGTAATAAATGTAGTAGGCTGGAGTGGAAGAAAATTATATTTAAAATGTTGATTTAGATCAGTGACTGGGGTCTGGAATGGCTTGGGAAATTGAATCCAAATCTAGACTTCATATATCTCGGACTTGGCCCCTGGGTGACCCAAATAGGCGTGGCAAGACTCCGTTGCAGATTAAAGAGAATTAAGCGACGTAACTCTGTTTACATTGTGAGTATTGCTAGATTGATGCATTATCTTATTTAGTGTTAGATCAGAAGTATAATAATAAACACTAATAACTTTGTTTCTTTACAGTGGCCCAATCAAGAGTATTATTCTTCGGATGAATCCTACGCTTTAGAATCAGATGATGAATTTTATGTAAACGCACACGAATAACTCTTTCATTCGGAAAGCCATGGAATTGTTATGTTGTCTGGGATTTTCCGAAGAATTGTATTGCATGTATGTATCGTTTAACTTAGGCGTAAGGAGTTATCGTTATCGTCTAAGAATCTTGACCTAGGCACTTGTTTTGGAATTTGTAGATTCCTGTTAGAAAATAAACTAAAGTACTGGATTATTTGTCGTCGTTTGATTAAGTACGATTATTTACAAGATGGCTGAAGGTGGACATTCCAAAACTGGATGCATTATAACATGCGCATCAAGATCTTGCGGATGGGTTCCATATCCACGTGTCATTCAGCCTCGCAGGGATCCTTTAATTGAAGCTGTAGGACGCTCCGATAATCCTTGCGATAGACCAGCTCGTTGTCCTCCTTGCTGCAAGTAATTTTTTTGTTTCATTGTCATTGTTCCCATTCAATCAATACTTTATTCTTTTTCGATATTGCTGGAATTTTGAATCAATAGACCAATACCAAAATTTAAACTGCCAAAGGAACAGCCATTTTGCGACATTAACTGTTTCCGTGAAGAGCAAGCTGCAGCCAAGATGCAGGATTATTGCGAGAAAAGACAGAAGTATATTGACAGATGTTGCCCTCAATGTCCTCCTCAAATGGAAGTAGAGATACTTGATCCTGTAAATTATCCAGTGGCTGTTAACATTGAGTAATTTGCCAGTAAAAATTCGAGTTCTCCGGTTACACACAACTATTATTTGCTTTCTTGAATTTTAGGTCTTGCCAGGCCCCTGAACAAGAATGGTTTTTAAAAGATCTACCTTGTAAGACTAATTTTATCGTTGGGACATTCAATCCAAATGATAACAAAACCTACGAGCAGAAACTGCAGGAAAAATGCGATCCATTCTTTAGGGAATGTGGTCCGTGTTTAAGAACCTATCCCTGTCGAGGAGTCATCAAGTAATATCTTCTCAGATTTCATATGTTTTAAGTTTTGATGTTGAGCTTATGCGTTTGTAAAATAGTGCCCCACGTCAAGTTTGGACCAACCTGGCAATAGAACACCGTCTTTGTTTCGACCCTCCTCGTAGCTGTCAAGGATCGCCGTACTTGAAGCCCGAGTACTTGGCAAAACAACAAGCCAAAAGAGACCGTCTGGCGATGCAGAAGTGCATGGAAGCTGAACTTGCCAAACCCAAATGGGAGTACCCTCATCCGTGCTGTCCGACCAGCTTTTCTCAAAGCGAATACTGCCAATGTTAAGTTCTACATATGACATTCCGCATTCAAATTTTTTGTGCCCCCATAATATCGATTGTGAATTTTGATTCGATCCAATATTCCAAATTAACGACATTGTGAGTTCAATAAAGGCAACTTTAAGCTTTAAACTTTTATTGCAAATTATTTTCTAGTGCATAGTGGTGGTTTTTTATCTCAGGAAATATGTCATCGTATTACGACTTACATTAAGATAAAAACAAACAGTTACGAGTAGCAAATGAACATCAAAATCATATTTACATATTTCATCCCATAGAACTGCAAATTCCATCATACCCAAGACTGCTGAAGTCATTCCTAGAACAAATGACATAGATTCATTGTATCTTCACACTTCTAAACATTCTTCTCTCATACAAGCATGCCCCCTTTCTATTACCTTATTTGCCTACAAGCTAATGTAAATTATGTGTATTCGTACTGATACTTCCTTCAATAATTCCTCGTTAACACGTACTATATCAATCAGGGAAAATGCAATGAAAGTCTCTCCACAATCCATTAAGAAGGGATGTACTATAGGTACTCGACAAATGATTGTTAAAGATTATTAAGTGCATCATACACCCTCGTTCACTCTTAGAAAGGGAAAGAATATTTATTTCGAACTTATCACTTAATATATTTACGATTCATAGTCCTACAAACTTACAAACTAGTGAAGTGAAGTCGAATATAGCTTCTTTGATACATTTATATAAAGAACTTTGCACTTTTAAACGGGATTCAAAATCACATTCTTTCGAATATAAATTCGATTCCCTTTGATGAGGAATATCATCAGTAGTGACAGTGAGAATTACTTATATGCATGTATATGGTACAATTAAGTCTCATAAGCATAATGTTGAGAACGTAGATAGCAAACTCAAAAAGTCTATGGAGAAAAATCAATCTTTACTCAGAAATAACTAATTTTCAAGGAAATTTTGCTTGCAGCACTAATTGTGTTCAAAGATGGTGTATTTGGCATTTGGAGGGCTTCTTGTCTACATCGAATATTTCAAGTCGCATGTTTGATAGTCACTAAATTCTCACAAGGAGAGCAATAAATCGGCACCTTAAAATTAAGTAAATGCCACATACGATCTAGCTTAAGTTGTAGTACATTTTGTTACTCTCCTGTCAAAAAACTAACAAAAACGCAAGATTTACACTAAATTTTAGAACACCCGACATTCGTTGAACTAGGCGTAACGTTTATGAAGCAGAGGCTTCGGAAATATAATGGGGTTCACAGTAATCAACCCAAACACTCCAGGGTAGATTCGTTTAAAAATATTTAAGTCTCCCTTCTTGCAATGTATGGCAATTTCAATTTTGAATCTTAAGATAAATTACTCAACAATGTCAGTGTGCAGTTTAGCAGATCAACCGATTGTGGATTAATAATAAATATATTATGCCATTTTCATAAAGCTATCACACACCTACTCGTCTGACATTCACTACAACCTTAACTTCGAAAATGAAAGAAAACGAAGTCCCTGGAATAAGAAGGACTTCTTTCTTTGGTAAGCGATTTACGTACCTTTACAGTTAACTCATTTACTATTATTATTACTTAGGGAGTCACCAAAAATATCGAATCTACGTTTAGTCTATGAAATGTATCAGTATTATTACAATAATTATGGGTGATTAGATTAGTAAACAGGTAAATAGAATTAATTTTTACATATCACTACAGCAGTTACGTTTAAAATTCTACTTTGTTTCACATTGGTTACAATACAGTCCGTAGGTTTTAGTAACATTTGCGAATTTTAGTAATGTAGAAGAGTACAACTTCACCATAACATACATTTATACTATCAAGCTTACACTAAATATTTGTGGATCTAATAAACCTGATGTGATTTTGTAAGTCCTCGTAGCACGCAAGATTTTTTATGTTCCCTCTACACGAGTGACTTCGTAAAAAAGTCAATTCCGTTTTGTAATTATGATAGTACAAGGAATTAAACCAAAAAATTAATCCACTTCAAAGCGTGGACGATAAATTTTGCTCCGATAACAAGACTAACACTCTGATTCCCTGCTAAATCGCACTTCAGAATTAAACACTCTTTGTAACGCCATATAAGGAATACCATGTTACTTTCCAGCTAACGACGGAATCTTTGCAATGATGAGTATGACAACAATTAATTTTAAATTTTTGTGCAGATGATTGAATGATTTGTTTATCCCTGATGAAACGAGATTGTCTCGTCTCAAAACTTTGAAGAATCCAGACACTGATCTGATTTCAGGAAAGCAGTATCTTACGATGTGTGAGAGCCAACGACCTGTTCACATAGAGGTGTGTACTTCGAATTTTGATATTGTAAATCATAACTGCAGTTAGAAGGATAATCTTCCGTGACATTGGGTTTGGGATTAGTTGTCCAGCTAGAAAATTGTTTACCAAAACTACAACAGAATTCATGAGGGTTCTCGGATTTTGTAAAAATATAAGTAACTTACTGTGTCAACACTATGTGGACATAAGGTTTTGTATACCGTCTCAATATATGTCCTCCTGTAACAATTAATAATAAACACCAATTATTTACGGGGTGCTACTCAGCATCAGTATTAAAGTTATCAGTCAGAATATACACATACTTGGCATATAGACCCCCACCTGGAGGTAAATCTGGTATGTTCTCATCAGTTAAAGTCTGCAATATATGTGGAAGTTCTATTTTGCCATCAGCTTCATTTACTAGTTCTGTTACTCGATTTTTCAAAACTTCTTCAAGCGCAGCTTCTTTCACTCCCGCATCTTCCACTGGAGGCGGGCAAGCAGGAAACGTAACTAATACCATGCTCATATTATCTCTGCTTCCCTGGTCATTACACAAAAAAGTAATAAATTGAGTACACATGAGATAATTTTGGAACACTACCAAACTCGTTCTAAAAGTTTTCAGTGTTATATTACCTTGTATAAACATGTATCGATGACTTGATTACAGATACTCTCTAAGTCGTTAGTGATTCTTAGTCTGGAGCGGATAAAATCCACCAGATCTTCGTTCGACATGACATCCCAAACTCCATCACAAGCTAACACCATGAACTCGTCGTGATGTCCATCTCGTGGTTCTACGGATATTTCAGGTTCAGGAGATACCAACTGTTCACAAGGACCTTTTCCTTCCACATTTTTATATTCATAGTCCCCAAGGGCGCGAGAGACTGCCAATGAACCGTTTACTCTATACAAAACAAAATTGTAACGACATGACCAAAATTGTAACACCATTTACAATTGCTATATTGCTAATATGTGCCCACCTTTGAATCATGACACTACCACCAGCATTCTGAATGCGTTCTTTTTCTGCCGGATTTATTGGTTTATGATCTTGTGTTGCAAAGCTCACACGCCCATCACGACATAAAACAGAGCGCGAGTCACCACAATTGGCAATATACATGTGAGTAGGTGAGATCAGTACACAAACGGCAGTAGAACCACTTTTATCTTCGCCACTTGCCATCTCTGGAATCGTTCGCATCTTGTCATCTAAGAGTAAAAATCCATCTCGAATGCCTTTCTTAATTTCTTCAATGGAAACGTCTTCTTCATTTGCACAGCGAGCAAACTGTTCTGTTTGAATTATCGTCTCCAACAAGTTGTCTGCACAGTGTGAGGAGACCCGCTCCCCAGCGTGTCCATCAAAGACAGCAAAGAAAGCCCAGTCCTTGAGTTGACCTGGAAGTCCCATGACGGCGCAATGAGCGTCTTCCATCTCAATCCTCCATCCTTGCATACTAGCCAATCCATATCGCAGTCCATTCCAGTCACCGTGCTCATTGTATTTGTCGGTTTTGGGCTTATCCAGCAATGCCCCCATCTCATTGTTTCTGCCGAAGATTAATAATCAATACATGCATTTTTTTAAATGCTACAAATATCTAATCAATCACTATGTAAAATGTTAACGTACAACACCAAATTACTGAAAATGCATATAATATCTACGACGGATACTCGATAAAGAAAATTAATAACAAGGCAAAATCAGTTCAGTAAGGCAGGGTTAACAGTGCGACAGTATTAATGGCTTCAACTTATACACACCTGCATGGGTAAATCAATGCTTTTACTTAGTTTGCTGCTGACCACAACAAATATCGCTCTGGTGAAACATACGAGACAAAACAGATACTTAACAGTCAAGCAATATTAGCACTGGCATATCATTCCAACTTAATTCATCATTTTCTGGATGCTGATGGTGTCGGAATAGATATACATGATACAGTAGGACAGTAGGAGTATGTTCGGTTTTGACATTTTCAAGCTTCACCTCCAGAGAAAGTTGAAATTAGAGGTTTTAATTTCATGCTCAAATTATGTACAGTCTACTTCATTGCTATTTCACTACGTAAGTTTGCTACAATTAGCTTTTAAAATCCAACTATAGATACATTTTAAGTGGCTAGACATACGCCTACCGATACGGAGCGGACTAAAAAGTCTGTAATTGTTTCTTTACTACACCATTGCTTATGGTTGACAGCCGGTGTAACACAGAACTAAAAATATTACAAAACACTAGTTTAAAGTCACCAAATTTATCATAATAATACACTACGAACTAACTGGGCAAAATACATAAACCATTAATTTACAGCTTTTAGCATCATATGTCTTGTTAAATCTCACCCGTATGCATTCGCATTTATTGCAATGAGGTGAAAGCGCAAAAGCTTCCGTCGAACGAGCTCAAGGTCCATATAAGTTTGCAAGAACTTTGCCTCAATTTAATTCACGATGTAGACGCTAGTAACAATGGGAGAAAGCAAACAACTGTCAGTCACTCAAAATCGAAATGGTCTACCACAAAATAGATAAATTCCTCTGCTTTGTTCAATACAATAGCTAATTAAACACATCAGACAAACTAACCAAGATATGCAGATTTTGCGTTCATGAATTTATTTAATTACTGTGTAAGATTGAAAAATCTTCTTTTTTCCTCCCTCACTCCTCTCAATTTTCAATTCTGAAGTCTAAATTAACTATAAGTTTTAGGCCACATAATTTGGGCTTATAAGGCCCAATATATCGTGTGTTTGTCTGTCCATGAACACCGACTAATAAGCGAACAACTCCGGAGCGACTAAACTTATCATCTGTGGCTTTGCGACCATTTGTAGCAAACGATTCCGCAAAACACCACCTTGAACAATTTTCTAAAATGTTTTCGTAGCCCCGTACGGGTCGGAGTTGTCAATGTGGGACAAAACGGAATCTTTCATGTTTCTGGATTTATACCATAACTAAGAGTCCTCCGTCACCAATATTTGGATATGCTCTGAAGATTAACATTTTAAATAGTTATGTCCTGTGACCGAACCCCAAACTTCATCTTTAAATAAGTCTGACAATGTTGCTCATTTTTATAGCATTCTGTAGATTTCACAACGAACCAGCTTCCCTCTCCATGAAGCAATTTCATTGGTGCTCTACCTAAAAACCATAATATTTTCCGATTTTCCCTATAAGAATTACGATCTAAGAAACAATACTGCAACTCATCATCATCTGTACTTAAAACGGATACTCCGCCTCTAATACTAGCTTGTATTATTATTGTTCTGCGTTCACACTTGTCCTCGCGATATCAAATACAACTACTAGAGCACATAGTATATCGTTCACACTCCATATAGTTACAATTGAAGTACAGACAGACTACTGTAAGTACGTTATAATCATGAGGCCATGATTATGACACGTAAGATATTACATTAGGTCGTTTCAACATCAAACTCGTGATGACAGAATCCTTATCCACCCAGGAGAAAAACATTTCAATTTCGCAAATAACCAACCACTTTAAGTTCCATTGCCTGACACATATTTGACTACTAAGGAATGCATCACCCTCAGCCAGCAGGTTTTAATTGTCAGTTTGATTTTAATATAACGTATATCACAGATATATTACAACAATGACATCATGAGTTAGAGTTATACCCATAAAATCATTATTCAAAATCCTACTGCAGGCTATTAAATAAATACTACATTGTCCGGCTCACATTACACAGTAAAAGTAAAGAAATATCTATTTAAATTCTAATACTATGAAACTCTGAGTTAAAATGATCATCTCCTTTTTAGTGACAGATGAATTTAGTTTCAAATGACAAGACTAGTTACAGTCATTGTTACAGCTCACACTATTAAATTACAGAATAGATGAGTAACACAAACGAAACCTTTGGAAACTATTGCATATGCGTTTATAATGAAAGGGAAAATGTAACTTGGAATTAACGTCACAGACTTATTTTCCATTTCTACTGTTTTTTGCAACTTGTGACCCATCTCAGGTGGCAGTAAGAACCAATTACATGATAGACTAGTCGTTTGTTAGTTTTTCACGCTTTGAAATTCACCTGTGTTCGTATTTTTAAAAATCGCATAATACATTCTGGGAGCATTGGAAATTGATTGACAAATCTTTTAGTAATTGTGATTGCTATTTTCCTAAGACACATTTAATTATAATACTAGGTAGAACATGAACGGTCAGTAGCACCACCAGCTTTAACAAATTTCTAAGCGCGCTTTAAGTAGAATGAACAAAAACTACTAAAACTATTGAGACTTTTAGTATCGATCTGGAAAATCCTAAATCCTGAGACTAAAATTGATGCATAAACATTGTTGTTATATATTATTATACTATTATATAGTGACATTTTCTATTATGACACATCTGCATTTACTGCATTGGTATTGGTCTTCTCTTTCTCAGCCTGTCTGATCGGACCAATCGTACACATATACAGCAAACACTGGTCTCGGGAAAGTCTTGGTCTTCCTGTCATGGATCCGTTTCATTTCCTCATTTTACTACGCTTAGTTATTCGTGTTAGTGATATTGCATCATTTATTACGTCAGAAGTCTGAGTCGAGTCTTTCAGTCCTGTATAATATAAGGCCGAGAACTTCGAGAAATGCTAAATGGGACAATGGGATGGTTCATATGCGCAAGCTATTTAGGCGCCCCTATGTTCACAGAATAGTTAAAGAGGAGCTAGAAATCGGAATTAATGTAATTGATTCCGATAAAATGTCCTCACCGATAGCATACAACAAATATGCATAACAGTCGGATCGGTATTACTAGATGTGTACCTCAGGTGCCAGTGGACTTGGGAGTTCTGTCACAAATCAAAATCTTCAAGACGCAGCCCCATATAAGATTGGCACATTAAGGACTCAAAGAGGAAATTCCTCCTGAAGGATTTTTCACCTCGACCCTGACTCGTCCCATTTAATTTTAACAAACAAGTGATTCATGATCCTTGTTCTACACGTCATACTGAAGTGAAGACTGATACACTACACAACACCAACTCGTCAAGCGCCTGAGGTACACACCTAGTCAGTTCATTTAAAAATAATAGTTAATTTTTAAGTCTAGGTGATTAGGGCTGGCAGACCCGAGCATGAGAGAGTGTCTTTGTGTGTGTTTTTACGAATATCTATCATACAGCCATTACAGCCTATTTGAGCTTATCTTGAAAGTTCAATATATGTGTGAATAAAAATGGTGGCATAAAAACAGCCGACCGACTGCTTAGTATGTGTGTTATGGGCCCATAACCACACATGCTATTCAAATTCGTATTCCCTATGCTATCCAGTCTGCTGAGTACCATTCTGCAGACT
>Ga0194135_10000394_pt1 | contig 25641 bp, 12 predicted proteins | sample LitLau_LLRF_2013_FD_134024 | JGI IMG/M metagenome (GOLD analysis project Ga0194135, IMG submission 134024) | Freshwater sediment microbial communities in response to fracking from North America - Little Laurel Run_MetaG_LLRF_2013 (version 2) | ecosystem: Environmental > Aquatic > Freshwater >... | reverse complement strand
TGGTGGTGGTGGTACATGGGAAATTAGCATTAATAATAATAATTGAAGTGTGTGCTTTTATCATCATCAGCATATACGAAGTACGAAGTATTACAAAGACACTTTGCTTTGCTACGTTAAAGAATAAGAATCACTTTGAAGAATGACGGCTATTTAAATTCTGCAAATACATTTTTTGATACTTCTCTCCACGACACGACAGGACAGGAGTAAAAACAATTATGCAGATCTATCACCATTATTATGTATTAAGATTCGTTAAGCTTGAATTCTCCATAAAGAAACTACACACCAAGACTGTGGAATAATATTAATAGGGAAAATTGCTATATATTGTATAATGTCTCTTAAATGCTCATGTGTGTGTGTGTGCTATGCATACGTATAACTTGTGAGACAAAATTGTTATAATAACCACCTTTGCAGCGTATTAAACTTTTAAACTTGCTTCACACACAAACCACCACCAACCAACGATAATGATGAGCTCATAAGTAAAAGATGAAAAAGTTACAACGAGAAGGATGTGCATAGTATGAAAGTGTCTCAAATTATATAAAGGTTACTTTTTAAATGGCTTGCTGCCAATATTTACGCGTTATTGTTTAAAGTTTAAACATTTGACGTAACATGTTCTCGTATTATGTATACAAACGCCGCTGACTTTTATGTATATACATTAAAATGCTCATCCATACACGCGCAATACCATATACTTTCACGTGGAAGGCTCTTTAAATGAAAGTATAGTTGTAGTTGCGGAGTCATGAGCAATTAACAACAACAAAGACATATGGAAGCGTCGTTGTGTATGAAATTATGAAATATTGCCACCTGTCTGTGAAGAGGGAAATGAATGCGCCCGGTTTCGGGTTTCCGCCGGTGAACCCGGAGGTCACACAATGACATGCAGTTTTGTGGCAGAGAAGATTCCAGATTTTTCTAGTTGGAAAATCCTTGGGGAGTCCATCTCTGCTGACGTGGCAAGTTCTGTCATTCGAAGTCTGCTCGTTAGAGAAGAAGGTCGTCAGTCGTCAGCATCAAGTCTCAGCGTCGTATTCTGCCGTAAGATTTTCCCGTTTGATCAGCCTGTCCTCTTAGGCCACGTCAGTTCCAAGTCTGGGTAAGGAGTTGTCGTCGTCGTCGTCCGTCGTCGTCGGTTATCGTGATTCAGGGCCCCGGTGGTTTTGTCTTGTGTAAGGTAAGGTAAACCAAAGTATTATCTGATTGACTACTAGTGAAAATGAGTGTGAAAATGAGAAGTAAATGAGGCAATAGATTTTTGAATCTTGATTTTCACTTGAATTTTATACTGAATTTGAAATTAATTGAAGTTTTTCGGTTTGAATATGACGTGTAGGTGAAACGGAAGAAAGGTCAACATGGTTCGTGAGAAACAGAATTTGAAACGGAGTGTCAAAGACATTGGAGATGTCATATTTTTGGAGGAGGAAACGAAGCAGCGACAAGAAGATCGGAAGAAAGAGGCCGAGCAGCGGCGATTAATCGCGCATATTCGACGACAAGAAGAGGAAGCTCGTCGAATCGCGAATCAGAAGCGTCGAGCAGATGAGAAGGAGCGTCAGGAGATGGAAGAGCAGCGAATTAAGATGGAAAAGAAACGGTTGCTCGAAGAACAGCTCAGAAAGGATGAGGAGCAGAGTCAAATTTTACAAAAAAAACAAGAAGGTATGAAAAAGACCCGTGAAGAGACATTATTATTTTGCTTAGCTTTTAGATAGAGATATCGTAGAGAGTCATCATCTCATCATATATTGATTACAAACATTGTTGTGTAGAGGCTACTGGCAGCATGGAGAATTAAAAATGCTCCGGCGAAGACGAAGTTCCAACCACATTTGCTGGTTTGGGACATACATTTCTGGAGGAATGTCATCGTCATCGGCAGTAGAATCTCCAGCAGCAGCTCCGCCGCCGCCAGTATGGACAGATGGAGATGAGTCAATAGAACCTGTAATTGTAATATTGGAATTGACCACATCAGACGGAATTGAAATAAGGTAAATGTTTAATGATTACCATTAAGTTTAGTTAAAGATAAGAGGAATATGGAATTCCGGAAAAATATACACAGAGAAATGAAAGTGAGTGAGGCCTAGTTAGAACTTTGAAGTAATATACACGTTAAAGGAGTTCTTTGTGTAGTCTTCTTTATAGTGCATCGCATATTCTTTCGACTTCTTTAAGAAAAGATGAGTTCACAAGAAAAAGTAATAATGTGGAAATGTCACGCACAAAAACGACTTGTAAGATTGTAAGTACTTTTCTCCTCTACTTTCTACGTCTAAGTAGAATGTAGAATCTCAGAAATATAAGACGCGTGCATGATTTTGTAACAAAGAAATTCAATCTAAGAAACATGCTTAAAGTTTCTTCTTTTTGTAGTACACACACAACACACACACATAGGTGAGAGAGTGAAGAGAGATTTTACAGAGGAAGAAGAAGAAAGCAATTTACATCAACTGTGGGAAGGTACTATGTGTGTATTTTTATGTGTAAGATCTTCAATTGGTTTCTTAGCAGTGAGAAAAAGTTGGTTACAATTTTAGGTGAGATTGTAGGGTTTCCAAAAAAGAACTAATAAGGCATTATGGATAAGTTTTTATGTGAGGAGGTTCATATAAAGTTTGGAGAGATGTTTCACATTACTCTGGTTTAGGCTTAGATGATTCGTCATTGATTCAATCTTTACCTGAAGAAGACGGAGCAATCCTTCTGTTCTTTCGAGAAGGCTTGCCAACTCCTAAGATATCTCCAGGATTTCTAAGCAAAAGATACGCGACTCCTTCACACCTCCGGAGAACTTCTAATTGAAGTATCGCTCGACGAGCCTCTTTATCTAGATCAGTTTCTGTACGAATCCATTCTCGAACTGCGGTAAAGTCTCGAAGTAATTGTACTGCGCCCCATTCACTGAAATGGGAACCATAAAGCATACTATTACATTAAGAGAGAGTGCATGGTGGGCCATCATCATCAGATTAGTTTAGTTTAGATTAATGTCAATCAAGCTGAGGAATTTCTTAATAATATATCTCGGATTATTCAGAAGTATTTTTTGAGCTTTTCCTGTATTATTTAGTGCTATATGAGCAATGCATGATATAATTTATTTACTTCGAAGCTCAAAGATGAAGTCAATTGATAGTGACACAGAAAGTTGAGATGTCGTGCTATTTTTCATCCCATTTGGTACGGAGGTTATGTAGAGACACATTAGAAGATTAGATTGACTAGAAGTCACTTGTTTTGTCACAAAAGTCACTCGATCTTCTTCAATGTTGTATGCATTGTAATATGTGAAAGTAGAAAGTAGAAAAGTGATCGTAACTTCATTTCAGTTTTGCTTCTTCTTCACATGTCACTCTCTCACTCTTACTTGACATTTTCACTGAGCTATATTTATGTTCGAGTTTCAGTATCATTTTTGTACTAAATCTAATTCATTAGTAATTTATTCAAGGTCGAAATAAAGTTGATTTCGAGAGAGAGATATATATTTTCTAAGTGGTCTGCAAATAGAGAATCTATAAGTGTTTTTGTTATTTCCTCCATAGTTTTTTAAAGTTGGAATTGGATGATTTAATTTTTGATTTTTCATAAGTGGGACTTATTGTTTATTACCTGGAAGACTCTCAATTTGATATTTGTAACCGAGCAAGGAATCTATTTTTAATGTTCATAAAGCACATACACACACATGCCGCATATTTCTCATAGTTTCAGAAGCAAATCTTGGTTAGTTAGAGTAGATAGAACTGTCGTGGAATATTGAATATGGTTCAAAGTTCAGGTAACAAAAAGAGCTAAATTAATAAATCTATAAATATACTTGATACTTTGTTACTTATCTCACGTCACAACTGAACTTCTTCTTTTGAACGAGAAATATGCTCTTTAGCCAAAAATGAATAAGAGACCCTTAAGAGTCTTCTTCTTGCCTTATTCATGCCTTCATCCTATTCTTCTGATGACAATCGAATCGGGAATTTCATGAGAAATTCTACATCGATGCTTAACTTGCTTGAGACATGACATGTAAAAATTTGTATGGGTAGAAGTACTAGTAGCAGGGTATTATTGTAACAAGCTCAAAAGAAAGTCTGAGGTGACAAAATAAGGTATTTTGATATGATCATACTGCGAAGACATAAAAAGGAAAGTATCTAATTTCCATTGAGATCTCTCTCTTGATTCGTATATGAAGTCTACACAAAGTCTACACATACAAGGTTATCCATTCTTCTGCACATTTCTCACTTTCCAAAAGAAGGAAAAGATGAAAGTCTTCATCTCGATCTCGTGTTAATAATAATGATAGTAATAATAGCCACCTTTTCCCTAATATCTCACACGAAAATAATGAGAACGTCATCTCTTAACATGAACTCATGTCTATAAAAGTGCACAGTGTCATCAGAGAGATAAAAAGATTCCTTTCTCTGTATCTTCCTTTTGACACTTTTCATATGTGATGTAGTAAATAGTAAATACATGTTTCTGACGATAAGATTTCTGAGATTATTCATACCTGAACTTAATCTTCCTTTGGAGAATGTACTCTAGCCAAGCATCACAGGCAGCGTGAACAGTTTGCTTTCCCATGGCTTCTTGCACAGGACCAGGTACGAGTTCCACTGCCGCTGAGATTACAGGCTCAATTACTCTGTCTGGTGGTTGAGATTGAGTTTAGACTTTCATATTATGAGAGTGAGAAGTATAGAGTTCAAAAGCCAACAGAAATTATTGGGCTATATATCGTACCTATAAATACTTTAATGTAAGATGAAGGTTTGTCAGGGTCTAAGCCTGAGCCTCGTCCGACTCCTCTCCAGTGGGGGGCTGGGGGCATGTAAGATTGCATTGTAGCTAGACTTAATGTGTTGCACACAGGACCGACAGCTTGGAGCATTTCATCAGGCATCCTCTACAGATTTACAGGCATTTTACACTGGAACTTCACATTGTTCACATTGTACCTATCTATGTGACATACTTGAAGTTGAAGAATCGCATTCCTCAAATCGTTAGCACAAGTTTGCCGATGTTTGGCAATGAGGCGAATGGAGATGCTTTCATTGTTCAAGAGAAAGTCTCGAGTGATGAGCAAGGCCTATGGAGAAAGATTAGAAAGAAGACAATTAAGCTATTAAGATAAGGAAAGGGGAAAGCATTTAAGATTTTAACTCAATTATTGTTAGATATATATATTAGTGCTGGCCATACTTCTCTAGACTTGATTAGCTTGACAAGGAGAGCCGGTTCTCGTTGAGAGAAAGCCAAGAATTGTGGAATAGCCCAAGCATTCAACCAAACCTTAGAGCGTTTGACAATCCAAGCCTTAAAGTAGATAAGAGTAGCTTCAAGTCTGAACAAAGTCTGAGCTTCATCTCCAAGATGTTCTTCATCAGAAATCATGAGGGACCTCCCAGTATTAATTTTATTGTTTCCATCAATCAACGCAACACAAGTGGTAACGATTTGGCCAAATTTCTCTCCAATTTCCGTAGCCCATTCACTCGGAGAAGGTTTAGACTTAAGAGCAACTTGTTCTGGTCTCTTGACTCGGTGAGTATCTTGGAAAGCCTCTCTGATTTTCTCATCCCAATTCGCCAACAAAGTGAATGAATGCAGAGCTGCTCCTACTGAGTCAAATGCTGACAACATTGGTGATAAATGGCTCTCTGTAAAACAAAAGACACATGAAACACATAAAGCTATACGTACGTAAAGATATACACATTGATAAGGGTACACAACACTCGACCGAAAAAACATTATAGTTCACTCTATATATGTAGGTGTGTGTCTTTCATTCTTTCCAGAAGAGTTCTAAGCCACTCTTCAAAACTCTTTGAACACACTTCACACAATAAATCAAACACAAAACTGAAGAACTGGACTACTCCTCTCTTTGAAGGTGGTGGCGTCGTTCTATCGAGGGTGCGATGGGGTTTTTGTAAAAAGAATTCGAATGCTTTGTTTGTTTTTTGGGGTTATTATTTGTTCTTGTCTATAATAATGTGTTACCAGAAGTGTGTGAGTTGTTGTTGACTTACGTTGGAATTGGTGTCCAAGATTGAGAGCATTTCTAAGAGAAACGAAAGACTGGAGAGGTTGAAGGAGAAGAGGAATGGTGTGAGATTGAATGCCCCAAAGCATCAAGTCTTCGCTGTGTTCTCCAGCAAGTGTCCAGAGGACTTGGTGAAAGTACGAAATCATTTTGGACCTTGCACTTCGACTGAGTCTTTGATCTCCATTCTCTGTCTTTTTTACTGCAGCTCGTCCTAATAGTGATGGCCGTTGGGAGAATCCCTTGGCAAGTGGGGACAATCCAGAGTCCTCTAAAGTAAAGCAAGGCTCGTACTTTTCTGGAGTTAGTGAGGGCGATGGAGAGTCACTTGGAGTATTATTATTGACAACGACGTGGGTTAGAGTAATGCGAGAAAACATGTGAGATGCAAATGCTGATCTTTTACGGGCGACTAATTGCAAAAGTCTCGTGGCTGAAAGAGGTTTAAGGGAGAGACGAAGAAGGGCCGAGTCATTTCTATTGGCTGCATTTATTTGAACTAAAATACGAAGACGATTCGACAGGGAAGAAGTTGTTGGCGACTTGGAAGGATCGTTTATTGAAGACGATAACGATGAGTTATTAGTAGGGTTTCCTTTGGCTTCATTGTCTCCTCCAGATTGAGGATTGCTTGGCCCTTGAGAAGAAGGGTTTTTAAGGGATTCAGCAGAAGGAGGTGGAGGAGGAATGTTATTATTGGAAGAAGACGAAGAAGCTGCAAGAGCGGCTTCCATTGGAAGAGATGACCAAGTAGCCTCAACACAGGAATTGAAGACTTCTGTCAAATGAAACACGTTGGAGATTGGTGAGAAATTGTCTTCCATTTCAACCCACATTTGTGGAGTGGAGATTAACTGCAACGTTGCTGTGATGAGTTGTTGGATTCCGTGCATTATTGATAGTCTGTCGTGGGTTACTTGATGTTTTGCGTTCTTTACCTGTACAGAACGATACAAAAAGGCGCTTTGGAAAGTTTACTTACTATGACAGTTTTTGTAATAGTTGTATATAGATAGTTTAAATGCAATGATGACTGACCTTAGCAAGGAGAGACAGTTTACATTGACTTTGGAAGACAGACAGGGAAAGGAACTGAGATTCAATGTCTGCAAAACTGTCATAAATGACCGTTAGTCCTTCAACAATACTTGGCAAGTAATTCCACCATTCCTTAATATTATTTTCCCCAAATATTTCTCCCAGCGGTTGACTTTTAGAGTTAATACTACTTTGCTGTTGCTGATTTTCAGGTTTGGACTTATTATTTCCACTTTTGTCTGCATCTTGGGTAGGAACTTTACTCGGTGGTGGAAGTGACGGTGTCGTGGAGGTCCTTTTTCCACGTAAACTGCTTTCAAAATCATTTTCCTGGCTCCTCAACTCTTGCCTGAGGGAACTGAGGAGAGATCTCGTCTTTTTCAAAAAGCTCACAGCTTCCTCGTGAACATTCCAAAGTTGTCTAAGCAGTTGGATGGCTTCAGTATTAGCTCCTGATTCAAAAGGAGGCCCTACTAATGGAACTCCAAGGCGAGTAGGAATTTGTCTCGATGAACTATCAACCACTCCACCCACAAGTTTATTAGTAGTAGTAGTAGAATTGTTATTGGCACCTGACGGAGTTTTATTTAGTTTTTCTATTGTCTTACTCGAAGAAGATTGAGATTGTTCACTCTTTTTCGAACTACTGGCTTCAGAATAAGATTTATTAGGCGAAGTATTATTGGTATTAGTTAAAGGTTGAGGTTCTTTCTGTCGCTCATTATTGTTGTCATTGTTAGTTTCCCCAACTAGTCCCAATGGAACTCCTCCTCCTTGTTGACGTGGTTCAGTATCTAAATTCTCATGTGGAGATGAAGATGAATGTTCAAGACTTCCTTCAAGACTTGTAGACTCTTTGTGATTGGCATTAGACTGTTTCAACTTAACATTCCCTGAAGATTCTTTATTAGTGAGACTATGGTTGGAAAAAGAAACAACTGGACTTGAAGTGGAATCATTGTTCGAACTACTTGTACGCATTTTCAATTTGTCTCCAGCAGCATTATTATTATTTGCCTTTTCAGAGATCTCTCCACTACTTGAACCAACAACTTCTTCGGCTTTATTATTGTGAAGGCTAGGATGAGTTTTATTCGTAATTGAAATATTGTTACTGAACTGCTTCTTATTATTATTCCTCGAAGTCCTTTTCTGTGAAGGAGGATCCCCTTCATCATCATAATTTGTTGCTTCCTTATTAATCTCATGTTGCCCGAGTTTCTTCTCGACAGATTGCTCTTTGGTAGTTGGAGATGAGGAAGAAGATGAGTTGGGTTTGCTACTTCGTCCTGTTGGACCACTTTCATCATCACCTTCTTCACTCGATCTACCAACTTCATCTTCTTCCTCTGAACCTCCTTCGTCGGCTTCTTCTTCCTGAACTTCACTTTCTGTCTCATCTTTTGCTTCACTCATTTCTCCACTAAAATTATTGCTACCTTCTCCTTTGAGAAGTACATTATTATTCTTCTTGCTCCGTAGGTCTCCTATGATGTCACTTTCACTTAATTACGCTTTTTCAGTTAACTTGAACTTGACTGTGTGTGTGTGTGTGTATTTCGGGTTTTGACATTAGGAATACGATGATGAAGATGATGGTGATTGGAACTTAGGGATTAAATTTAGTAGTAAGGTGATAAGTACAAGACCAAGACCAAGACATACACAAGACCAGAATGTTGGTTGGTTGTGTGAGTGTGTAGTGCGGGTAACGGGTTGTCCTTTCTCCAGATTATGACAACACATTCACCGTGTGTGCTTGTTTGATTACTTTGGTTCCTATAAGTTCAGGTAGGTAAGGTGTACAAAGGCAGGAGATAGTCCTTATGTGCATATATATATAGTGTGTGTAGGTATATAGATATACTCAAACACAAACACACACCTTGCTCTCGCTATGTAGACTCTGGTAATGTATGTAGTCCGTCTTTCCCCCGAAAAATCGAATTTCTCCTTTCTGGATAATAAGGAAAAGGATTATTGCAGAGGTTTCTCGCAGACACACAGACACTACACTCCAAAGACCTTAATCTCCAAAATGGTGATGATATATGAATGCAGACCGCATTCATCACAAGTCAACCTGGAGATAATGAAACTCTCTGGACAAAATCATCAATATGCATTGTGTACGTGTATACTGATCTGTACGAGATTGTAATTTATTTGACGCATTTGAGAAAGTGTGTGTGTGGATTTTTTCATCGAAATGACAATGACAATGAGTAAATCAGAGAGAATTCAATTAGTAAGCTTACACTTAATGATCCATCGACGCATTTTCATTCCTTATACAACAATGCATACCTACATATTATACAGAGAACTTTACCAACTTTCCAAATCGAATTTACGGTATATCAAGCTTCCATGATTTCATAACGGAGTTTACATTTATAGTTGATTTAGACTTTCATCGGGGAGCCAGGGAAAGTCTTGCAGTGAGTTGCAATCATTAAGTCAATACCACATGAACACACACACACACACTATGTAGATAGATAGATAGGTTTGATGGATCAATGAATCACAGGGATTATCCCAGGAAGACTTTTATATAACCCTCGAATAAGTATATAGAATCGAATATATATGTGGATAGATTGCTCCGTATACTTCTAGCAGTGTTGATGATGAGCGTCCTTTTGTTACTACAGAAGTGTCAATCCCATTATGTCTTTATGGATTGAACTTGCTTCGACATTCTACTTAAATAAGTTATCTTTTAAACTTCATGTGTGTAAAAGTTGAAAGCGTTTATAGAGAGTAATTTGATTGATTCCTCGTTTCCTTCCTACCAGGATGTGTACACACATAGTGTAACAGTGTGTACGCAGTTAGTAACATTGACATTATTGCTTATTCAAACTATTTCACATATCTTCATCTTTAAGATTGAGACTTTTCATCTGTAACATTTGTTACCGCGATGTCAATTTCCGCGTACTTAAACGGTTGGCTGAGTTAACTCTGAACGAATCAATAATAATGAAAGGAGACAATGATGGTGGTCAATGGAGAGAAGATAAAAAAATGAATATCTGAGAATTCGGATTCGTAGTTTTTACACAGAAAATCAATCATCCATTAGAATAATAATAAACCGTTCAAGAACGAATGTAAAAAAGAGGTGTCATAATCCCCAGGGTCTGTTTGTCTGTGCGTTCCTCTGTACGTCTGTAAGTCACAGGTCAAGGGTTCGGTAAAGGCTGTTTGGCCTCTTGAGGTGTAGGAATATACGGTAAAGGCTGTTGAGCCTCCGAACCTACCGAGATTCGTTATATTGAAGGTGAACATGTTGGAGGGGTCCCTAATAAGTTGTAAAAAGAAGAATTTTGAAATTCCCACAATTTAATATTAAGGGCCGTTTTAGACCCTTAAGGGTCCTACCGATATTCGTTATATTGAAGGGTGTACATGTTGGAGGGGTCCCTGATAAGTTGTAAAAGGAAGAATTTTGAAATTCCCACAATTTAATATTAAGGACCGTTTTAGACCCTTAAGGGTCCTTCCGATTTTCAACATATTCAATAGTGATCATCTCCAAAGGGTCCCTGATAAGTTGCAATAGCCCGCATCTTGATATCTTGTATGGTTCAAAAGTTATGAGATGGATAGACAGACGGAAGGGAGGAAGGACGGACGGACAGAACATTCGCATAAAGAGGTTGACACCTCTTAAAAAGAGAGAGAGAGAGACTTCGATGAATTACAAGGAGGACAGCGTATGGAAATAAATGCGATGCTACACTTGACAATGATTTTACTCTTCGGAGTCTTTTTCATGCTCTGATGACGCTGCACATCATACACATATTATGCTTGAGGAAGTTTGTTCCTAGCCGTCTCAAAAAATCCCACACTGACTTGACGAAGAAATTCCTTGACTTCCGTCCTGCTATAAAATAAAATTGAATATCTATACAATCTTGAACTACACAGACAGATATGAGACAATGCATGTACATTACGTATACCGTGTGGATTCATTTCTACACCCTTTTTTGGCTTTTCTCGAGCTCTTTGAAGCGTGCAAAAACACGTACCAACCTATACAGTACACAAGCAGTATAGTAGTGAATCAGTGAATCGGATTTTATACAGAAAAGACTCGTCGTAGCCTCGTAGCAGATTCTCGCAATCCGCAAAAAGCATACTGTGCATCATTATTGCTTGTTTTCTTGCTTGCACTGCATCTTATTTAAGTCTCACTCACAACAATCTCAATAAATGAAATGGCTAGAGTCCTTGATGTATTGAATAGGTTGCTTGATTTCGAAGTTTTTATCAATAAGTGGTTCAATCAGATGGAGTGGAGCAATTTTTACTAATTGACTGATGAAGCAGAATCAATCATACACACATTGAGAGCTTGTCGGTTGGATGGATACAGATTTTGGATGGAGTCAAGAATGGCCTGTGAATTATTGTGCAGAGGATAAAAATGTAGTTTAAAAAAGGAAGAAGGGCAATGTCTCCAACAATGGGGACATAAAAGACGATGATGAGTTAGGTAACTTATATTGTGTAGCGTGTAGAAGAGGAGCAAATAAAGAACGGTTCTTTCACAGCATCTTCATCTTCTTCTTTTTATTCTGTGTAGGATGAATTTGAAATGTATACACTCATTTTAGTTGTGCAAAAGACAAGATCAGCAAAGCATTATTATTTTGAGAAGTTTTCTAAAGTTTGAAGTGCACAATATACAAAGATTTGTAGTTGGATTTGCAATATGTACAGGGAGGTGAGATTTTTGGGTGTGAATAATACAGAACCGTAGAATGGGACAAAATTATTAAACTAGTCACAAAGAGGCATAATGAAAATCTCTAATAAAAGACTGTCAAGGATATTTGTAGTTTTGTACTCGAATTTTTGGTAAGTTCATAAGAAGCAATAAAAAAATATTTCATAAGAATGAGATTTCTGAGAGATTTCTGGGGCAGAAGTAAAAGGTTTTTTAATGTAAGACGTCAGTGTTTAAATATACATCTGTAATAATAATAATGACAGGTACATTCCATTGTTTGGATTTCTATTGGGATTGAAATTGTGTCTTGTGACATTTTTCATCACAAGTTGTCTCCACACAGACTTGGAACCCAGAGGAAGTGGATGGATTCGCACGGCAATAAGTAATGATAAAAAAGAAGGAGTGGTGGATAGATTGGGAGCAGCAGGAAAGAAGCAAAGACGTTCATTGAAACTCTTGCGAATCTCAACAGCAACGAGTAAATCAGCTTCATCATGGGAAAGGAAGGGATTGCGAATAAATTCTTCTTCCGTCGCCGTTGTATCTCCAGACGTGTTGGAACAATGGGCTCAGCTTGCTAATTTGACTGGAGCTCACATCCGACCGAGTCACTCTAACAGGTTGATCATGACTTTAGTAATGAAGGAGAAAGTCTTTCCATCTTGTGCATAATTTAGGTTGTAATGAAATGATGATCAACTTGAAAGTCTTGAGAATCACACAAAAGTCAGAATTGCATAGAGAGAGACTTTGTATTATAAAGAGTAGAGAGGGTTTTAATAGACGCATATTGAAGTAGAATTCAAATCGGAAGAGGGGACGTGAGATTTATTTATAAGACGCGTGTGTGTGCAGTAGCTTTTCATGAAGACACTTGATTTGACAATTCTTTGCTCTGCCTTTACGTGTGTGTGTGTGTAGGAAAAGATTAAAGTGATTTGGTTTGTCCCAAGAGAAGGAATTAATAATTAATTGTCTCATTCAAATTTATAAATTCAACAGAACAGACTCTCAGAGCATTTGGTTAATATTTAATCGAGTTCCTCGATGTGGTGGAACTACTTTGGTCAAATTGCTTCAACAACTTGGAGAAGTAAATGGATTTTCCCATCAAGAACATGAGTATAGGACACCTTGGCCGAGGTGAGAGATATAATATATATGTAAATTCATTAGTGTTGATGATAATGATTAATTGTGTTTATACTTGGATGTATATTAATTATTGTGGGGTTTTTTTCCAGGTTTCTCATAGAACAAGAACAGGAAAGTCTTGTAACGTGGTTTGAATACCAACACAGGCCAAAAAGCTATGATAGGCATTTCTATTTTGTGAATTTTACGAAGTACCAAAAGTGAGTTTGCATATGGGAATTAATTGATAATGGCTTTTTTAAATCAATCTAGCCTGTAGCGAATACGTTTTAAATATTGTAAAACCGTCTCAGATACGTGAAGGAAAAGCCAATCTACATAAACATGCTGAGAGATCCAGTAGATCGAATAAATTCAGCGTACAAAGCAAGACGGGAAAACATTCAGTTAGCCCAAATGGAAATCTCCAGGAGGAATGCCGAGCTGCCAGGTTCAGGTCTCAAGTGGTTTGAACGAGACTTCGAAGACTGTGTACTGACCTCTGATCCAGAATGTGAATTTGTGACAGGAAAACAAGATTTCACTCTGTCTGTCCCTTTCTTCTGTGGTCAATTTAACTCTTGCGTGTAAGTTGAAAGCCTTTTTTACGTAATAAGCAGAAATCTACAAAACAAAAAGGAATCAAGCGTGTTTGTGGCATAAAATTGTCCTTGCTTGCTTTCCTTCTTTATACAAACACTCCGTCTCAAAAGGGGTGACCCTTCCTTAATTATATAGAAATGGATTTAGTTTGTAGGAGGAGATGACAATTCTTGCTTAAACCTATACGCATATAAAGTTTGTATGCATGCATGTATATATATATACACATAAAGTCATTCCAGGTAAGCAGGTGAGACTCGGGTGAAAGTGTATAACCAATTAAGTGTGGGTCTCTCTTTCTCTATCGTGTGTGACATGAGTTTTTGGGTTGATAAGACTTTTTTGGTGCGTTCACAGGATAATAAATGACAAATGGGCTTTACAAATGGCCAAATTCAACATAGAGAGGTACTACTCAGTTGTCGGTGTGCTGGAAAGAATGGATCAAACTTTGGCCGTCCTGGAAAAATACGTTCCCAAGTTTTTCTCTGGAATAACCCAATTCTACTCCCAATTAGGTACGTGTCATCATCTCTCACTCTAACCTAACACATTCTGCTGATCGCCCTTTTATATCTGCACGAGAATACGGCTAGAGTGTGCGGAACTTATTTCTTCATCACATAAAATACAGGCAAGGCCTTCCTTCCTACTTTCCTACCTGAACTTTACATAAAACTGAACATTACAAATGTGGATATAGGCGGAGTGTGAATATTATATTATTATATATAAAGGCAATACCACAGAGAAACACTTTTCACAGATGTCCTCATTTCCTTGTCGTATTCTTTCTTTTGTAACTTTGATGTTTGGGCCTCATATTTCACACACGTGAATATTAAAACACACTTTGCATATGAAGGTCTTTGCTACAATTCTCAACTTCCTAGTTGAATCAGTTATGAATGTCACAATAATGCCAAGTGAATTTGGGAAATACATTTAAAAGTCTATTGTGTGATTTTCTACATCAAAATATTATTCAAATGATGATGATAAACTGCTTAATCCCATAGTGTGCAGCATTGAAGAAAGCTTACATATATAGTGTCTTATGTGTTCGAGAGTTCTCTAATAATATAAAGTTTTGGGTCGTAATTACAGACGTAGAAGACCAAAACGGAAGGACTAACTTTTCCTCTGTGTCTGTCGCAGTGAGAGAGAAATTGGAACAAAAGCTCTCGTCAGAAGTTGACTTGTACAAGTTCGTCACTCGGAGACTTTCACTGCAGTACCTCCACTTAACACAAGGAACCTATTGACTTTCCATATAAACACACATGACTCGCATGATTCCATATGATTTTATTATCTGGCTGCTGGCAAATAAAGTATCTTCGACTAAAAATGTTGAAAATGTCAATTCTTTTTACATAAAGTTATTTTTATTGCGCTTCCTCCATCTGCAGTTTCAATAAATTATTAGCCTTTCCAGTGACGATGATCCATTTGAAGAGGATTTGATAAGATAAACTATTAATATTAAAAGAGACTCATACAATAGAGTTATATCTCACTAGCTTAGCCTTTAATTCAGAGACATTTTTCACAGGACGCTTGTAATGTTAAGAGCTGTTTAAAGTAGATTGAAAACTTTTCAATGCATAGCTACAATGTTCAATGTGTCAGCTAGAGGTAAACTTAACACATAATGCAGGTGTCTGTGGCATCTTATAAGGATTATTATCACTACTACAATGGTATTTGTTAGTTCAAGTCACTAGTATACTAAGTATATGTTGTACGAATCATTGCATTATTTCACATGTCGTTAAGTTGCTTTATTAGTTCGATGAAGACGACGCTTGCTTCCCAAAGTTAAATGTTCTAAAACTATTTACCGATACATTATGCGAAATTTGATTTTCCAAGTAAGCTTCAAGTTGGTTAATCTACAAGTTATATCAATGGTTAGTTCCAAAACTTTTTTCATTCACTGACTTCATTTCCACTAAAGACTTTTTGGCATTCGGTCATTTCGGTCTGTAAACGAGTAAAAACTGAAAAGAGAGAATAAATAAAAATGATGTGATCTTTTAATACTGATTCTAGCTCAGGACAACTAGAAACCATAACTGAAACGAAAAACGAGAGAAGGTAGGAAATAATACTAGTTTATTGAAATGATATCCAACATTTAAAAGATACAAAACTACCGAACACATTTTCCTAAATGAATCACCCCAAGTTAACAAAAATAAGTTTGCATCACTCAACAACGAGAGCGGTTGATTTTGTAAAATACTATATAACTACACTAGTTACAATGCATGGTGACTTGGTCAACTAGAATCACAATATGATAACATTCGAAGAAGGAAGAATAATCCAGTTCTATTAGTATTTAAATTGAGGCAAAGCTACGATCATGATGAGGCAATTCGTTGCTCGGTGGCCACCGCTAGTAATCAAATTGAATTAAGGCGGACATTATCTAACAATTAAAATGATAAAACCTATACAAGGATTTTTATACGAATGACTTCTTAAAACAAGAATGTATACAATTACAATAGTTGTAAAATATTTACATACACACTTTATCAGGATTCTCTGACTGATTTTTCGAGCTATATGTACTTAGACAGTAGCAAAAGAGACATACTACAGGTTATATCAAGAGGCATCTAGTAAATAACAGTGATCCGATTTTTTGATACAAAGCTGTAATAAATCAATAGATAATAATAAGTCTAAGTTGTATAGTCTAACAACAGTTTACTAAATGAATCACAATATTGTACCACATTTGTATTTTTCAGCCATGTAACTTCCACCACAAGATTATACAGTCACAAATATGAAGTTTTGCTTGTGCATACGTTACGATTTTTGACGCAACACTAACAAGTTAACTAGTAGACAGATGACTGCATTGTTAATTAATGCTATGATATAATGTTCACTTTCATACTTGGAATCTTAATGGGTCAATCAGAACTAATTAAGATGTATTAAAGTAATAATACATTTGACATTATAAATTCGAATTAGAAGTTAAAACACGAAGAGTTGTGCATGATAATGGGCTACAGAGGCCTACAAGTAACACGATTGTACTAAATATATAAGTCCTACTCACAATTTATAGTGCGCATTGTTTATTGTAAGCTACTCGGCAGTTGTCTTTAAAAACGGAGCTTAAGTACTCAAACGAGGATATGATAGCAGCACATGTAAACCAGTTCTGCATCACTGACATGAATTTAAAATACAGATTCTGCTGAGCGCGATAAATGTATTGGATGTGAAGGCGAACGAGCAAGTCTCTTTTTAGGAAGCTTCTCTACTATTTTCTGAATTTTCGTGAAATCCACTCGGTCTTCTACTCTTGCAGACCAGCAACTCATAAGTATTTCCTAAAATAAATCAAGGGCATTAACTCCAAAACCCTCCGCATGGAGAACAAAACAAAAAACTTGAACAAACCTTCACGTCACGAGAAAACAGAGTCGGTAAAGGCTGACGGATTCCAGATCCAACCTGCCAAATGATTGCTTCTGGAGGGAGACCTTTATATGGCCAGTCCCCGGTAAGTAGTTCGTACCAAACAGTTCCAAAAGCATAGATATCTGTGGATGTTGTAAATGGCAGTTCACTATCGTGTTTTGACATAGGACGTAGGGACTTGACTATCTCTGGAGCCAGGTAGCAAAGCCATCCAGGAGGGATACTTAAAGAATCGCCTTCCCTATTTCATTAGATTAAAAGCGATGTAAATATTTTTGATGTGCAGAGAAGAATAGTAAACAACCGAAAACAAACACTTACCTATTCCCTTGACACAGTTTAGTAACACTAAACAATCCGAAATCGGTGATTACGACTTTTCCGTTTCCACTTTCAATGAAGATATTTTTAGATTTGAGGTCCTTGTGAATTATTCCCCGGGCATGCAAGTAACCCATTCCTTGAGTTATTTGAACGGCTACAGTTGCAATTCTATTCATGTTGAACTTATCTCGTCGCAGGTGAATGTGAGTGTAAAGTGACTGTCCTTTACAGTACGACGTGACAATGGCAAGTCTTGGTGGATTCATACAGGCTCCCATAAAGAGCACCAAGTTTTCATGGCGTGTTTTTCTAAATGTCGCGACTTCTTGTTTAAACTGCTCTAGTGTTTTCTCCACATCCACGTATGCCATGTCGAGAACTTTGATAGCCACATCTCCGTGCCAATTTCCACGGTATACTGTACCGAAATGACCAGTTCCAATTTTGTCTCCTATTTTCAGCTCATCAAATGGAATATCCCATTCTCTGTTGGAAAGCGAGTTTTGACGAGGCCAGGATCTCTCTCCTGGTTCTCCGTCGGATACTCCACTGTCTTGACTATCAACTCGAAGAGCTAGAGTTTTTTCTGAATCAGTACTTCCTGATCCTGAAGTTTGAGAAATTGTTCGGTCAGAATCATTTGATTTTTCCGTGCTAGTGAGCTCATGATTAGCCACTGAGCTAAGTGGCCGTGTTTCCAGCGTCACAACTTCTAAAATTGAATGTTACAATAAATATTGTATTTCTCTCTTCTCAATAATCGAGTTAGTCGTAATTGTTTGTCATTCTGAAATCCTGCATTTAATTTGAAAACTTACCTGGGAAATGGAACGAGTGGTTCGTCGAACATGAAGAAGAGGAATTAGTAGTGGCAAAAAATGGACTTGAAGGAGTCGAACTGTTGCAGCTTGACGTATTAGAACTCGAATCAGGCCCCTGGTTTATAATAAGTTCAAGTCAGTTGTTGACAAATAAAATAAGTAATCAACATTTTAATTATAAAGTTTTCAAGTGGATGCTTACAGAAAAGGGCTGTACTGGTGGGCGAGTAAACTTTCTTTCACGTCGCCCCAGGTTTGGATTTGGAGAAGTTGAAGCCATAGGAAGAGGTGAATTATTGAAGCGAGGCACTGATATCTCTCCTGTATTAAATTGAAAACATTTAAAAACTAGATGCAGGATTTTACGTCGAACGCCTTACTAGTAAGTTAAAGACATACCATTCTTGTTAAGGTTCTTTACGAAATCTATGAATTCAGTGGGCAATCCACAAGACGGTGGGACCTTTGGTTCGCAATCTCGATGACATTTGAATTTGCACTCTTTGCATCTGAGGCCAATAATGACTTGTTTATAGCAATAATCACATGTAGATACTTTGAACATCTTCGTGAACCGGTGGGAGATCATATGGCCCATGCTTCGTGCCAGTGTAGGTGTTCTTGGTGACTTAGGTACTTGCAAAGAATCTGAAACGGACATACAAACAAAGCATTAGGGATGTTATCAGTTAAACTTCAGAATTGTGAAGTTACTTTTATGAGGGTCGAGATCATCTCCGATATCGCCGTGGATATGCGGGTGAGATGGAACTGGTGGTGACTTGATTGGGCTGGAGAGCAAAGGGGACGAACAGCCCCCTCCTCCTCCTCCCATGGAGCTGTAGCCTCCAGTTGCAGAGGTAACAGATGTAGTTACAGATGAGGAGCCAGCGTACATAGACGATAATGAAGTTGATGGGACATTGTTAGCTGAAGAGTGACTATTATTCGTGTGATGATTAGAAAGGGTGGAATCCCAAGTGGAAACAGGTCCTCCAGGTCCCGGCTCAGTGGGAAGTCTTTCTCGTCTCTTAGAAGGCAGTTGCTCCAAACTATATCCCATAGTTATTCCAAGACCCAAATTTAACCACGGAGTTGAAAAAGCATTCATCGTGTTCATACTTTCAACGCTTTTAGGAAAACGCTTTTTCTTCGTGTACAATCGCGGACTAATGAACGTGCAATAAGGGACATGTATAATAAAAGCACATTTCACAAGACACGAAAATCACAGAGAGCGATGGAGTGTGTGTGGTGTGGTGAGATGAGAGAAGATGCGATGCGATGAATTGCAAGTGTTGCAACAACATTCACAATCAGAGTGGATTACACGCAGCAGTAAAGATGACATCGATTAAAGCCATGTTCGTCAATCAGATTCAAAACGCAAGGCATGCGTGTGCACAAGGAATGTGAACAAGAAGAGAAATGCAACATGAAACAAAAACAACATTAAACAAAATTATGTAAAATCATGCACCACGAAGGATCATTAAGTGTCAAGCAAGCAAAATGAAGTCCAAAGAGAAGCAACGTGATCCTTGTTTTAATATGTAATCTCGTTTGACTCGTGCGGTTGAGGATTCTGGAAGGAAAGTTGGAAAGTGGACAGCACAACAGATGGCCACTTTCTGCGAATCGGAATACAAAAGGATATCCACACGTCTGAATCTTTTAACCAATAATAAAAATATTTTCTCATCCCACTTGTGATTATTTCCAGAATCCGAGGCCACAGAAATTCACGCTCAAATTGTGACGATGTGGTGTGGAGACAGGAGGAGAGTAGCAAACATATTACAAGATTGTTATTGTTAAGAAAATGTCTATTTCAAGAGAAATGAGTAGTTAATGGATGACGTCAATCTACACTTATCTTTGTGTGTGTGTGTTTATACATCAGAACAGAGTTCATTAGTGCGGACTCTTGTTCTGGGCATAAAATGATGATGAGCGGAAGAAAAACTTCTTTAGAATCGAAGTGAAAGAAAAAGAAAACAGTCTATAAATAGTCACACTCTAAAAACATAATAGCATTAGGAGTTTCAGGAGAGAGTCCAGTGCGCTTGCAGAAAAATACTTCTTTAAAAGTAGCACGGTTGGCCATTAAAGCCATTAATGTATATAAATATCATAAGGCTGGTGAAAGGATCACATTACATTGAAATCAAAACTATTGACTACGCCAATTTGAAATATAATACGTCATTTGGTTTCTAAAGTTCACAATCATACGGAATATATAGAGACGACGACGACGACGAGAGGACAATCATACAGCTTGATAGCATTATAGAAGCCAAGAGATTTGCATTCGCATTGCTGGTTGTCTAAAATTGAATAACTTAGCTCGTTATTTCCGATACTGCTTTCAGAGAGAGAGAGAAAGAGATACTGATTCCACCTAATTTTAATGGGTGCGTGAATGGTTTGCAAGCTGACTTAACCACATCATCATGTACTCACGTACAATTACTAAATTTACAGACTGAGACAATAATGTTTATAGTTTGATTCTCATTCATTGTCTATTTCAGACTTGTTAGTGAAGTATTGACTATCACATAACGAGGGGTTTATTGATAGCAATAAAAATGGGTTTTTTCTTCCAAGAATTCATTCTCCTTTTTGCCTGATGGAATGTTTGATTGGTGGAATGTACTCGTAAATTACATGTAATATTAACCTATCTCCATTACTTTATACAAGTCTTGACGATACTCTGTAATATTTGGATTAAGTTACAACACAACTTCATGTTGAACTGCCTGCATGAAGTGAGTGAGTGCAATAATAAAAAGTCTGCAGTCTCGTTGAATCGTAAGGATGTTATCAACAATTTATGCAACAATTCAGCAAAGTGGAGTCCTAGAAATCAAGGGATCGATGATACTACTAAATATACCCTACATTAGGCAAAGTGAATGATGAATACTGACATTTGAGTCCTAATTTTTTGTTTAATTAAATTAATTGATCTGTGAAATTCGTATCCACCTCATACAATAGTCCACGAAGATATATATTGGTGACGATTGGATATTGACTGGCGAGTAATCATTTCTTCATTAAGGTACAGACAGGGCAGCTCGAATAGACTAAACAAGTTGTGGAGTAGACAAAACAATCGAGACTAAAGGCAATTATGTAAAAGACTGATTGCGACAGGAAATCGATAGGATAGAATTCGAAACTATAGAGTGTTGGGCTAAATAAGTGATAACATAAAAGTAAGATTGACAACTGTAGAGTAATTTGACACGAAACTACAAAACTAGTAGAATTACAAACTTTTCTCAGTAGCTGTTAAATAGCAGCCACTATACAGCGGCGGCAGTAGGTGCCCAGTGACATACTGAGTGACTTATTTACGCTAACTCGAAACTTTCTTGTCAGACAGGCGAGTATCTGTCACTTATTCCATTACTGTGTTCCAACATTTCCAACTCATCAACTTTAATGCTTCATAAAAAACGTCTACTTGCCAGTCTTACATAAAATGTCTTTCTATTTTCCATTTATGTTTAACATTAGATGATTTAATGCGATAAAGTTCTGGATCTACACCACTAAATCTTCTCATATCTCTCATGGTCTACTTTCTAAGTTTAGATAGATTATACTAATAAGATTAATACCTCACGAAATACCTCGAGACTAATTGATCAAGCCATTTAACATGAACTGAAACTTATTTTAACTCCTTGGTTTACCTTTCCTTTTAGTAAATGTCAAAGATCGAAGTATCTTGTCTGCCTCAGTCAACAACTCCTGGTAACTCCCACATTACCAAATTCAGTGGGTTGCAATCCCGGATCATTTGATGTTTATCCAAAATAAAATGATGATATTTAAAATGGTCAAATGTCCCCAACCCCAAGCTTTCGGTTACAAGCGGGTTTTATTCAAGCGGAATCGCAGCAAGTTTCCAATACTGACATCAATACTGATATATTTGTGTTAACAAGTTCAAGAGCTTTTTAAAGGAATCGTCCCAAAACCTCACAGCATGTGACTTCAAGATTGACAAGTCATACGTCTTATTTAGGTATCAAGGAGTGACAGAATAATAATATGTCCTCATTGTAGTTCTCTCCCGTTTCAAGATATGACAGCCAATGGAACATGATATTATTGAAACACATAGTTTGTACAAGATACTTCCACAAAGGATGAAATTGAACCCATTCTATCTAGTCTAAATTGGAATTTGTATGAAGAAGCTGTTGCATGCAGCTAACAACCTAATATGTATCATGAGAAATATTTATAACAAGTTTCACACTCTCATAAAGTCAATATGAACTCCGAGATCTTGGGTCTTTATGTTTGTCAATCAATTGAGTTGCTATCAAAAACAAAATAACAACTCAACAAAACAGATTCTGGTGGTTTTACATTACTAAAAGAGACAACAATACCTTAGCTCAAATTACCCTCATTATAAGTATTTAACGAGAACTGGCTAACTGGGACTTCTAGCTGGGATAATGGGTAGATTCAATGTACAAGGCTAACTGTACACTAACTAAATTGTAAGTCACAGTCCAGATTGGCGTGTGCAAAATGTCCAAACAAATACTTCAGATGTACCTAACAGAGAGACCTTTCTAATTTGAAATTCGTACAATGTAAAATAACGCGAGAGTGCAAGATACATGCAATAACGTTTTAGAAGCAATGATCGAAAAATATAATCAGAGGAGGTTAACAATAGCAAATATCAATATCAAATGATGTCTTTATACAGCAATTAACTTTCCTCTTACACATGCATGTGATTGTGAAGAAAACAAATACTACTTTAAGCGAAGCCAAGACCATAAGAAGCTGAAGAAAAATACGAGAGACAGAAAACCTCGAGCAAATAAAAAAAGTACTTACCTAACCAAATTACTCTCTGACGAAGATTCGATACGATTAGCAAGTTGTGACTCATGAGACTTAGATTTTGTTAAAGGAAAACTCTCAGGTTGAAGACAGCCAACAATACAGGGTACATTATTTCCACCAGATTGGGAAGATCCTGAATATTTCTTTCCAGGAGGAGTTGAAGGTACTTTGGTTTTATCTGCTGGTAAACATTATGACCAGCGTCAGTATATAACTCTCATAATAAACACCATTATACGTCATGCGTCCTTTTTGTTGAATTTTCCTTTTATGATTAGAAGTTTGTTTTGGTTTATATACTGAATAATTAAAAAATAGTTACTTTTTACTGGAGGAGTTGAAGGAGGAGTGGGGCCGGGATCGATTGACCCTGGAGAAGTTGACGGAGGGGAGAAAACAGAAGAATTTGTTGGTGAATATATATTTGGATGAGAGCCTGGTGAGAAGGCCGGTGAATTCAGAGAAGAAGGGGCCATAGTCGTTACTGGAGTGCATGGTGTTGTAGAGCATGAGTGTGAATTAGTGCCAGGACCACTTGGACCTGGAGTACCGTCCCTTAAGTACTCTTCCGAAGGTACAGAACTTCGACCTGCTCTTGTTCGACTGATATGGGGCGATGAGACTACTGAAGAGTGGAATGAATCAATCTGAACTTTGTTCATGTCCCAAGAATCCCAATATAAATCACTTAAATCATTTGTCAGCGATATACTGCATTGAGAAGATTCTTTGTCTTGTTCAGCTTGGTAACGCCGCAAATCTACAGCCAAAGTTAACCTTTCTATGAATGACAAAATGGAAATATGGATACATGCTATGCACAAACTTATCTTTCTGCGAATGAATCAACTTGGTCAGAACTTTAACTGGACTTGAACATGAGACAACCACCACAAATACATTTAAATCACTTTTCTTACCAGTGTAACGCTTGAGGTTTTGCAGTGCTCTTGTCAGTCGTCTTGTTTCTTCTTCATTAGCATGATTCTCACTCATTAAGAATCTAATTTCGTTGTCTGATTTTTCTTTCAAGTTTTCTAAACTACCCACCCGGTTGCAAATTCCCTTTAAGTAAAATCATGGAGATCGAATTAAAGACACATCAACAATTTGCAATTAATAAATCTTTACCGCGCCGCAAACTAACACATAGCGATTCCACAATTCTCAATCTCATTCGTGACCTACCTCTGTAAGCTTGGCAGTGAGTCCCACAACTTGCAGCCACAGCCTCAAAGGTCGATTTTGGAATTCCGGGGGAAGATTGTGCGGTAGAATTCTTTTCTTCGCTACCAATTGCTCGCTGAACAGTTTAACTAACTTGCCCTAATTTGAAAAAAAAAACAGTTGAACAGATTACTTCATGGCTCACTATAAAATTATCGATTGCCCTGAAAAAGCACAAGTGACAAAATAAATTTGACGAATTAAATTACCTCCAAAGTGCGTATTTCTTGATGAGTGATCTCTGCGTTTGCTGCACACTGCGTTCGAAGTCCATCCAGGCGTTCTGCCGATAAGCTTATTATTGGATGAAGAATCCTCAGTGTCTCCAACGCTTTGGCCTCTTCAGAGGACAAAACACTTTTCTTCCCCACTTCCATCGTCGTGATCTTGTATACGTAGAATTGTAATATGTATATATAAATAGCTTCCCTCTTGAAACGATACCCGTTTCACGACGTGAACCCAACAACAACAACAACAACAACGGTAGGGCGTCCGACGAACAAGTCCCTACTATTTCCAGGTAGACTTGAACGACGACTATAGTCTTTGTTTCGAACACTCTTCCCCGCAGTTCCCATCAGTTTCATTTTTAAATCACTCCCCCAATTAACCCTGTAGGGTTTTAAAAGTCTTCGAAGAAACAATTTGAAGCACTGAAGAAGCTATTTGAAGTCTTGCACTGAAACGTTTCTTGATATCTATCGTGGTAATCTTCTCCCTCATCCAACTACTGTTAAACAACAACTTTGTATCTTTTTCTTCTTCTTAAAATGAATCATATCGTCAGCGTTATGATAATAAACAAACCTCGCGAGAAGTCAATAAGATCAATAATGTTCCTCCAACTTGCAATAACAATTTCTTATTATGAACCAGGTAAACATTCAAGCAGATGATTAAAATCTCCAATAAAACAAAGCTTAAGGTCTGTCAAAGAAAAGTATCGCTGCACTTGCTTTGTGAAATAAACGATGACGATTTGTTGTTGTTGTTGTTGTCCTTAATAATACTAATAATAATATTAAGACAAGAAGATACTGCAACTTTCTTTTTTGTCAACATTGCTTCTGCTTCTGCTGCTGCTGCCTCTTTTAACTCTGAAGTCTCTTCTTGTACAAATTAATCCCCCGTACTGAAGAAAGGTAAAACGACGACGACGACAACGACGACGTGGCGATGACGGGGAAAGTTCTTCTGAAGAAGTCTTTAGGTTTAAATATAAATAAACGACGGACGGAGGAGGTTACAGAGAGAGAGAGAGAGAGAGAGAGAGAGAGAGAGACAGAGAGAGAGAG
>Ga0194135_10000393_pt1 | contig 25679 bp, 12 predicted proteins | sample LitLau_LLRF_2013_FD_134024 | JGI IMG/M metagenome (GOLD analysis project Ga0194135, IMG submission 134024) | Freshwater sediment microbial communities in response to fracking from North America - Little Laurel Run_MetaG_LLRF_2013 (version 2) | ecosystem: Environmental > Aquatic > Freshwater >... | reverse complement strand
ATATATATGTATACACATGTCGATTAAAGTAAAATTTGATTCCGATATTATACTCTCAGCACATGTAAGCTCTACTTTAATCTGCATAATTATTGCAAAAAGGAATGGTAAAGTTATATCTATCACACTATCACCCAATATATATTAATTGGTTCATTATTACATTTATCTATTCAAGTGCCCTGTCCCGTTACTCGGAATATTCATACACGATAAAATAGCCGATTGTTCAGTCTAGTTTCCAAAGATGTGCGACTTCACCTTGAGAAATCCTACATCTATATACACCTTCTTAAACTGGAACATATATTCCGATGCCGTTTTGAAATTGAAATATTCGGATGAAGCATATCAGTATATACTACCTGATGAGATATTATGTGTAAGTAGATTATTTAATGAATATAGTCAAAAGATTCAAAAACCACAACCAACATTCCTAATGCCCCCATTGCTCCCGAACATTTCAAATCGATCAATTCTTCTACACGTTCAGTACTTTCAGATACCCTGTCGGAAATCACATTTTAGAATATAACTGACGATAGAATAGACGAGCTTCAACTGTAGCAAGTCACTATTTTGTTCTATAATACAGTACCGTACTGTGTGACATTTGACCTTGTCAGCTGTCAAGGGGGACCCGGCCACCTACTCCAATCCCTGATTCTGACAAATACTTTTAAGTACCCTTCATCTTGTCAACTCACCACATCATCTCGTCCCGACCTTCACGTGTCGCTTTTTAATCAGTCTATACCTCTACCTCACCACACATGTTAACCTTATCACTAGACAATAATAATAAGATAACAGATAACTCAGATAAGTAACCGCACAATTTACTGAATCAAAATATCATCGAATACCATTAAAACCAGCCGTTTTATTATTACAGCTGACAGCTCCTTCCGCACTTTAATTGTGACTACTCATTCTTTTTAGCCTACAATCAAATCTTCCTAAAAAATATCAAAATATGATGGAAAACAAGTCAATTAAATTTCTCCTTACCTTCATTTTAATTCCAATAGATCTACGAGACTAATGACGAGACCACCTCAGAAAATAAATCACTGGCACTTGTCCACCACCACCACGAGACGACACAACAGGGGAGAAAACTCTACAAAGGAATTTTGGAGAGGTATTTTGAAAATTGAAGTGGTTTTTAGTCTGTTGTACAATAAATTTTGGAATTTCGAAACATGTGAGAAATGAGAAGCTGTATAAGATAATATTACAACTATATGTATATATATATATATTGATGTGATGGAGCTCTCCTATACTGGGAGATTGCAATAACAACGAATGTTTTTGCGCAAGTCGTGGTGGGCAAATATGCAGAGAGAGCCAACAGGAGAGCGAAACAAAAAACCCGATGGAATCATCTCAGTCCTCAGTCATTCACACCACCTCGACTTTATATATTAAGTTGTGGAGGTGGCCGTGGCTCCTTGCGTTACTTATCTTGCTTTAATACTTCTACATATGCATTCATGATGATGATGACGTCAATATTTTTAAATATTCTTCCAATCTATCTCTCGATCCTTCGTTATATGTATGATGAACTTACAGAGCAGCAAATTCGTGGTTTTTTGTGTACATGCAACCTTCACAATAATAATGTACACGACATTTTATATAAGGGCATTACCGTATCATCAAAGGCTTAATATTAAGAAAAAGATTATACTATATACGTGTATCAGGGATTGGGATTAGTATATTACTGCATGTGTGCATGTGTATGCAGAGCTGAAGGTGACTGCCTGATGTTGTTTTCATAGAAAAAGATTTGACAATTACTATAAACTGGAAATCGGTAGTTTGAAGTTTGTATGGATCAAGAAGATATTATTATTGCCGATGATGATATGGATGATAATGATAGTGACAGTGACACTAGTATCTGACAAATCATTTTTGTAAGATCAATTTACAGTAGTATAATGACACTTTGTTACAACCACAGAAATAGTTGGATGCAGTGGTTGCTGCTTGCGCTTTGCATAAGATTTTTCACTTCAGAGGAAGGAACTGCCAACACTTTTAATGTGAGACGGAAATGTCTCATTGTTGTTAAAGATTATATTAATAAATGTAGAAAGCAAACTGTTCATAATGAAATGTCAATGAGTTAACATGTATTTTTGAAAACTGAAAACTGGACCAGGGGTCTTGATGCAGTGATCTCGTGATCTGCTCATAATGTTCATATGTACACTTCATACTTTCCATGTAATAATCATTTCTAGTTTCTTACCTCTACATAGTAAAAAAACTTGATTGGAATCTGAGTGATGTTCGATTAAATCCCAGTTTAAGTGACCTGACTGAAATTAAATTATTGCTTGACCCCGTCCATTACATCATAGTCGGAGATGGCTCACGTCGCCCGAACATAGAAATCTTTCGAGTGTCGACCGCCAACCTGAAATGAGAAGGAGAGAGATCATTATTAATTTAATTCACTGCACGTCACATATTCTTCATTTGTTGTCTATAAATAACTTAAGTGTGCCAAATTAGCTCTCGTCGTCACTCGGTTATTATTACTAACAGGTAAGTCACCTGATGCTCGCACAAATTGTTATAACAGAAGTACTTGCCACTTTTGATTCCACCGTAGAATTAAAGTATTAAACATATGAGATCGTTTTGTTTCTTGCAGTCTTACATTTTTGCTTCAAGATGATCTGATGATTTCAAGAGTTTAACCGCTGGTAAAAACATTAATTCGACCTGTTACTATTTGATTGGGTAATGTTTAAATATGGTTTCAATTTACTCAATTTAGGTCCAGTTTAAAGTTTGTGTTATTGCTCTTCGAACAATCTGTGAGTTTCGATTTAGCTTTAGTCGAAACCTCAAAACAGGGGCAGTAGAATAGGAAGGTTGTCAACATGTCGGCAACAACGTCGATGACAATGAAGTCGGCATTCGCTATTCTGGGTGTAATGGTGGGATGCTGTACGAATGTCATATTTTTGGAATTGCTTGTCAAGTAAGGTCAAAATGTTAATTTCGGTATGAAAAACACATAGGTATGTGCTGTTATTTTGGATTGTTTAACTAAACTGTCAAATTATTATAACTCGTAAGGGAGGATCCTGGTTGTGGAAATCTAGTAAATTTCTCACAGTTTGTTATAATCTCCATCGAGGGATTTATGACAACCCTGAGATTTGGAACGAAAAAATTAGCTGTTCCTTTCAAGTAAGTTGGAGTTAACAAGACTTGAATTACTAATAGCGTGTTAAAAATATTCCTTTGGGTTTGGTCTGTTTGAATAACCTGTTTTTGTGTTTCAGAGAGTATCTCACACTGGTCGTGTTCTTTTTCATTGTGAGCACTGCTAATAATATGGCGTTCGCTTTCAACATTTCCATGACCCTTCACCTTATTTTTAGAGCTGTAAGTTTATTTTTTCATCGCTTCTACATTACGTCTGAAAATTATGATCAAATGTAAATAAGATTTTGTTGTCTGATTAATTTGTAACTAAAATGTTATAGGGTTCTCTGATGGCTAATATGGTTTTGGGAATGATAATAATGGGAAAACGGTATAATGCTATGAAGTACTTGTCCGTTATCATGATTTCTATCGGAATTGCTGTTTGTACAATTGCATCGAGTAATGAGATGGGGGTAAGCCGATTATCAGTAGCTCATGAAGTCGAATTTTTCTTATTGAATTTTTTTATTGATGCAGAAGAATTCCTTACCTGCAGTTGATGGTGAATTATCAGACTACTTTTGGTGGCTTGTGGGTAAGTTGTATTGTTTTCTAATTGGAACGTTACGCAATTTCTGAGGATTATTTTTTGTTTAAGGAATTATGGTACTCACCTTTGCTCTCTTTATGTCGGCTCGGATGGGACTGTTTCAAGAAGTTCTGTACAAGAAGTATGGAAAGCACCCTCGAGAAGCGCTGTTCTTCAGTGTAAGTACTGTATATTATTAATTCACAATTTAGAATAAGCAGTCATTTGTTTTGTAAAATTTAGCACTTCTTACCCCTTCCTGGATTTGCTTTATTGCTACCCGACATGCTGACGCACATTAAGATTGCCAATGACTCTGCTCCATTGAGCGTGGTGGGGTTTTCTTTGCCTAGCATTTGGGTATACATCGCTGCCAATGTGTTGACTCAGTAAGTTAAACAAAAGGATAACGACACAATTAAAAAATTTCAAATCTTAACCTGTATCGTCTGCTCTATTTATAGATGTATGTGCATTAATTCAGTTTTTGTCCTCACAACTGAATGCACATCTCTTACCGTGACTTTAGTCGTCACTCTCCGGAAATTCGTGAGTCTGATAATTTCCATATTCTACTTTGGAAATCCCTTCACAGCTGCCCACTGGATTGGAACTGCATGCGTTTTTGCAGGAACCATATTATATTCAGACATTCCTGGGCTTATCCGGCAGTCACAAGCAGCTGCAAAGAAGGCTGACTAGTAACTCAATGAAATGTGATTAAAATCTTGTAGTTAGTATGCAACTATTGCAAGTTTTCGTATTCTTAGGCCTTATTGTATTTTAATATAAAGCAACGATGTTATTGTTAGTATACTTCCTGCTTGGCAGGCGAAACTGGTGCACCATAGTTTTCCGAGGCTAGTTAAAAAACCTAGTTTAGTTAAGGTAAGGTATTATTCGATTCACAATTTCTCTTCTGTATTCTCAGTGATAATCGTTCAACAGTCTGTGCTAAACAATATGAGTTCCATTCATATTGTCTTAAAATATTTCAAACCATGTAAAACAGTTTTTCGTTCATAATTATTGTCATTACTGATGCCTACTCTACTTTATAGGTACAGGTAATTTACAGTATAGGCAGTAACTGTAACAATAACAATCACAATAAATAAAATCACGAAACTAAAATAACTAGCCTGCTCAGTAATCCAAAGTGAAAACTACTTATAAGTATACATTCCACGATTCCTAATGAATGCTTACAGCGAAGCGCGTACCTAAATACCCAAACAAACCTTAATCAAATAATCAGTAATAATCACACAAATACTTCATTTTATTTATTGCTGTATAAACTCTATCAAAACCAAGTTGTATGTATTTTATAACTACGCATAATATGTATTATTGTTAGTTATATTGTATGTTAAAAAGTTTTGAAACTGAAACTAAAGCTTTATTTTTGAACTTTAATGTTACAATATGTGTATGAGTTAAATCTTAAATGACGTCATTTTTTCGTTTGTTCAAGGTAATTTAATATGTAAGATCTTCTGTATGAAAGATAATGCTATATTAATTACATCCGTAAATAAACCTGAAATATGATAAGCCTGTGTTAAAAGCATATCTTATGCCTATGCCGTGTGTGTGAACTGTCGTAGTAGGTTCTACACTATAGTTCTGAAGTTCTAAGGTTTCTCAATAAGGGAATGAAGCTAAATGCTGCGACTGTCACACATACACACACACACACACTGGAATGCGTGGCAGGGACATACACACACAGCAAGACTTGCCAACCAGCACACCTGCCCGAATTAATCTGCATTTCACTTAATCACCTTCCTCTACTTTTACATGCTGCAGCCAGCTTTAAACTAATTAATAATTATTAATTACCCATACATATATTTATAAATTCAATATATATCGGCCGTGTTCAACTTCCGCCTTCTTTCCTTTCGTTTATTGTCGTCCCCCACTGAACTGTTCACAATTCTGTTTGGCTGCGCCATGTGAGAAAAGGAGCCTTGTCTTGTTTAGTAGGTGCCGACTCAATTGTCATCCGAATTTCAATTGTAAGTTGTACTAATTGTTATTGTCAGCTGCCATAAAAATCCCAATGGTTGAGAAACATTTATTCATTTCATTTAAATTGTATTTCAGAGGCGAAAGATGTCTGTGTATGAATCAAAACATTAGAAGAACCTTGAAGTATTTTATGCGTATGTACAGTGTATTTGTGGTTGGAATTGTTTAGTTAGTTGGTAAGTAAACAAACTAATTTAATTGATTTTAGAAAGCGAATCAAAAACAGTGAGAGCATTTAATAAATTAGTAATTATTTCGCATCGCAAGTTGGGTTAAGTTTTCATTCATTCATTCAGTGTGACGATTTCAATCATTTGTAGGTAATTGTTGTCAACTAATATTGACTTGATTTTTTGAAATTTATTCCGAAATATTTCTTTTTTAACTTAAGTAGAGAGTATAGTAACAGTTAAGAGGCAATTGATGATTATTTGTGTTAATTATTCCAATGATCTACCTGAAACATATTTAACCTAGTTTTTGTGTGTGTCCAGAATCAACACTATTGCCATCCCTGTTCTCCTGTTTGGTCAGTTTTGTGCCGACTAGCGATTGTGTGACTATTTATAAATTATTTACAAAGACAAGATGTCTTCGTCAGCAATATTCATTTTGGATGTGAAAGGAAAGGTGAGAATTGCATTAGGATTAAAACGGTTATAATAGTAAAATAGCTTAAAATCTATCACGTATTATTACTCGCTTTCTAGGTGCTGATCTCCCGTAACTATCGAGGAGATATTGATATGGGAGTGATCGACAAGTTCATGCCGTTGTTGATGGAAAAAGAGGAAGAGGGCAATTTAACTCCGATACTTCAAACAAATGAAGCTACTTTTGGATATATCAAACATAACAATTTGTACATTGTGTCCATTACAAAGATGAACGCTAATATTGCTCTTGTTTTTGCCTTTCTCCATAAACTGGTCCAAGTAAGAGCGAGAAGTTTTAGTTCTTGTTTACATAAGTCTATTTAACTAACGAATGTTTTTTGAAAATTTGCTCGCTTTTATATAGGTAATGATTGAGTATTTTAAAGAGTTGGAAGAGGAAAGTATTCGGGACAATTTTGTGATCATTTATGAGTTAATGGACGAGCTGCTAGACTTTGGGTATCCACAAACGACTGACAGTAAAATCCTTCAAGAGTGAGTCTAATATTATTCTAATTGTGGTTCAGTAGCATTTGTATGAAAATGCAGATCATCAATATTTTTTGATGTATACAAGGTATATCACCCAAGAAGGTCACAAGCTAGAAATTGCTCCAAGGCCACCTATGGCAGTTACCAATGCAGTTTCATGGAGATCAGAGGGTATCAAGTATAGAAAGAATGAAGTTTTCCTGGATGTAATTGAGTCGGTTAATTTACTTGTAAGACTTATATACTTCTTGTTGAATGGTTGAAACGGACCTTTCATGTTATGACCAAAATTTCTTGTAATGCTGTAGGCAAATGCAAATGGACATATTCTTCGGAGTGAAATTGTGGGTGCTATAAAAATGCGCGTTTATTTATCCGGAATGCCTGAGCTTAGACTGGGACTGAATGACAAAGTCTTGTTCGAAAGTACAGGAAGAGGAAAATCCAAATCCGTTGAACTAGAGGATGTAAAATTCCACCAGTGTGTCCGCCTGTCACGATTTGAAGTAGATCGTACAATTTCTTTTATCCCACCTGATGGTGAATTTGAGTTGATGTCCTACCGGCTTAATACACACGTAAGACACATTTTAAAATCTTATCAAAGTTTTTAGTATCCTTATTATTAAAATCGTATTCCTCAACATCATTAAATATTTGTACATAGGTTAAACCGTTGATATGGATTGAATCCGTAATTGAAAGGCATGCTCATAGTAGAGTTGAGTACATGGTGAAAGCAAAGTCTCAATTTAAAAGAAGGTCTACAGCCAACAACGTGGAGATAATCATTCCAGTTCCTGGAGATGCTGACTCGCCAAAGTTCAAAACTGGTATAGGTTCAGTTAAGTATGCTCCTGAGCAAAGTGCCATTATTTGGACAATCAAGTCCTTCCCCGGAGGGAAAGAGTACTTGATGAGGGCACACTTTGGACTCCCTTCAGTTGTAGGTGAAGACAACGAAGGAAAACCTCCAATCCAAGTCAGATTTGAAATTCCTTACTTTACCACCTCAGTGATTCAGGTATTAATTTAATACTAAGTTTTACTTTCAGTTGATAAGATGAGCTAGACGAAATATCCTAATTGTCTTTTATTCTTTGTCTTAGGTCCGTTACTTGAAAATAATAGAGAAAAGTGGATACCAAGCTTTGCCTTGGGTGAGGTACATCACTCAAAATGGGGATTACCAACTGCGAACAAATTAAGAAGTCTTGTGTAATAGTATATTCCAGTTTGCACTGAAAATATATGTCAAGTTGAAGTATCCCGTCACAGTTGAATATTTTGTAATAAAATGTTGCACATCACCTCACCATATTTTATTAAGTTCAGGTCGAAAGTTTTACTTACCGAAAGCATTTGTAAATGTTGATCTATTGTCATTTATAATCTACTAGTAGACCAATCAGATGAACTGCTGTTAAAATTTCGGAGAAGATTTGTTCTATACTTTGTACAGGACCTAAACGTATTTATTGTCAGCAGAAATACATTAATATGCTTGTTAAAATAAAAATTATGTAAAAAATCCAACTTGTAATATCAGTACTGTTTGCACTTGTGAATTCTTTTACCGAGAACAAAGGATGTGGATGAAATGCAGTATTTACATTATTTTGAATCATTCTCCCATTTAACTTATTAGCAGTACGATTGCTGTCATTTCATAAGCTAATGCTGACTGAACAATTCTTTTTTTTTTAAATTCGATTCTTTAACTGAGCGTGATTTGTGTACTGATTTGTCTAAATTGACTTTCCCTGCAATAATCAGACACTTGATGGAAGCCACGAAGTACGAGCATAATATAAACAACAGTTATTGGATAACAACACAAAATTGTACGTAACGATTTCAATTTTCTTTTTATTCTATAATGACTTGATTGAACTAAGGACTCTTAACTAAACAAGAGTTAATGTTACTTTCTTTCAAGGGGTGTCCTTTCTACTATAATCTATGTCAATAGGTAGTCACATCAATTGATTATGCAGCTGAGGGAGCAACTTTCATCTGCAAAAAATAACAAGTTTTGAGAGGTGAAGAATAATGGTTTATAGTTGACAGGTAAAAGTACAACAAATTACCTGAATTTGTTGCTCAACACACAGAGCAAATTCTCTAACAAGGTTAGAGCATTTTAAGGCTTGTTTGCTGTTGTCCTTGTAACACTGAGCTACTCTAACGGTATGTTCTTGGCATACGGGCTCCATTGGTTTCGGAACAAGTTTATCTAATTTCTCTAACTCTTTATTGAAAACTCCGTCAGCGGCAAACGCAGCAGCTACGTACTGAAAACCATACATACTAAAAATTAGTCATTTTCATTTATATTTCAAACCAAGACTAATCTTTCACATACTCTCGCTTCTAAATCACGAAGCTTCGATGTCCAGAAATCATCATTTTGCCTTAACTCCTCATCCTTTTGCTGTCTGATTTCATAAGCGCTAACAGTTTCGACAACTGGGAACCCTCTTGGTCCAACATTAAACAGACCACCTTGTTGAGGAACAGAAGAAGAAGCTGGGACTACTGGAGATCTCGCTGCTTCAGTTGCTAACTCCGCTTCCGTTCTACCACCGGCTGTTCAAAAAATCCCTTGGATAACATATCCTTCACTATATTATTCCATGTAGATACATCTCTTGAATTTTACCTGTAGGTCCACGACTGTCGCCAGCTTCTGTATTTGGGCCATACCTTGACGTCATTCGTTTCGCCACATCTTCAGTAATCTGTTGAAAGTGAACACACATGGATCAAAACCCAATCTCTAGTTGTCAACTATTACGACCATTTTCGTATTTGTTTTCGTCACGTACCTGGATAATTTTACCAGGAGGTTCAGGATTCCTTAAAGAAATTCCTCTACTAGGTGCTGCACCCATGTTTCCTTATAAATGTTCCTGAAATTAAACACATACATTCGGTTATTGTAAAACATAATATGTTTTGTAAACATTCAAATCAACTGGGGTTGACAAGGCAAGGCATGCAGTTTAAAAAATCAGCTAGTGTTGTCTGAGGATTTAAAAAGAATACATACTTTTGCTGTAGCAATTAAGTACCTGTCTATCTCTGGACCGAAGTAGTAGTAGTTCAAAATCAACGAAATTTCCTGGAAACTAAACCGTCCTTGAGTTGTTCGGCTGAGGGATCTACCTGGCATTCAAGCAATTGCACAATTCGAGAACAAGATTTCCTATGGCAGTCTCAAAGTCTCAACGCTAGCAGGACGAGCAGTCGATGGTTTCCCGATAGGCTTCGTTGCTTTCACTTCTCTTGTCTCACGATTTACATTTAATACACGCGGACCAAATTTAACAATATGATCGTTATTATGAATTCGAAAAATGATCCAGTGTTGTAGTGTTGATTTTTAAAAACAAATCATTTGACAACTGGCAACCAAACTTAAGCAAAATAGCAATGGGAACTTCTGTTCTAAAGTAGATTTGGAACAAACTGTTCATTTCATTTCATGCACATGCATCTCCCACCACTGGATAATTATAGGCTGGAAGAGATAAAACAAAAATCACTCGTTAAGGAAGTACAAGGAAAAACAGGAAAGGTGGAATTTTATTATGTCATGCTTCCTGCTTTCTTTATTATGTTGTATGGAGAACGGTTTTTGCAAATTCCATTTTAAACTAGAAATTGTAGAAGACAAGGAGCTATATTTACACTGCACTGACTGAGTTTTCAATTCCGTCTCTGTGTACACAATTAAACTAGGAGCATCGTAAAACTATAAGCAATGCAATGCTGAGTCTAATCAGGTAAGCTACAAAGTCAGTTCATAGCTGGGAAGTGAATCAAATATTACGTGTGTGTGATGTTGCTAGAATCATTTTCATTCACCATGCACACCGTTGCACACAGCGCGTTATGTTCCAGAAAGCATATTAAAGAATTATCATGGGAGTTTCTGGGAAATAAATGTTCATGCAAAAAGTTGCGGATTGCAGAACTTTATTTCCTCAAGAATGACCCGGGGTCTTTTCGTGTGCTGTATTAGCAACCCTGAGATTTGAAAATTTTAGCAGTTTATTTCTTTATTACTATTCATTTATTCATGCGATGCATAAATGTTCAAAAAGCTTCTGTCATATGTACACGTTACATGACGTTACTAATCCAACCCCATAAGTGTCAAATTCTCATACCTAAAGGAGATAGATATGTGGTTTCTAAAATTCTAAAGCGTGATGAAATCAGCTAAATCTGAGAATTTATACATTTCACTCCGATTGATTCATCTACTACAACTGTTGGCAGCTGCTTCCAAGAAGCTAAGTATACTAATCAAATGTCATTGAAGCTTGAGATTCGACATTAAATGGAGGAACGAATATAATATAAAACCAACAACAACTCGGATATTAGATATTAAAGACGGTGCATGATTATTGATTACATTGATACAAATTGTACAGAGGCCGAATGAAGATGAGTTTCTGTACAAAAATGAACGCGTGGGATTTTCCCTTTCTATTCTCCAGAAATTTAGAAATCAGTAGCAACAAGAATTTGTTAAGATCTATATATGTGTATTCAAGCGCAGTCAGAAAAATTTAAATTACAAAAAAAGATGAAAAGAACAAATAACTGTTGATTTCTTGGCAGGCAGTATCTTATGCTACAGCCTAATTTATGAGTTCAGAAGATTTTTTATTGGATTCTTTCATATATATATATCTAATAGAACTCTGCTCAATTCAGGCTAATTTTTTCAATTGGTTACTATTGTAATTTTATATCTGACGCTGTATATTTGTAAATTAAATGAAGTGTGTTATTCCTGGACCCTGTTTTTATGTGAAATATATAATTTGCAAGGCCTCCGCATTAAGTGCGTAGGAGTGACAAAACGCCACGTGAATAAATTCAATTACAGTTCCATTTGTTGAAAATACAGGTAGTTCTCAGGATTCATCAAGGAGATTGGGCAGAGGGTTAGTCCATAACTCTGGTTTCCCCCGGGCTGTTGCCTGAGTTATAGACACACCCCCTGGCACTAGCTTGTCTTGACTAATCCTGGGTAGTTCTAGTTCTAGTATGCCAGGATTAGTTCTAGCACCTATTCCAGATTTTAGGTTCCCCAAAGTTCATGGCTACTAATTCATGCGGGGGCAGTGTGAATTTTAAAGAGAAATTCGATACCACAATGATTTAAAATTTTTGTTTGATGCCTTTCTATATCAAAACTGAAATATTGTAGATTTATGAGCTTTATTATCTTCAATGGGGTTTAGAAATTTACGCTACTGGCATCGAAGTGTCGAAGTGTTATTGGGAAACAAGCGGAAACAAACAAACTCTGGAAGCATTTGAAAAATCCTTGCTTCATCGCGATTTTCTGTATTACTAAAAATAAGGAAAAAGTAATATTGACATTTAGCACGAGAAACGACGGCCATATTTATTCCATTAATCATCATCATTATTGACGCTCCTTTTTCTAAATGCTTTAATTTATGAGGTCCCTAGAGTTCTATGGATGAAGGTCGTATAAAATATTATCCTGATACTGATTCTTACCAAACTCACTTCGCCTATTTCAATTTTGAGAGTTACTATACATATTAATAATAGGCGTTGGATTTGTTGAGTTTTGAACAAATGAGATGTAAAAACTGCCACTGCATTTCCCTATATACGTTCAGACACATGTCTGGCTACAAACCTATTCAAGTGCATACGTACATTCTTTTTGTCTAAAAATTTTGGCCGTATGACGACTTTTCATTCTAATTCGACAATTTCTACGTCACGTCAAATAATACGGCTTTGTTTCCAAGCATGCGAGTTTGGACTTTAACTGCAATGCTTTGACAAAAGTTGAATGTTAAGGCAGCATTGTGGCCTCGTAACTATTTTTGCACTTTGTACGTCTCAAAAGTTAGGAAGGAAGGTACATTGTGATTATACAATGTGAATCGTTACTATTTAGTTTTCTTTCAACTAGAAGCAATTCAATCTGATCCTGAATTTAGAAAGAAAGGCAATTCAGCATATGCCTCATTCCCAAAGCATGATGGCATATGTTTCCTTAATAGGACTTCGTTGCATTGTTATTCCACGAATTGAAGCAAGTTTGAAAGTTATTACTTTATTTCACCAAGAAGGTTTCAGGTGTCGATGTTTGAGAATTAAACAACCAAAACAGATCACGACGTAGACAAAGCGAGCAAAGGCAAGGTGAAAGCAAAAACAGTATCATTTTATCGTGTAGCTGCACAGGCGTTATTTGAACCACTTTATGTACGTAAAAGTTTATCCACATTTCGTAAAGTGTTATTTAGCTACTTTTAACAGCTTGCTGTGCAAAGAAGTAGTTGATAGTGCCCCTTCCACAATAATACAGATGAAACATATTGAACGATGCGTGATGCTTTTGCTGTAGAGATGGAAAAAAGTTTGCTAAGGTTATGAAGGCTTAAATAAATCTTATAAAATATAATGCTCTTATATTGTCTAGAGGTGGTGAAGTCCGTGAGTTTAGGTTCGATCAATGACAATGAAACCTGTTGCATTTAATAGATGGATCAAAGTAGTATTGACAATGTTCGTTAGTCTTGTAATTGTGATGGTTGATACGATACTATTGATAAAGTAAATTAAAGCTGTCTCGCTGTAGAGTAGCGCATTGCCCCAGCTCATAATCAGGTAGAATGGCTAGAAACTAGAATGTAGCTTCAGTTGCATTGTACGGAAGTGAATGCACGTGATACTACTAAGGTTTACTTCTGGTTTCTAAACGGAAGTGAGGTTTAAAGTTAAAGGACATCTACGTTACTATGTGATAAAACGGATTTTATACACTGATCTTCGTAGCATTTTATGGTTATAAACTTGTACACGAATTTCCTGATTGTGTACAATGTACAATATGAAAGAAAAACCTCCTCGAAGAGATCTGATGCGTCTGCTAGTTAGAAAGAAGGAGAAAGTCGTAGATTTGCCAAGTCTGTTCACAATGTTGAGCAGGAGAAAATGAAGCTGCTTTCTCTAGTCTTTCCCCATTCTTCGAATGTTCTTCTGAGGGAAAGCAGCATTCATTTTTGTCTCAATTCTTGCAATGCCGCAACGACTTCCTCTATTCACTTTAGTACAGCCAGTTAACACTTACGAATACTCTTACCGTTTTGTCTCAACATATTTGACGCTTCTTTTGTTCGTTACCCACATCAAAAGTTTTCATAGTGTATGTGAATCTTTCTCCAAAGTCTTTGTTTGAGTAGCTTTTACTCTTTATGAAAAGGAATTTCACGCTGCCCCACTTTTAGAGATTTTAAATGAACAATTGAACCACTTGAATGAAAACAAAATATTCATGTACAAGCAAACCATTGCAATTTAATAAAGTGGATTGACCTGTCTTAATAACAACAACTAATTAATTATATACGCACTAAACTTTAGCAGTGAACATCCTGTACAGTCTGTGTGAACTTCAGATTGGAATCTTATTTTGGTAAGCCGTACTAATACTAATGCTAACATTTTTTCATGCCGGCTAGTTTGTGTTAAGATAAAATTGAATGTTAATACTTGTAAAAACACTTTATTAACTTGCCTGTTCCAATTATATAAGTTGTTCCTTTTATCGTGAGGTTGTACAAGTTATATTGAACACATTTAATAGCTAAAAATATCTTCAGTATATAATACTCACATTGGGGCATTTGGGTAGTTTTTCCATCCAGATAAGGTACCTTGGGTATTTTTAGTTCTAAAAGTGAAAATAAAGCAAACGAGAGATAAAACGGAAATGAAACCATCAATCAACGAATCTATTATAAGCATATTCCAAGTCTCATTTTGCCTCCGAGTGCTCCAAATTATTTCTCCGAAAGGAAGAGAAGGACCAAAACTATTTGGTAAATAAGAAAAGCTAGTGACAGCAGTTTCAGTGAACTTTGGAGAGACAGGTGCTTTGTGAAATACTGAACTCTTCGATAACTACATTGGGTTTAGACTGCACAGGTGCACATTCATTCACCACTCTTATTTCTTGTCGAACTTCTTTAATAAAGTCTAAGTTGTTAATTTCAAGTTTTTGCTTCCATTTTACTCTCATCACAGTTTTGAATTCAGCCTTGGAAAGATCTTTTAAATGCTCTAGAATTCTTGTGACGTGAAATGTTCTTTCAATTCGCAAACAATTTTGAAAAAAGCTTTCCTCTCTAGATATATATATATATATATATATGCATATGTGCATATGTTCGTGACTTTTTAATAGAACGTTTGCAGTATTATTACGTTCCTGGTGAAAGCAACACAATGTGCATGTTTTGGTCGCTAATAAGTAATTATTGGTTGACATACGAGCCTTATTTACTGTTGGCAGTAATCAAAATTGCAATTTTGTATTTGGATGCAAGCATAATGACGCAATCATAATAATAGCTTAATCTGCAAGTATTTTAGTCTGATGAGAATAATGGAAGTTAGATGACAACAAGTCGAGAGGTGTCTTTCCGAATTCACATCAGCAAATTGTTGAGCTAGTGCTTGTTTAAGTAAATACCTACATGTCGTTGTTACACACTTCACTTCATAACACGGAATAACAAGACCAAATTACATATTCCTCGATTGCTCCTACATTACCGTATAATCATTGCGATTCTTACCTTTGGTTTTTTAGAATATACATCGATCTTCAATTGAATTTTAATGCGATTTCAATTTGATTTGATGAGAGATGCTTGTGTCCAACGATACATTTATGAATATTATTTTGGAATCAAAGTTTCGATAATCCAGCCTTTATTACATTTGTTGCTACAATAATATGACTTACGCAGTATACATTCGAATCCGAACTTTTGTCTGGGACTGGGATGTAGTAAATCAGAATCGATGCATTATTAAAAGCTGGCGAGACGTAAGTTTAAGGCTATCACAAGGAAAAATAAACCTTGTCTGCGGCCTTGATATATGGTGTGAGTTGTGAATGATTGTATCGATAATCTCGTAATATAAATGTAGTAAACTTGGTTAATATTTACAACTTGAAAAGTTCCACTCTAAAATTGAGCAATCTGCAACTACGAAAAACTCCAAGTATCTCTGATGCTGTAATGTAACAACTCAAGTCCTATAGTATATATCAGGTTGCTTGAAAGTTTTGTGTGTTTTAGCTAACCAATACTACACATAAGCTATAGATAATGTATGGAGTTCTTGCATCCAAAAATATTGATAACGTAGTATAGTTCCTATGTAATATTAAAGATGTATAAGCAGAAGTTGAAAATAGCCATCAGTATGAGTTGCTACAAATAATATAATCAAATTGTAATACTTTTGAGCTAAAGTAATCGAAACTTATTGTAGTGCCGACTACTATGGCCATTTCAATTTCATATTCTATTCTGAATATTACGGAATCAACATTACGAGACACGGAAAGAGCATGAAGCTGCTGAAGTGCTGACTTCAATCACACACTGCTGGAGATTTCTTATTGTGAGGGGAACAAAGGTCGCCTAGTTTCTGACTTCTGATAATCCCTAGAGCAGCATGGACTGAGTAAATCTATTTTTTGTACTACATACTTGCGAAGAGGTGCGTGTGTGTGTATGCTAAACTACTATCTTGAGGAGAAGCGGAAATAAATAGTTTTTCTAGCAGGGACATAGGACACAGGAAAACATGTCCTCAACAACGAGTCTTTCTACTTAAGACTAGTAATTTCGAGATAAACCTTGTTGCATCTCTCCAGAGAGAAATTTCTCGGTGCCTGCCTACACATTACACGGTATATTTTGTTTGTTTCTGTTTTTAGCTGTGGAACGTCGTGTTTGGATCTTCGCAAGGGGAATGGGGAATCCAGCGGGGCTACTGATGGATGAGTTTGCGACATCAGTTGAAGATCACAAAAATGGTGCTTCGATTGTCCAGGAGTTTAGAACATCTGGAATACCGTTTGGTCAGAGCGGACGAATGGGAAACACCACAGGGGCTGCAATCTTTAATGCTTCATTCCACACCTCTGATGGGAGTTCAAAGATTTATGATTCTGATTCCCTTCAAGAGCTTCGAAAGCACTATGAAGACGTGGATGAGTATCCGGATTTCAGCCAGGTGTGTTTGTGCTTGTACACGTTTTCATATTTGTTAGTGTGCTCTAGAATTTTGCGTCAATGCGGACAAAAGGAGATTTGTTAAGAAATGACCACGTTGAGAACAATGAGAAAGGACGCATAAGAAGTAACAGGATCCGCGAATTACACGAAATGAAATAAAAAAACACGGTAGCTCTCCTGCGTAAAAGTTGTAGCTATGAATTTTAAGGAACGGAAGTTTCTGGTGTTTTTTTCTTAGAGTTGTATCTTATCAAACAACTTCCTAGTATACGAACACACAAAATGGGAGATTTAAAAAACAGTTTTCCCATGGACTATTCTGCATGCATCAACTTATATTTATCCAGTCGAAATTTCCGGCCCTAACAATGTAAGCACTCAGATCTAAACAGCTTCTTCGGTGTATTCCCTATGTAGTGTGCTACAGATCTCACTTTGAGTTGCGTACTTATCGATTGCTCGTTAACAAACTGAAACTCATTGTAGTGTTAGCTAATGTAGAAAGACAATTTTAATCGCATAATTAAGGCGATTTACAAAAGCCCCGACAAAGTTTTTAAACCCGTAAAGCCGTAGTGATTCGTTGCTGGAAGCGATAATTATTTTAAGCATTCTATCTTTAGGTACAGTAGAGAGATAGGCATTAAGAGTGAAAAATCCCTACGTAAATCAAACCTGGGACATGATTTTTAATATAGTATGAACTAACTAATTATCGTGCTTGCTTAGGCAATATTAATGACTAGCGTTTCAGTTGAGGAAATATGAATGATGCCCTCAATTAACATGATGGAGAAATTTTAATGATCTACTGAGGAATGTGTCCAGAAGGCAAATTTAACTGGAATTTACCAACTTCTTTGCCGAGGAGAAAACTTTCTCTTGACATTTAGCTTAGCTCATATAGCAGCACTATCCAGTTCAGAATGTTCTATTTTCCATTTTTAAAATAATAATAATTAAACTACATATAAGACAGATATTTTTGTATAATTCCTCTAGACCCATATCGTATCAGTAGTGGATATAGTTTCATGAAACTTTCCTAGGCGAAACAATTACCAGTTATACACAAATGTGAATTATTATTCGTAGTTCTATTCGCTTACATCATCAAGCCTCCTCATCAGTCATTTTGTCATCACCGGTAATCCATCAAGTAAAAAATTATGAGAACTCGAAGTAGTCTAGTGTGACGACGAATGAGCTGGAGTTCTCTCAGATTATGATTATTGGTTTTTCTCTCTTTTGCGTAGAGATCCAACAGTGTGGTCTACTGGTACTTCGAGAAGTAACTCTAATGTTTGCACTGTATACAGCGAATTCAAAACTGGAATCTATTGTACAATATTTATATGTGTATACATGTATTTAGCATATATAAATACTGTGGAACTTCTACTACATCCGCCCCATGCGCGTGTTACTAGTTATATTTCTTTTATCATCATATGATACGTGTGTAATGTGTGAAATAAATCCTTTTCAACATTACTTCTTTTCCCCGTTTTTGTTGGCCAAAAAAGGTAACCCAGTATTTGTGACAAAGATTTTCAGCAGACAAATATAGAATCACATATGAAATCTTTACGGTTAAATATAGTATATACGCTTGAGAATGTTTTTAAAACACGTTGTATAGGTATTCGATTGTCAACGGGAAGCGTGTGAGTGAGATGTATTGGAGTGTGTTAAAATTATTTACAAAGTCGGTGTTATCATAAAGATACTTCGCATGGATCGATTGCACATCCATAGAAAGTAGAAAAATTCGTGAAGTGGGTTATGAGCTCACTTCCTGCCGTTTTTATCATCTATACTCTAAAAGTCTGCATTATTGATGGTATCAACTTGAAGCCGTACAGATATCAATAATGCTTTCACTGAAAAGGTATTTCTGACTGAAAGGAAAAATTGGAGCTTACAGTCAACAGTTCAGTAATCCCGAAAATATCCCATTGCATAACGACATTTTCCCGTATGAACAACCTGGATGGAAGTTTATTTGAGCTTATAACTACTGAAGATGAAAAACACAAAGTAAAAGAACCTTGGGAGTCTATATTGGAGTAGAGTGCCCTTTTACCTTTTTTCCACTCTTAATACTGTTCTAAAGACTAATGCATTACTTCATGTCGGAAGAACGCGTGGGAGCCAAATTATCCGCGAGTTGCTAATGAATCAAGTGTAATAATTAGTGTATATATATATATACACATGACTTATCAGCTAATGACAGGCCGAGTGGATTGGATTCTGAAATTAATTTAACTCCAATGAATGAAATTACTCTTGCTACATTACCGCCTATTATAAAACCTTTTGATAATCATGCAGTTCAAATCAATTCTTTAATTTTAGACCGATGATTGATATCCAAAAATAAACGCGTCTGAGATTCAAATGTATATCTCTTTCTTTACATGACTATCTTTTCCTGTGATATAATTTGCAGAACCAGTACATTCGAGCAATTTTTATTTGCCTGTTCATGACCGAGTGCTTTTCCGGAGTCTTGGGCAACTTTCTCGTTTGTCTCACCGTTTACAGAAACAAGTCAATGCATTCCCCAGTCAACTACTACATCGTCAACCTCGGGATTTGTGATTTTCTTGTGGGCGCTGTCGTACTTCCGATCAAGGTAAGATCTATATCGTTTTGTTGTAAGCAATTGCCCCCAGTAGCAAATACATTCTTGCATGAATATAGAAACGTATTACATTATAGAGCCGTATATTACTGTACAACAAGAAATCTATTCGCGATAGCGTTTACAATTTAACAGATAAAACGATGAACGAGATGAATGTTTTCAAAACAACACAGCCATTTTAATGGATTCATAATACAATACGCGTATGAGTATATCCTTCCTAAGTAAAAAAAGTAATCGTGGCCTACTGCCTTGAAGCGAGACCTTGGTCTACGAAGAATTCATTAACTCAGTGACCTTATGACCAACTATATTGAATTTTGTCCACGGATGACAAAGCAATTATAGATCAGCTAATTTCCTACATGTAATTTAAGTGAAAGCGTCCGTCAACTTGTCATTGTGATTACCATACATGTTTACACAACGGCTCTGTGGAAAATAAATAAATCCGTATAATCCATACACGAAGTCTAGGCAGCCTAGGGAAAAAAGACGATTAAAAGTAAAAGGCTGGTCACCAGCATGATTTCCCACTGATGATCGGTTGTTTACACACAAGTTGCGTCGCGTAGTCAAAATACTCTACTTAACTCGGGTTTGATTTTCTGAATCTTTTGAATATAGCTTTTTGAATTGACTGCTGATGCCGAGATGAACATGCTAAACGATGTTTGGTGCACTGCTGTACGATATTTAGAAACTCTTGTCGTATTTGCAAGTGTTTTTACTCTCGTAGCCATCTGCTTTGAACGGTAAGTAAAGAACTCGTGCATATTGTGGATTTTCATGAACTGGTGGTTTATAGTGTGTTCGAAACCATTATGCATTTTCCCTTTGTTCAGTTCCAAATTACTTTCCCGTAGCCTTCTTTCTCCTGAGCGTCGGGTATCTTGAGTATCTGCTGTACGACTCACCCGAGAGATGTATAGTATAGTACTGACCTTGTTCGTTGTGTTTATTTGCAGAAAATAGAACAAGACTCGATAAAAGAACCTATACTTCTCGATTGTAGAGGCTTCCTTCCATATATATACATATATATAGTAGCTCATCGTCAGTACACGTGTATATAAGTCACAGACTGAGATATTTAATTGGTATATTATGACGCACGGGTGGATGTATATACCTGTGAGTGCATTAAAAGATAGTTATCAAAATATAAATGGAAGAATATATATAGAAGATTTTGGCAGGGACTACTCAAACGAGACTAATTAGAAGGATGATGAGGGTACTAATAATACTTCTATACAATCTTTTGTCTCTACTACTCCTCAGTTTAATGCTGATAAATGACTCCCTCCGGCGTATGCATAACTTACGTAGCCCAAGCATCAAGTTTCTTTAAAACTTTATATTTTGCAGAAGCCATTGGTAAAACTGATTTATCATCTCAAATTTCACTGTATTAATACAGACAATAGAGATGTATTCATAATAAGGACTATTCCAACAAGGCTTCATTCATTGTAGACTTGCACAAGTTCGGTGACTCACAATTAGAAGCAACACACGATAAAACTCATTAAGGTAGAAAACCTCACCTTTTCAGTTCCGTGTTGCCGACTCAGGTGAGATATTGTATCTCAGATTTCTGTCTGCCGAACTTCAAATAAGACAAAATATGTCAAAAACTACTTCAGGCATTCATTAATTAATTTATTATTAAAAAACTGTTTTAACGCAAAATCCAATAAGCATACTAGAGTTTTAGAACCCATTTTTTAAAAATTTCAGTGACAGATATATATCGACAGAATAGCTAAAGAAATGTTATGTGCTCAGCTTCAATTCTAGCATGACTGCGTTTTATAAAGGACAGGATAACGATAAATGAAGCTTGCACGCTGTATGAGATAGCACACACAGCTTATTGCGAAAAGTGAATTTCTAATCATTCGGTACTGCCTTGAGCATAAGTTGACAACCCTAGATTAGTCTTATTTGATGAGACACTTGAAGTGTAAATAGATGAAGGACAAGTACGACTGATTTTGACGGGTCAAGATGTTTCACAGTGCATCATAACTTACACGTTTAGTAATTATTATTATTTCAAATAGACCTGTTGATAGCATTGTATGTAAAATGAAGTATAGTTAAACATTCTCACAATGTCACACTATTCAATATATATTTGATAATGTCATTTTCATGTTCTTATGAAAGGAGCAAAAGACGACTTGACCTCATGCATCATTCAAATCTGTCTAATAGGATTAGTAATAATATGAATATTCATTCATTGATTTAAGTAAAGGTAGCGTTGTTAAGGTCATAGTTTTCTTTATAGGCGTTTTTACTTGTTGTAACTCTTATGTAAGTATCATTTTCTTAAACATATTCGCTTTGATATTCAACAAGGAAGACTTCAACAGAAACGAAAATTACACACCCATACTGAATGAGAAAGATATCTATTTATAAGCGTTAATTTGAAGCTATGAAGTAGGAGTGAGGAACTGAATGCTGTAAATGAAAGCTGTCCTAACAGCCATTCAATAAGGTACTTTCACCTTCAGCAAGCTTGAATAGATTGAAGATTTTGTCGTTGAGTATATAGGTATATAAATGGGACGTGGGAGATGCGGTGGGAGTATATTCTGTCAAAAAATAATCCATATTACTGAAGCGTATGACTAATAAAAGGCGACTTGCTAAAGAGAAAGGAACTTATTGTACACATGAGTTGATAATAATTATTGCTTTCACTTTGAATTCTTACTCATGCTTGAGTGATTTGACAACTATAAGATGATACACAAGGAATCGTTCTTTCACCTAAATAATTAACATTTAGCGTTCAACTTTCAGGTACAACGCTGTAGTGTATCCGGTTCAATCGAGGATAAATATGACGAGTGTCAGAATACGGCGTGTGCTCATTGCAGTATGGGTGATTCCGGGACTTGTTGCTGCGCCAAATCTCCATCGAGCTACATCCATTTCTCATTTCTTATACTCTGAATTCGGAACTTTCACTCGAGTTACATGTTTGGACAGGTGAGTTGAAGTTGTTTCAAAAGTTGAGCACAGACCTATCATATAACTATATACACCATTCGATCGGGAAGTTATAGAAATAGGAGAACTACACATAATACACTCATCTTGCAGAGACGGGAAGCTTGTAGTTTAGAAGGGGAAATGAAATATCCACTTCATCATAATGTTGATGATGAAACTGTCTGAAACTATCGCTCTCCGTGTGGAGTCTATTCCTGATCAAACATTTTCCATTCGTAACAACAGTTTGTCAACTAGCAATAAATTATGCTGATAATGATTCATCTCAGAGAAAGTTAATAAAATTCACACTGGGGAAAAAGTTCTTGCTAATCAGGTGCCTTTTGCTGTATATATCAGTATCATTTGGAGCTAACTGATCTGTAATAATTTGGAATAAACTTGTTCTTAATTTATAATTACGAAAAATAGGTTGCTTTACATTATATCTATCGCTTTATACATCTAATGGATAGTCACGATTTCCTATCATTGAGGAGCATCCCTAAGCAAGCCTAACTGTGACAATATATATATATAGTTTGGTTTCGACATCAATGTAGTAGCAATCACTAAATGTTGATGTAATAGAGTTTTGTACAGAGATTCAAAAATACCGAAGTTTACACTGCGATTCATTGCATGGCAGAATGTCAAAACGATACTATTTATAAAACGATCAAATGTGAAGAGGAGTTGGAGCCTTTTCATGATGAAAGCTTTCTGTATTCAAATTTATACTGAGATACTCTTGAGAATATAAAAGAGATGTAAAGTGAATTGAACACAATTCGTCACAATGCCCACAATGCCATGAGACCCATGTAAAACTCAGTCAGAGAACGGACTTAATCATTTTAATGGATATATAGCCCTTTTGTACGTATACATTATTCCTACTGATAGTCCTTGCAAGCGGGTCTTCCTACTACGATTTCGTACATAAATATACGATAGGGTATATATTTAGATTCAAGGGATCAGAATCACCGTTTGAAATACAGCATTCGATTTATTGCTACAGTAAGCTCCATGTTATTAATGCAAATAAAATCCCAGTTGGTCAAGTTGATTTTAAACGGGCTTGTAAAGCTGGCAATTCTATCTGCCCAAAACTGTTGTTTGTTTGTACAGTTAGTCACCGTGGTTTGTGGTTACAGTATTTGAAATCACGTCAGAGTGAAATCATGTTGAGAGAAATCGAAGTAGTCCCTCGTCAACGCGATTAATCTGTATATTGTAACTAGTGAAAGCTTTCTTCTCCATGCGAGCTTTATAAACGCATTAGTTGCATCTACCTAAAGTGAAGCTCAAAACTGGTCAGCATTCGTATTGTAATCTGCACTCAATGATAGAATTAAAGAGTTCCCCTTAAATGTAGATAAAGCCAACCGCGATCTACGTATACACGGTCAGATACTTATTTATTTATAGTTAAGTCGTCAGAATTTGCGATAGATTTTATCAAGAAGGAGACATATAAAGCAGCTTTCCCCTTTCAACCCTGGTTAATACTGTGGTTCAGTCAATTTTGAATTTCTTAGAAATAAGTAAACATGGTTTCTCTCCTGGTAACGATCATGTATCAGGACAATACAATCGGTCGTCCTTTCGCTACACCAATGCAGTACGTTAGCATTGCCCACACACAGGAAATCCTAATGTTGGTAATTGGTATTATACACGGAAATTTGCAGTGTTTTGGGGCGTCTCATTTTCTCCATTGATTCTTATAAATTGCGAATGCATGCATGTTCTAATTCATGCACATTTTATCATATGAACCTCAGGATACCTACATATGTATTTAACATTTTGAAATAAGGTTCGTCCAAGATAGAAACCTTTTTGTCGGAGGCACCATTCATCTTTTAGATTTACAATGAGAATAGGAAGTGGCAGGAATATTATTAAGTTAAGGAGAGAACGTGATTGATGAATAAAAGGTTTTAGATATTGAACTGTACGGATTTGTGCCGTGTTTATGTATAAAGTAGAATTGAACGTCTCAGTTTATCCACGAATGATGAGCTTGAAATGAATTCAAGAACCGTATGAATTTGTACAAAGAAAAAAGTCAAAGAAGTTGTTATTTAACAAGAAGACTAATATTATATCATTTGTAACGCGGAAATGAATTCGCCCATATACAAAGTATATTCCCTGCTGCCTTCTGATCGTGCAAGTGTGATAACAATATTACTTCCTTCCTTGAGTTTTGCTCCCGGTATAATTATTGGGGACAGGTCTTCGTGTCACCAGTCTTTCTCTTTTGGCAGAAAGAGGATGAAAAAACGAAATTGGATTCCTATTGTTTTTCACGGTCAGAATAATAATTTCGTTTCGTCTCAAATGAGGTGTTGGAATTGGAAGCGTAGATACTCGACTTGTTTTTTTCGATGTGTACTCAAGTTCATTATTTGACTTTTGAAGACAAAGATAGAAGACATGATGTCATGATTCATTTGTTCCACTGAACATTCTGGTTGGCTTTTCAACTGCGTTAAGGACAAAAATCTAATAAACCTCGCTCCCAAGTAGATTTATTTATTACAAGTTGTTCCGATAGTGTAAACATATACAGGGCGTCCCAAAAGTCTTGCAACTAGAGATCCTCAAAAATTAGAAATCAAAATAGCCTGAAAATGCCTTCTAATTTTGCCTTGGTACGAGTGTCAGGCTGCCAGCGATCAACATTCCCCATATGCAGATGTTTAGTAAAACGCTTTTCTGACATGGGGCAAGAAGAATTTAAGGTTGAACTTCAAAAATGGACCCTGCAGGGTCCGTTGAAAGTCGTCGTTGCGTAACTAGGAAAAGCAAATTCCTTAGTTACCAGCTCAAAAAACCGACATCTGAAGGCATTTTACGACCGACCCTACAGGATCCATTTTTGAAGTTCCTTCTCAAACTCTTCTTGACCCTGGTCAGAAAAGCGCTTT
>Ga0194135_10000392_pt1 | contig 25698 bp, 23 predicted proteins | sample LitLau_LLRF_2013_FD_134024 | JGI IMG/M metagenome (GOLD analysis project Ga0194135, IMG submission 134024) | Freshwater sediment microbial communities in response to fracking from North America - Little Laurel Run_MetaG_LLRF_2013 (version 2) | ecosystem: Environmental > Aquatic > Freshwater >... | reverse complement strand
CTTCACCATCCACGCTGGCGTGCGACTGGCCTACATTCCGATGACGGCAAGGCGCATGACCGGAATCGTTTCGCGCGGCGGTTCGATCATGGCCAAGTGGTGCCTGGCGCACCACAAAGAGAACTTCCTCTACACCCACTTCGACGAAATCTGCGAAATCATGAAGGCCTACGACGTCAGCTTCTCCCTGGGAGATGGCCTGCGTCCGGGGTCGATTGCCGACGCCAACGACGAAGCCCAGTTCGGCGAGCTGGAAACCCTCGGCGAGCTGACCAAGATCGCCTGGAAGCACGACGTGCAGTGCATGATCGAAGGCCCCGGCCACGTGCCGATGCAGTTGATCAAGGAGAACATGGACAAGCAGCTGGAATGCTGCGACGAGGCGCCGTTCTACACCCTCGGCCCGCTGACCACCGACATCGCTCCGGGCTACGACCACATCACTTCCGGTATCGGTGCGGCGATGATCGGCTGGTTCGGTTGCGCCATGCTCTGCTACGTCACGCCCAAGGAGCACCTGGGCCTGCCGAACAAGGATGACGTGAAGACCGGGATCATCACCTACAAGATCGCCGCCCACGCTGCCGACCTGGCCAAAGGTCACCCCGGCGCGCAGATCCGCGACAACGCCCTGTCCAAGGCGCGTTTCGAATTCCGCTGGGAAGACCAGTTCAACCTCGGCCTGGATCCGGACACCGCGCGTTCGTACCACGACGAAACCCTGCCCAAGGATTCGGCCAAGGTGGCGCATTTCTGCTCCATGTGCGGGCCGAAGTTCTGCTCGATGAAGATCACCCAGGAAGTGCGCGAATACGCGGCCAACCAGCGTATCGACGCGGTCGATGTGGACGTCGCCAAGGGCCTGGCGGAGCAGGCTGAGCGCTTCAAGCAGGAAGGCAGCCAGCTGTACAAGAAGGTCTAAGCCATGAGCTGCAAGCTGCAAGCGGAAAGCAAAGGCCGAAGTGCTTTTTCTTGACGCTTGAGGCTTGCAGCTTGCTCCTGTTCTTATTGAGATATGTCCCTTGAGCAGTCCAAGTACCTATTCCCCCAATCTGGCGGTCCCCGCCGACCGGCGTGTGTTTGGCGCCCGGGACCTGTTTTCCCTGTGGTTCTCCCTCGGCATCGGTTTGATGGTGCTGCAGACCGGTGCGCTGTTGGCGCCAGGCCTGGGGCTGTCCCATGCGTTGCTGGCGATCCTGCTTGGCACCGCGGTGGGCGTTCTGCTGCTGGCGGCGGTGGGTGTGATCGGCAGCGACACCGGCCTGTCGTCGATGGCCGCGCTCAAGCTCAGCCTGGGCCGGCGCGGTGCCAGTCTGCCGGCGTTGCTCAACCTGCTGCAGTTGGTGGGCTGGGGTTCGTTTGAAATCATCGTCATGCGCGATGCCGCAAGCCTTTTGGGCACCCGGGCCTTCGGTGACGGCAGCCTGTTGGCCAACCCGCTGCTCTGGACCCTGTTTTTCGGCGCCCTGGCGACCTTGCTGGCGGTCAGTGGCCCCTTGACCTTTGTCCGCCGGATCCTGCGCAAGTGGGGCATCTGGCTATTGCTCGCGGCGTGCCTGTGGCTGACCTGGAACCTGTTCGCCCGGGCCGACCTGGCGGCACTCAAGGCTCAGGCTGGCGACGGCTCGATGCCGTTCGCCGCAGGCTTCGACATCGCCATCGCCATGCCCTTGTCGTGGTTGCCGCTGATCGCCGATTACTCGCGGTTCGGCAAACGCGCCAAGAGCGTGTTCGGCGGCACGGCCCTGGGTTTTTTCATCGGCAATTTCTGGCTGATGAGCCTGGGCGTCGCCTACACCCTGGCCTTTGCCCCGAGCGGTGAAGCCAATGCCTTGCTCCTGGCGCTGGCCGGCGCGGGCCTTGGAATTCCGTTGTTGCTGATCCTGCTGGACGAGTCGGAGAACGCCTTCGCCGACATCCACTCGGCGGCGGTTTCCAGTGGCATTCTGCTGCGCCTCAAGGTCGAGCACCTGGCCCTGGCCATCGGTGTGCTCTGCACCCTGATCGCCTGCCTGGCGCCGCTGGCCCAGTACCAGAATTTCTTGCTGCTGATCGGCTCGGTGTTCGCGCCCTTGTTTGGCGTGGTGCTGGTGGATCACTTCATCCTGCGTCGACGCTCCGGGCACGATTCGCTGTCAGCCTGGCGCTGGACCGCGCTGTTGGCCTGGCTGGGTGGGGTGAGCACCTATCACCTGCTGGCCAACCTGTATCCGGATGTCGGGGCTACCCTGCCGTCGCTGCTGCTGGCAGGGCTGCTGCAGTGGCTGTTGGGCCGGGCTTTCAGTTCCCGGGAAACAGCTCGGGCTTGAGCACGCCCTTGAGGCGGTCGTAGGGAATCTGCAATTCGATATGGCCCAGCACCGAGGGCGCGATGGTGCTGACGTCGTACTTGAGGGTCACGGCTTTCTGGGTCAGCGCCACGTTGGCGGTTTTCTGGAACGGCCAGGTCTTGATGAATTCGGCTTCGCGATCCAGGTGGGTGCTGATCAGCCAGTTGTTGTGGGCGACCCGCGCGGCCTTCCAGAACATCTCTTCCTGGCCGGGCAGCAGCATGTCCGCCAGGCTCAGCGCCCGCTGCTGCTGGCGCGAATAGTTGACGAAGCCCCGTCCCGGGGTGCCGTTGGCGGCGCCGGTGTCCAGGTAGCTGGCCAGTTCGATGATCACCAGGCCGTCATGCTGCTCGCGTACCTTGGATTGCAGGTACATGCCGTGGCGGTCCTCCGCGCTGCGCAGGAACTGTTCACGGTAGGCCGCCAGGCTGGCCGGCAGCGCTGCTTCGGGGCTGGTGCGGGTCATTTGCAGCAGGCGTTTTTCGACGATGGCATCCAGTTGCGGCTCGGCGGGAAAGTGCACGGTGTCGAGGTTGACCAGCGGACAGTCGGCGCCGCTGCAGCCTGGCTTGAGCTGCTCGGACTTCTCGCGCTTGGTTTCCAGCGGGGTGTTGTAGCTTGGCTGAAACAGGCTTTGGCAGGCGCCCAGGGTCAGGGCGATACAGGCCACGGAGGCGATTTTGACAAGCGACATGGGCGTCCTTCATAAACCAGGGGGAGGCAAAAGTTACCGGCTTCGACTGTCTGCGAGGCAGTCGGTTCGCCACTAAGCTCAATACAGGCAATTAGATTAGGTTTAGCCCCCCGCCGTCTATCCCGCTGAGGCTAAAGGGGCTGCATCGGCGACGGCGGGCGCGTTAGGATGGCGCGAAGTCGAGGGGGATCCTCGGGATGAACAGGCTGTACACGAGGATTGCTATGACTGACTTTGCCAACTCCACGCCGAGTGCCGTCGAGATCATCCGGCGCGAGAACTGCTTCCAGGGTTTCTACCGGCTCGATCGCCTGCAACTGCGTCATGAGCTGTTCGCCGGTGGCATGGGGCGTGAAATCAATCGTGAAGTCCTGCTGCGTCACGATGCGGTCTGCGTACTGCCGTACGATCCGCAGCGCGATGAGGTGGTGCTGATCGAACAGTTTCGCATCGGCGCCATGGGCAAGGCCGCCACGCCCTGGCTGGTGGAACTGGTGGCCGGGTTGATCGACAAGGACGAGCAGCCCGAAGAGGTGGCGCGTCGCGAGGCGCAGGAAGAAGCGGGCCTGGAGATCTCGGCGTTGTGGCCGATGACCCAGTACTTCCCGTCGCCAGGGGGTAGCACCGAGTTCGTCCATCTGTTCCTGGGGCGTTGCGACAGCAGTGCCGCTGGCGGGTTGCACGGGCTGGAGGAAGAGGCGGAGGACATCCGGGTGTCGGTGATGGCCTATGAAGATGCGCACCAGGCCATGCGCGACGGGCGGATCTGCAATGCCGCCAGCATCATTGCCTTGCAGTGGTTGGCGCTCAATCGCGCTGAAGTGAGGGGGTTATGGTCGTAAACAAGGTACGCGACCGCTATCGGGTGGATCTCGCGGGGCTGCAAGCTTCCTGCGAGGCCAACTACGCCCGACTGATGCGCCTGCTGCCCGATATGCGCAACCAGCCTGTGGCGCGGCGCATCGCCGTGACCCAGGGCGAGCAGATGCTCGGTGTACTGGCCCTGGAAGTGGTGCTGGCCTGCCCATACACCACCACCTTGCAGGTGCGCCAGGAGCACAGCCTGCCCTGGCTGCCAGTGCCGCAGCTGGAGGTGCAGGTCTATCACGACGCGCGCATGGCGGAGGTCATCAGTGCCGAGCATGCGCGGCGGTTTCGCAGCATCTATCCCTATCCGAATGCCTTCATGCACCAGCCGGACGAGAAGGCCCAGTTGAATGTTTTTCTGGGCGAGTGGCTGAGCCACTGCCTGGCCTGTGGGCACGAGTTCGAAGCGGTGCGCTAGATGTGAACTGGGTCCGCTTCCCAGGTTTCCTCTTTTTCACTTCCCCCAGCATAATTACCGCCTTCATCATGCTTTGTGCCCTTGCTCCGGGAGAACGCCGTGCCAAGCGTATCCGCACTGACTGCCGACGACTCGGTGCTGCTGGTGCAACTGTCCGATAGCCATCTGTTTGCCGAGACCGACGGCGCGCTGTTGGGCATGAACACCGCCGACAGCCTGCAACGGGTCATCGACCTGGTGCTGGCGCAGCAGCCACGGATCGACCTGATGCTGGCCACCGGCGATCTGTCCCAGGACGGCACGCTGGAGTCCTATCAGCGCTTTCGCCAGCTGACCCGGCAGATTCCGGCGCCAGGCCGCTGGTTGCCCGGTAATCATGACGAGCCACAGGTCATGCAGTTGGCGACGCGGGACAGCGATCTGCTGCAACCGATCATCGATATCGGCAACTGGCGCATAACCCTGCTGGATTCGGCGGTGCCCGGCTCGGTGCCGGGCTACCTGCAAGACGACCAGTTGCAATTGCTGGCCCGCTCCCTGGGCGAGGCGCCTGAACGTCATCACCTGATCTGCCTGCACCACCATCCGGTATCCATCGATTGCGCCTGGATGGAGCCCATCGGCCTGCGCAATGCCGAGGCGCTGTTCGCCGTGCTCGACCGCTTCCCCCAGGTTCGCGCCTTGCTCTGGGGGCATGTGCATCAGGAGATCGACCGCCAGCGGGGCGACGTGCGGCTGTTGGCCTCACCCTCCACCTGCATCCAGTTCGAGCCCGGCAGCGACGACTTCAAGGTCGAAGAGCAGGTGCCCGGCTACCGCTGGCTGCGCCTGCTGCCCGATGGACGGTTGGAAACCGGTGTGGAGCGGGTCCACGGCTACGCCTTCAGCATCGATTACGGCAGCAACGGCTACTGAAGCGGCTTCGTTAGCCGCTGCCATCCCTGTAAACTGCGGCTTTTGCCCAGGTGCACAGGGAGTTCGCATGTCCGGTTCGATCCTTTATATCCACGGCTTCAACAGTGCTCCCGCGTCGACCAAGGCCTCCCAGTTGCGGCGTGTCATGGAGCAAATGGGGCTGGCCGAGCAATTGCGCGTACCGGCCCTGCATCATCATCCACGCCAGGCCATTGGCCAGCTGGAGCAGGCGATTGCCGAACTCGGTCGTCCATTGCTGGTCGGCAGCTCGCTCGGCGGCTACTATGCGACTCACCTTGCCGAGCGCTATGGTCTGAAAGCCCTGCTGATCAACCCTGCGGTCAGCCCGCACCGGATGTTCGACGGTTATCTGGGCACGCAGAAGAACCCGTACACCGACGAAACCTGGGAACTGACCCACGACCACGTGGCGGCGCTGGCGGCGCTGGAAGTCGCGCCCCCCCAGGACCCGCAGCGTTATCAGGTGTGGTTGCAGACCGGGGACGAGACCCTGGACTATCGCAGCGCCGAGCGCTACTACCGCGCCTGCGCCTTGCGCATCCAGGCCGGCGGCGATCATAGTTTCCAAGGTTTTGCCGGACAATTGCCGGCGATGTTGAATTTTGCCGGCATCACTGCCGATCAGTACCAGGCGATCGACTTCACCGCACTGTGAAGCCCCGCCCCATATTCATTGAACGACTAACGACGAGAACCCATGGCCACTCCCAGCGCTAGCTCTTATAACGCAGACGCCATCGAAGTCCTCTCGGGCCTCGACCCGGTGCGCAAACGCCCGGGCATGTACACCGACACCACGCGGCCCAACCATCTGGCCCAGGAAGTCATCGACAACAGCGTCGACGAAGCCCTGGCCGGCCATGCGAAGTCGATACAGGTCATCCTGCATGCCGACCATTCCCTGGAAGTCTGCGACGACGGCCGCGGCATGCCCGTGGACATCCACCCGGAAGAGGGCGTCTCCGGGATCGAGCTGATCCTCACCAAGCTCCATGCCGGCGGCAAGTTCTCCAACAAGAACTACCAGTTCTCCGGCGGTCTGCACGGGGTGGGCATTTCCGTGGTCAACGCCCTGTCGAACCAGGTGCGGGTGCGGGTCAAGCGCGACGGCAACGAATACCAGATGACCTTCGCCGACGGCTACAAGGCCAGCGAGCTGGAAGTGGTCGGCACCGTGGGCAAGCGCAACACCGGCACCAGCGTGTACTTCGCCCCGGACCCGAAATACTTCGATTCGCCGAAATTCTCCGTCAGCCGTCTCAAGCATGTGCTCAAGGCCAAGGCCGTGCTGTGCCCGGGGCTGCTGGTGAGCTTCGAGGACAAGTCCAGCGGCGAGAAGGTCGAGTGGCATTACGAAGACGGCTTGCGTTCCTACCTGGTGGACGCGGTCAGTGAATTCGAGCGCCTGCCCAACGAACCCTTCTGCGGCAGCCTGGCGGGCAACAAGGAAGCGGTGGACTGGGCCCTGCTGTGGCTGCCCGAAGGCGGCGACAGCGTTCAGGAAAGCTACGTCAACCTGATCCCCACGGCCCAGGGCGGTACCCACGTCAACGGCCTGCGCCAGGGCTTGCTGGATGCCATGCGCGAGTTCTGCGAATTCCGCAACCTGTTGCCCCGCGGCCTCAAGCTGGCCCCGGAAGACGTCTGGGAGCGCATCGCCTTCGTCCTGTCGATGAAGATGCAGGACGCGCAGTTCTCCGGCCAGACCAAGGAGCGGCTGTCGTCCCGTGAGGCGGCGGCTTTCGTTTCCGGTGTGGTCAAGGACGCCTTCAGCCTGTGGCTCAATGCCAACCCCGAGCTGGGCATGCAACTGGCGGAACTGGCCATCAGCAACGCCGGCCGTCGCCTGAAGGCCAGCAAGAAGGTCGAGCGCAAGCGCATTACCCAGGGCCCGGCGTTGCCCGGCAAGCTGGCGGACTGCGCCGGCCAGGACCCGATGCGTTCCGAGCTGTTCCTGGTGGAGGGTGACTCCGCCGGCGGTTCGGCCAAGCAGGCGCGGGACAAGGAGTTCCAGGCGATCCTGCCGTTGCGCGGCAAGATCCTCAACACCTGGGAAGTGGACGGCAGCGAAGTTTTGGCCAGCCAGGAAGTGCACAACATCGCCGTGGCCATCGGTGTCGATCCGGGTGCCGAGGACATGAGCCAGCTGCGCTACGGCAAGATCTGCATCCTCGCCGACGCCGACTCCGACGGTTTGCACATCGCCACCTTGCTCTGTGCCCTGTTCGTCCAGCATTTCCGTCCGCTGGTGGATGCCGGCCACGTCTATGTGGCCATGCCGCCGCTGTACCGCATCGACCTGGGCAAGGAGATCTTCTACGCCCTGGACGAGGCCGAGCGCGACGGCATTCTCGACCGCCTGGTGGCCGAGAAGAAACGCGGCAAGCCCCAGGTCACCCGATTCAAGGGGCTGGGTGAAATGAACCCGCCGCAACTGCGCGAGACCACCATGGACCCGAACACCCGGCGCCTGGTGCAGTTGACCCTGGACGACGTCGAGGCCACCGCGGAAATCATGGACATGCTGCTGGCGAAGAAGCGCGCCGGTGATCGCAAGTCCTGGCTGGAGTCCAAGGGCAACCTGGCCGAGGTGCTGGCCTGATGCACAGAGGTTTTGCCCTGGCCCTAGCGCTATTGGCAACCTCGGTGGTGGCCGCGCCTGCGCCCGAACTGACCTTGCTGTCCGAGCATCCTGTCGAAGGCATGCGCGGTGGCAATCTGTCCGGGCTGGCGCTGTGCGGCCAGGAATTGTGGACGGTTTCCGACCGCGATGACGATCAGATCTACAAGCTCGATACCCGCGACAGCGTCTGGCAGGCCGAGGCCCTCAAGCTGGAGGTGCCGGCGGTGCCGGACACCGGCTTGCCCTGGGGCTTGAAGTCGCGGACCTGGGCCGCGTCCTTCGTGCGTGGCGGCGATCTGGATTTCGAAGGCATCTCCTGCGACGCCGCGGGCAACAAATATGTGGTCAGCGAAGCTCACGCCACGGTGCTCAAAGTACCGGTGCAAGGCGCTCCGGCCTGGTTGAAGATTTCGCCGATCATGGTCCGTGAAGCACGGGCCAGCGGCATGCTCCTGCATTTCAATGCCTTGTTCGAAGGCCTGGCGGTGAACCCCGCCGGCGACCGGATCTGGCTGGCGGCAGAGCGTGAGCGGCGCGGGCTGCTGTTGATCAAGCGTGGGCAGACCACCTGGGACTGTGATGGCGGTTGCGTACTGCTCAGTGAGGCCGGCTCGGAAATGCAGCCGCAGCAGGTGCCCAACGCCAAGGCGGTGTCCCGGGACTTTGCCGACCTGGCGCTGTTCGACGGCAAGCTGTTCACTCTGGAGCGTAACGCCTACCAGATCTGCCGCCGGGATGGGCAGAGCGCCAAGGTCGAGCGCTGCTGGTCCTTTGCTGCCGAGGCGCTGGTGGAACACCGGCGTTATTCACAGCCTTACGGTTTGGCCGAGGCGCTGGTGGTGGATGCCAAGGGCGCCTGGATCGGACTGGACAACAACAACGGCGCCCGCGCCGATGGCGAGGCCCGCCCCATCGTCTGGCGCTTTGCCGCCCCCGAAGGCGGCTGGAGTGCCCAACCATGAGCCAGCAACCGGGCAAGAGCGCCGGGCGGGTGATGCTGATCATGGCCTGGGCTGCGGCGCTGTTCCTGGCCACACGGTTCTTCGCCGACTGGGAAGCCCGTCAGGAGAACCCCAACACGGTCGTCAGTTCGCAACAACATGAGGGTTACATCGAAGTGCAACTGGTCGGCAACGGCCAGGGGCATTTCGTCGCCAGCGGCCATATCAACGGGCAGCCGGTGCAGTTCATGCTCGATACCGGTGCCACCGAGGTGTCGATTCCTTCCGGGCTGGCCGAGCGCCTGGGCCTGGAGCGCGGGGTGCCGGTCACCCTGAGCACGGCCAATGGGCGCAGCGAAGGCTATCGGACCCGCATCGAGCGTCTGCAACTGGGGGACATCGTCCTTCAGGACGTCAGGGCCCTGGTGGCCCCGGGGCTCGACGGCGACCAGGTTTTGCTGGGCATGAGCGCTTTGAAGAAACTTGAATTTACTCAGCGCGGCGGCACCATGCTGCTGCGCCAGACCACGAACCAATGAGGCCCGCATGAGCGACTCCCTTGATCTCAGCCTGGATGGCGTAGAACGCCGGTCACTGGCTGACTTCACCGAAAGTGCCTACCTCAACTACTCCATGTACGTGATCATGGACCGTGCTCTGCCGCATATCGGCGACGGCCTCAAACCCGTACAGCGGCGTATCGTCTACGCCATGAGTGAGCTGGGGCTGGATGCCGATTCCAAGCACAAGAAATCCGCGCGTACCGTGGGCGACGTGCTCGGCAAGTTCCACCCGCACGGCGACTCCGCCTGCTACGAAGCCATGGTGCTGATGGCCCAGCCGTTCAGCTACCGCTACACGCTGGTGGACGGGCAGGGCAACTGGGGCGCGCCGGACGATCCCAAGTCCTTCGCCGCCATGCGTTACACCGAGGCGCGCCTGTCGCGCTATTCCGAAGTGCTGCTCAGCGAGCTGGGCCAGGGCACTGCGGACTGGGGCCCGAACTTCGACGGCACCCTGCAGGAGCCGCTGGTATTGCCGGCGCGTCTGCCGAATATCCTGCTCAACGGCACCACCGGTATCGCCGTGGGCATGGCCACCGATGTGCCGCCGCACAACCTGCGGGAAGTGGCGTCGGCCTGCGTGCGCCTGCTGGATGAGCCCAAGGCCACCGTGGAACAGCTCTGCGAGCACATCCAGGGGCCGGACTACCCCACCGAAGCGGAAATCATCACCCCCCGCGCCGACCTGCTGAAGATCTACGAAACCGGCCGCGGCTCGGTGCGCATGCGCGCCGTGTATCGGGTCGAGGATGGCGACATCATTGTCACCGCGCTGCCGCATCAGGTCTCCGGGGCCAAGGTACTGGAGCAGATCGCCGCGCAGATGCAGGCCAAGAAGCTGCCCATGGTGGCAGACCTGCGGGACGAGTCGGACCATGAGAACCCCTGCCGCATCGTGATCATCCCGCGCTCCAATCGGGTCGATCCCGATGAGCTGATGCAGCACCTGTTCGCCACCACCGAGCTGGAGTCGACCTACCGGGTCAACATCAACATCATCGGTCTGGACGGCAAGCCGCAGTTGAAGAACCTGCGTGCGCTGCTGGTGGAGTGGCTGGAATTCCGGGTGGCTACCGTGCGTCGTCGCCTGCAATTCCGCCTGGACAAGGTCGAGCGGCGCCTGCACCTGTTGGACGGTTTGCTGATCGCTTACCTCAACCTGGATGAGGTGATCCACATCATCCGCACCGAGGAGCATCCCCGGACCAAGCTGATCGAGCGTTTTGCCCTCAGCGAAATCCAGGCCGACTACATCCTCGACACCCGTCTGCGGCAGTTGGCGCGTCTGGAAGAGATGAAGCTGCGGGCCGAGCAGGACGAGTTGCTCAAGGAGCAGGCCAAGCTGCAAGCCCTGCTCAACAGCGAAACCAAGCTCAAGAAGCTGGTGCGCACCGAATTGCTGCAAGACGCGGAAACCTACGGCGACGACCGTCGCTCGCCGATCGTCGCCCGCGCGGAAGCCAAGGCCCTGTCGGAAAACGAGCTGATGCCCACCGAGCCGGTGACCATCGTTCTGTCGGAAAAAGGCTGGGTCCGTTGCGCCAAGGGGCATGATATTGACGCCACGGGTCTGTCCTACAAGGCCGGTGACGGCTACAAGACTGCCGCTGCCGGGCGCTCCAACCAGTTTGCGGTGTTTATCGATTCCACCGGCCGCAGTTACTCGGTGGCGGCCCACACGCTGCCATCGGCCCGTGGCCAGGGCGAGCCGCTGACCGGTCGCCTGACGCCGCCGCCGGGTGCGACCTTCGAATGCGTGCTGCTGCCGGATGACGAGGCTCTGTATGTGATCGCATCCGACGCGGGCTACGGTTTCGTGGTCAAGGGCGAGGATCTGCAGGCCAAGAACAAGGCGGGCAAGGCGCTGCTGAGTCTGCCGAACAACGCCAAGGTTCTGGCGCCGCGGCCGGTGGCCGATCGCGAGCAGAACTGGCTGGCTTCGGTGACCACCGAAGGGCGTCTGCTGGTGTTCAAGATCAGCGACCTGCCGCAACTGGGCAAAGGCAAGGGCAACAAGATCATCGGCATTCCCGGTGAGCGGGTGGCCAGCCGTGAAGAGTACGTCACCGACATCGCGGTGTTGCCGGATGGCGCGACCCTGGTGTTGCAGGCGGGCAAGCGCACCTTGTCGCTGAAGGCCGACGACCTTGAGCACTACAAGGGCGAGCGCGGGCGCCGGGGCAACAAGCTGCCGCGCGGATTCCAGCGGGTCGATGCGTTGTTGGTAGAGCCTCTCAGTTGAGTGTCGGCCAGAGCGCTTGATCCTGGATTTAAGCGGCGGATCGATGCTGGAACACTGGAGTCAAGGCGCATATTCACGGATGATATGCGCTTTCAAACGCCGGCCTTGCCGGCGTTATTCAATTTTTTGAGTATTTACACTGTGGCCAGGCTTGTGGCCGCCACCTGGATGGGATGATGACTGCTCTGCGCCTTCCTCTTGTTTTTCTGCTCGCGGGCGTTCTTGGCCTGGCGGGTTGCAGCGTGCACCAGCCGGTGTCGCTGTATCAGCTGGACAGCGGAAGTCCAGCCCAGCCGGCCAGTGCCGGCATGTCGGTATTGTTGGGGCCGGTGCTGATCGCCGATTACCTGCAACGTGAAACCCTCCTGCAACGCCAGGACGATGGCAGCCTGCAAGCGTCCACCGATGGTCGTTGGGCGGGCAGCCTGTCTTCGGACATCGACCAGTTGCTGTTGCGCCAGGTGGCCGGTCATCTGGACAGTCAGCGCGTAGTGCTGGCGCCGGCGACCAGCGGCTTCACCCCGGATGTACAGGTCCTGCTGTCGATCACCCGCCTGGATTCCGGCAAGTCGCAGCCGGCGGTGCTGGACGCGCAGTGGCGTCTGATCGACCGGCGTGGCCAGGTGCGGGATAACCGTATCGTGCACCTGCAGGAACAGCATGCGGGCACCACCGCTTCCCAGGTCCAGGCCCAGGGCGTGTTGTTGCAGCGCCTGGCCGAGCAACTGTCGGTCGCCCTCAAGCCCCTGGCCAACCAGCCGGCCGTGGCGGAAGTGCCGCGCAAGGCTACACCGGCGCCAGCGCCCAAGCCTGTGGAGCAGGGCAAGCAGCCGAAGATTCCGATGGCCACGCCGATCCGCACGGATATGGAAGTGTTCCGGTTCTGAAGTAAATCGCTGTCAGACAAGGCCCGCCTACCCGCGGGCCTTGTTGTTTCTGGCTCTGGCAGGTTCCACATGGCCCACCCTGTAGCCGCTGCCGAAGGCTGCGAACGGGCTGCCCGCGGCGATATCCCCAGTGCTCAAGCCCCTTCGATGCTTGTCGCAGGCAGTGCCAGCGTCTGCCCGCCGGCCAAGAAAAAGCCCGCACTGGGCGGGCTTTTTCTTGTGCGGGAGTCGCCTTACAGCTTGGCCCGTGTTTCATGCATGCGCGCCAGTTGCCGCTCCAGCATCGACGGGTAGGGCTCCATCAGGCGTTCAACGCAGCAGGCACCTTCAGGGCTGGCGATCGGACGGATGCGTGCGCGCTGGCGCAGCAGTGCGTCGTCATTGACCTTGCGCTCCACCAGCAGCAGGTTGCGGCTGTGTTGGGACAGGGCCAGGGCATCTTGAGCCGTTTCGGTGAGCAGCAGGTCGATCTGGCTCAGGCCGAACAGTCCTTCGCCCAGCGTCAGGCCCAGTTGCAATTGCAGGGTGATGCCGCTGTCCGCCACTTCGATCTGCAGGGCATGGCCCAGGGCGCGCAGCAGTTCGCCGCAGCAGATGGCGTTGGTCAGGTAATCGTCGCCGCTGTCTTCGCTGTGGAACAGCATCAGCGTGCTGCCGTCGTTCAGGGTGTGCAGTTCGCTCTGGTACAGCGAGGCGGCCTGGTCGAGGCAGTCGCGATAGCGCTCGAGCAATTCCATCAGGCGTGCCCGTGGCAGGCGTCGCAGTTGTTCCTGGGCGCCCAGTTGCACCGCGAGTACCGCGCTGTGCTGAGGCTGGGCGGGCGTTTGCGGTTGCAGCGTCGGTTTGGGGGCGGGTGTCGACGAGTGATCACGCAGGTCGGCGAACGGATCTTCTTCGTCCAGCTCGTCCTCCTCCGCGCTGACCAAGTGCCGTGGCGCAGGCTTCAGGCCAGCCACGGGCGTGCTTTGATCAAAGCTCGGATCACGCAAGTTGCGCACTTCGAAGCCGGGCTCGGGTTCCTCGTCGGCCTCTGCTTCCAGTTCAGGCTGAAGCTCTGGCTCGGGCTTTTCCGGCACCAGGCGGGCGTGCAGCTGGCGCGCCAGATCGCCGATCTCGTCCTGGCGCTGAGTGGCCGGTGTGTGTTCATCCAGGTCCCGCAGCCAAACACGCAGTTGCAGCAACGGGGTGGAGATGTGGCGACCCAGGCGCAGGCTCAGGGCCAGCGCCAGCGCCAGCAGGATGGCGCTGAGGATGCCCATGCTCTGCAGGCTGATGGTCATTGGCTGCTGGAACTGCGCCATGTCCAGGCTGATCCGCAGGTTGCCGGCGGTCACGTCCTGAAAGGTGATCTTGGTCTGGTACACGCCCTCGGTTTCGCCCAGCAGGCTGCTCTTGGGGCGCTGTCCGGCCTCGGCGAGGATACGGTTGTCGACGCTGTAGATCGCCGCGTGGGCCACCAGCGGGTTCTTGGTCAGGTTGTTGAGCAGGACGTTGAGGCTGAGGATGTCGTTGGACACCAGCAACTCGGTGGCCGAGGTGGCGGTCTGGGTGGTCAGGCTCTGACCCAGGGCATCGGCTTGTTCGTGCATGGCTTGCTTGAACTGCAGGCCCATCACGCCGGCATAGATCACCAGGGCCAGGGCGACCAGGATCACGTTATGGCTGGCGATGCGCAATGCAATCGGCACACGACGATGGCGCAGTGCACGGAAGATCAGCAGGAAGAAGTTGTCGGTTTTGACTGGCGTGGGCCGGTTCACTGAGCTCGGCTCTTTTGTCCGTGAATTTGACGCGCAGTATAGCGACAGGCCCTAGACCGGCAAAGCGCTGGCTGTGCCCGATGGTCACCGAAAGTGGGTAGAATGCGCTTTTTTTCCACCTCGGGGGTGCGCCTTGCGCGAAATTGTCCTGATCAACATCACCGGCGAAGATCGTCCCGGTCTGACTGCGGCCATTACCGGCGTTCTGGCCCAGGGCGGTGTGAACATTCTCGACATCGGTCAGGCGGTGATCCACGACACCTTGTCGTTCGGCATCCTGGTTGAAATTCCGAGCAACGAACAGAGTTCGTCGGTGCTCAAGGACATTCTGTTCACCGCCTACAAGCTCGACCAGCAGGTGCGTTTCACGCCGGTGTCCGAAGACGATTACCAGCAGTGGGTCGACGGCCAGGGCAAGCAACGCCATATCGTCACCCTGCTGACCCGCAAGGTCACCGCCGAGCAGTTGCAGCGGGTGAGTTCGATCACTGCCAAGTACGGCCTGAACATCGACCACATCGATCGCCTGTCCGGGCGCATGCCCCTGGATATGCCGGCCGATCAGGGCAAGGGCTGCATCGAGTTCTCGGTGCGTGGCGAAGCCGCCGACCCGCAAGCGCTGCGGGCCGAGTTCCTCAGCGTGGCCCAGGAGCTGAACGTCGACATCGCCTTCCAGGAAGACTCGCTGTTTCGCCGCAACCGCCGTTTGGCGGTGTTCGACATGGACTCGACGCTGATCGAGGCCGAGGTGATCGACGAGCTCGCCAAGGCGGCAGGCGTGGGTGATCGGGTGGCAGAAATCACTGAGCGGGCCATGGCCGGCGAACTGGATTTTCGTGCCAGCTTCAAGGAGCGCCTGGCCTTGCTCAAGGGCCTGGACGTCAGCGTGCTGGACTCCATCGGTGCCTCGCTGCGCCTGACCGAGGGCGCCGAAACCCTGTTCGCCGAACTCAAGCGTCTGGGCTACAAGACCGCGATTCTCTCAGGCGGCTTCACTTATTTCGCCAAGCAGTTGCAGGCCAAGCTGAGCATCGACTACGTGTTTGCCAACGAGCTGGAAGTGGTGGACGGCAAAGTGACCGGCGTGGCGGTGGAGCCGATCGTCGACGCCCAGCGCAAGGCTGATCTGCTGCGCGAGCTGGCGCACAAGGAAGGCCTGCGCCTGGAGCAGACCATCGCTGTCGGTGATGGCGCCAACGACCTGCCGATGCTGGGCATTGCCGGCCTGGGCGTGGCATTCCGTGCCAAGCCGCTGGTCAAGCAGTCGGCCAAGCAGGCGATCTCGACCCTGGGCCTGGATGGGGTGTTGTATCTGCTGGGCTTCCGCGATCGTGACGGTCAGCTCTGAGCTGTGCGGAAAACGCCCCGAGCATAAAAAACGCCGCTGATCAGCGGCGTTTTTTTTGTCCGGTATCCGGGTTTCAGGCCTTGGGCAGGCCCAAGCCCTGGCCCATGCGTACTGGCGAGCCAGCGGCCAGTTCTTCCGCCCACTGCACCTGGTCCGGGCCAAACAGCACGATGGCCGTGGAACCCAGCTTGAAGCGCCCCATTTCGGCACCTTTTTCCAGATGAATCGGTGCCCGGGCCGCTTCGTCGTAGCGCACGGTCTTGAGTTCGCGCTTGGGCGGGGTTACCAGGCCGGCCCAGACGGTTTCGATCGAAGCCACGATCATGGCGCCCACCAGTACCAGCGCCATCGGCCCGCGTTCGGTGTCGAAAATGCACACCACGCGCTCGTTGCGGGCGAACAGTTCAGGCACGTTCTCGGCGGTGGTCTGGTTCACCGAGAAGATGCGGCCAGGGACATAGACCATTTCCCGCAGGGTGCCGGCCAGCGGCATGTGCACCCGGTGATAGTCCTTGGGCGACAGGTAGATAGTGGCAAAGTCGCCGCCCATGAAGGGTGCAGCCAGGGCAGGATCGCCCCCCAGCAGTTCCAGCACGCTGTAGCTGTGGCCCTTGGCCTGGAGCACTCGGCCGTGCTCGATCGGGCCCAGTTGGCTGACGGCGCCGTCGGCAGGGCTGAGCACTGCGCCCGGCGTCGGGTCCAGCGGTCGTGCGCCGTCTTTCAGGGCGCGGGTGAAGAAGGCGTTGAAGTGTTCGTAGGCGGTCACGTCCTCGACCTGGGCCTCGGACATGTCCACCTGATACTGCTTGGCGAACCAGCGGGTGAAGGCATTCTTGAACCAGCGCACGCGGCACTCGGCAATGCAGCCGGCCAGGCGCGACAGCAGGTGGTGAGGCAGCAGGTACTGGCTGAGGATGAACAAGCGCTTTTTCATTGGGTGTCCTTAAAAACCTTAAATCTCTACGGGCGTATCGGGATGATTGCCCCATTCGCCCCAGGAGCCGGCGTAGCCCTTGACCCGCGGGTAGCCCAACGCCTTGGCCACCAGGTAGGTGAAGCCGGAGCGGTGGTGGGTCTGGCAGTGGGTGATGATTTCTTTGTCTTTGCTGATGCCCAGGTCCATGAGGATCTGCGGCATGTCGCGGCGGATGCGCAGGTGGCGTGCCTGGTCCATGCCGGCGGTCCACTCGAAGTTCACCGCGCCGGGAATGTGTCCGCCCTTGGCGGCCAGGACCTTCTCCCCGGAGTATTCCAGCGGGCCACGCGCGTCCCAGATTGCCAGGTCAGCGGCGCCAAGACGGCTTTGCAGGTATTCGCGGGTGGCGGTGGGTTCGTCATGCAGGGTCAGCGGCACCGGGCCGCCTGCCGCTGGCGGGACTTCGGTGCTCACGGGCAGGCTTTCCGCCAGCCAGGCCGGCAGGCCGCCATCCAGGTAGTGGTAGCGACCGTGGCCGATCACGTCCAGAAGCCAGATGAAGCGCCCGGCCCAACCGCCGCCTTCGTCGTCATAGACCACGTACACCGCGTCCGGGTTGTGCCCGAGCTCGCCGAACAGCGCTTCAAGGGCGTTCTGCGGCGGTAGCAGTCCGGGAGCGGGGGGCTGGCCGAGCTGGGTGCGCTTGGGGTCGACGAAGCGTGCCCCGGGGATATGTCCGGTGGCATAGCGGGCGGCGCTGGTCAGGTCGACCAGGATCAGTTCGCGGGCGTCGAGGCGGGCGAGCAAGTCGCTCGGTTCGATGACCAGCGGCAAGCCAGAGAAGTCAGACATGTGAGGTTCCCAGGGCACAAAGGGTGGGATTGTAGCGCAAGCGTCATTGGCTGCGGTTGGTAAAGCTGTGCAAGGCTTTTTCGATGCACTGAGCGGTCTTGCCGAATGCCTGGACACTGATTTCCGAGAACGGCACGCCGCCCTGGTCGGCGATTACCAGCATCAGTACCCGGCCATTGCAGGACAGTGAGCGCAGCAGCAGGTGTTCGCCGCGGAACAGTTGGCGCAAGGGTCCCGGCAGGTGCGAGGAGTACTGTGCATTGTTGGCCGGCGTCAGGCGTACCTGGGCGGATTTTTCCAGCAAGCGCTGCAGCAGCGAGCTCTGCTTGGTCTGCAGAGTCAGCCCCGCAGCTTCTTTGGGCAGGCCATATAGCTGTTGCACCCGCAGATGACTCAGGCTGCGATCGACCATCAGCAGCAATACCCGGCGCATGCCGCATGCCACCAGGGCGTCTCTGGCAAAACTGGTGAGATGCACGGCATTGGTGAAGGGGCTTTGTTCGAGCAGCAGTTCGCTGCAGGCCTTGCGCCACTTGGCCAGTTCTTCGGCCGTGGGCGCCGGTGCGGGCTGTTCGCCGCTGTGCAGGCGGCGGGCGTTCCAGGGCCAGAGCAGGGCCTGGGCCGGATGCCAGAGGTCGGGCTGGCTGTCATTGCGGGCGCTGGTTGCGGCCTGCTGGTGCAGCTGTTGCTGGACCAGGGCGATCGGCATCTGCAGGTAAAGGCCGGTGAGGTTCTGCCAGCGTCGGCCGTGGGGGTTGTTCCAGGAGTGTTGAGCCGCCAGGGCCAGGCCGTTGGCCAGCAATACGCAGTTGGCCGGCTGGTTCAGCCAGCGCTGCAGTTCCGGGTCGGCATCCAGGCGTTGCTGCTGGCGCAGGGGATGCTCGTTGTCCCGGGCGATCAGCATGACCTTGGCCAGTTGACGCCGTTCACGGGTCAGCACGCGATAACCCTGCTGCACCCAGATCGGCAAGTGCCAGACCTGCACCAGCGCCTGGCACAGCTCCATCAGTCGCACGCCGAACAGCTGCATTTCCACCTTGCGCGCCGACTCTTGCTTATAGATGACCCGCAGCTCCCACTCTTCCATGAGCTTGGGATAGACCAGGGCCATGGCCCACAGTGGCGAGAGGAACAGCAGGCTGCCCCAGTGAATGTCCTGCCACAGCCGCGCCAGGCGCCCGGCAAAAAAGCCGTTGGCTTGCTGGGTGGCGTGCTGGCTGATCAATTGCAGTTGCCGCAGCTCCTGGGGGATCTTTTCCTCGGGCAGGGTTGGCAACTGTTCCAGCAGTTCTTCGGTGCGCTTGAGGCCCAGGCGGTTGACCGCGACCTCCAGGTTTTCCGCCGGCTCGCTCATGCTGCCGTGGGAATGCCGATTGGCTTCGCGGATCACGCTCAGGGCCAGCGCAGGGCTGTTTTGCATCAGATCGGCGATGTCTCGAAGCGAGCTGCGGTTGTTGGCGATGGCTTTGCACACGCGATCATGGCTGGCTTGCGGCACGGGCAAGCGCACGCCATTAAGCAGCTTTACCCAGGCGTCGAGAGAGGTCGGCGAGGAATGTGGGACGTTGGTTTCATTAGACATGGTTGGGCGCAATCATCGTCTGCTTTGAACACGCCCAGAGCGGGCCAAACTGGCTTTTCGCCTTAACTGGCTATAGTCTGGCGCAGTTTTGCCGATAAGTAGAAGAAGAGTTTTAAGAACTTCCGAATATGACCTTGAACCCGACTCAATAAGTACTCTCCTACCTATGGCTAAAATTATCGGCATCATCGTCGTATTCGCGAGCGTGCTCGGCGGATACGTGCTCTCTCACGGCAAAATCGCTGCTCTGATCCAGCCCTTCGAGGTCATGATCATCGGTGGTGCAGCCTTCGGCGCATTCCTGCAGGCCAACCCGGGCTACATGACGATGCACGTCGTGAAAAAATCCCTGGGCATGTTCAGTTCGCGTTTCACCCACACCTTCTACTTGGAAGTGCTGGGCCTGATCTACGAGATCCTCAACAAGAGCCGCCGCGAAGGCATGATGGCGATCGAGGGTGATATCGAAGACGCCGCTGCCAGTCCGATCTTCGCCAAGTATCCTGCGGTGCTCAAAGATGAACGCATGACGGCGTTTATCTGTGACTACCTGCGCATCATGTCCTCCGGCAACATGGCTCCCCACGAGCTCGAAGGCCTGTTCGACATGGAGCTGTTCAGTCTCAAGGAAGACCTCGAGCACCCATCCCACGCGGTCACCGGGGTTGCCGACGCCATGCCGGGCTTCGGTATCGTGGCGGCGGTACTGGGTATCGTGGTGACCATGGCGTCCCTGGGCGAAGGCGACCAGAAGTCCATCGGTCTGCACGTAGGTGCGGCGCTGGTAGGTACCTTCTTCGGTATTCTGGCGGCCTATGGTTTCTTCGGCCCTCTGGCGACTTCGCTGTCCCACGACGCCAAGGAAGAACTCAATGTCTACGAAGCCATCAAGGCGTCCCTGGTAGCTTCCGCTTCCGGCGTTCCGCCTTCGCTGGCGGTGGAGTTCGGGCGCAAGGTCCTGTATCCGGCCCACCGTCCTAGCTTCGCCGAGCTGGAACAAGCGGTTCGCGGTCGCTAAGTCATGGAAAATAACCAGCCGATTATCATCAAGCGCGTCAAGCGCTTTGCGGGCGGGCATCACGGGGGCGCCTGGAAAATCGCCTTCGCCGACTTCGCCACGGCGATGATGGCGTTCTTCCTGGTGCTGTGGCTGCTGTCCACCGCGACCCCGGAGCAGAAGATCGCCATCGCCGGTTACTTCAAGGACCCGATCGGCTTCTCGGAAAGCGGCACGCCGTACATCATCGACCTGGGCGGCTCGCCGCAGCTGGCGCCGGAAAACACCCTCAACCCCGAGGTCAAGTCCCAGCCGCAGCCGGACAAGGTCACGGTGGACGCCGAGCAAGTGGAGGGCATGGCCGAGCAGGTGGAGCGCGAGCGTCTCGAACTGTTGCTGCAAGAGCTGCAGAACAAGGTCGAAGAGAATCCTCAGTTGCAGAAGTTCAAGGACCAGATTCTTTTCGAGATCACTCCGGATGGCCTGCGCATCCAGATCATGGACGCCGAGAACCGGCCAATGTTCGACTCCGGCAGTGCGCGCTTGAAGCCGTATTTCGAGGACATCCTGCTGGCCATGGCCGACACCATCAAGGCGGTGCCGAACAAGATCAGCATCAGCGGTCACACCGACGCCACGCCTTATGCCGGTAGCGGCGAGTTCGGCAACTGGGAGCTGTCCGCCAACCGCGCCAACGCTGCGCGTCGGGCATTGGTGGCCGGTGGTTATCCAGATCCGCAAGTGGCTCGGGTGGTGGGTTTTGCCTCCTCGGCGCTGTTCGATCGCAAGAACCCGCTCAATCCGGTCAACCGGCGGATCGACATCGTGGTGCTGACCAAGAAGGCCCAGCGTGCCATCGAGGGCGAACAGGTCGATCCACAGGCGCCGGCACCGACTCAGGGCAGCGGGGCTCCCGGAGAAGTACCGACCGACCCCCACGCCTTGCCGCCGGGCAGCGAACCGCTGCCGGCCCACGAGGTGCGCCAGCGTCTGAACATCTTCGAGGACGGTGTGCTGAAGATGGATGAGCAGGGTGCCGCAGGTCAGGCTCCCGCTGGCAAGCCGGCGGCGCCGGCACCCCAGCCAGCGGCACCTCCAGCAACACCGGCGCCTCCGGCCACACCGGGCAGCGCCAGGTAAGACACGAAAAGGCCGCGATCTTCGCGGCCTTTTCGTGTCTGGAACAGAGGGTTCAGTAGCTGCTGTCGGGCAGGCTGGCGAGAATCGAGCGGTAGCTGTTCATCCGTTGTTGCTGGATGCGCCCGTCTTCCAGGGCCTTGAGCAGGGCGCAGCCCGGTTCGCGATCGTGCTTGCAATCGCGGAAGCGGCAGGTGCCCAGCAGGTCGTTGAACTCGATGAAGCCGGCCTCGACGTCGGCGCGGCTGACATGCCCCAGGCCAAACTCGCGGATACCCGGGGAGTCGATCAGTTCACCGCCGCCGGGGAAGTGGAACAGGCGCGCGGTGGTGGTGGTATGGGTGCCCTGTCCGGAAAACTCCGACAGCGGCCCGACCCGGGTTTCGACTTCCCGCAGCAGGCTGTTGACCAGGGAGGACTTGCCCACCCCCGACTGGCCCACGAACACGCTGATGCGGCCGTCCAGCAGGGCTTGCAGTTGTTCCATGCCGTCGCCGTGGTGCGCCGAGACTTCCAGCAGCGGATAGCCCAACTGGCGATAGACCGCCAGCAACGCATTGAGCGCCGGGGCGTTCTGCTCGTCGATCAGGTCGGCCTTGTTCAGTAGCAGCAACGGGCGGATGCCGGCGTGCTCGGCAGCCACCAGATAGCGGTCGATGAGGTTGGCGTGGGGCTCGGGCATGGGCGCGAACACGATCACGATCATGTCGACGTTGGCGGCGACCGGCTTGAGCTGGCCGCGGCTGTCCGGACGGCACAGCTCGGTGCTGCGTGGCAGTTGCGCGACGATCACGCCGATGCCCTGATTGCCGGCACGCCAGACCACTTGATCACCGGTGACCAATGCCGGCAGGTTGGCCCGCAGATAGCAGCGGAATACCTGGCCGGCCAGCTCGCCTTCGCGCGCTTCGACCTCGACCTGCACGCCGAAGTGGGCGATGACCAGGCCGGTCTGTTCCGGGCCCAGGTCGCCACCTTCGAGCGCCTCTACGGCAGAGGACTCGCGTTTGGCGGCGCGGGCGGCGCGCTCACCCTGAATCTTTTCGATGCGCCAGTTTTGGCGGCGATTGAGCTGGCGTTTGGCCATTGGTGTTCCGTGTCGATAATTACGGCGGTTGGGTAAAGCGGCGGCGAGTTTAGCACGCCGGGCGGGTCCTCTAGGCTAAACTGCGCAACTACGCCGAGGAGCCCTCCCATGCAAAACCCGCAGAACCTGATTTGGATCGATCTGGAAATGACCGGTCTGAACCCCGACACCGACGTCATCATCGAGATGGCGACCATTGTCACCGACAGCAACCTCAACACCTTGGCTGAAGGACCGGTCATCGCTATCCATCAGAGCGACGAGATTCTCGCCGGCATGGACGAGTGGAACACTCGCCAGCACGGTGGTTCCGGCCTGACCCAGCGGGTGCGCGAAAGCCGCATCAGCATGGCCGAAGCCGAAGCCCAGACCATTGCCTTCCTTGAGCAATGGGTGCCGAAGGGCAAGTCGCCGATCTGTGGCAACAGCATCTGCCAGGACCGGCGTTTCCTCTATCGCCACATGAAGGCCCTGGAAAGCTACTTCCACTACCGCAACCTGGATGTCTCGACCCTCAAGGAGCTGGCTGCGCGCTGGGCCCCGGACGTGCGCGACAGCTTCAAGAAAGGCAGCACCCACCTGGCCCTGGACGACATCCGCGAGTCCATTGCCGAGCTTCAGCACTACCGCAAGCACTTCATCAAGTTTTGATCTCCAGCAGCCGGCTGGTCGGCGAACGGGGGCGCGATGCCATTCGGCGCCCGCTCCCGCCCTCTTTTGGTGCTCGCTTCAACTGAGTAGACTGCGCGCCTTCTTGTAAGGACCGCCATCATGTTGTTGATGCTTTATCTGATCGCCATTACCGCCGAAGCCATGACCGGTGCCCTGTCTGCCGGCCGCCGTGGCATGGACTGGTTCGGCGTGGTGCTGATCGCCTGCGTCACCGCGCTGGGTGGTGGTTCGGTGCGCGACATGTTGCTCGGCCATTACCCGCTGACCTGGGTCAAGCACCCGGAGTACCTGGTGCTGACCTCGGTGGCGGCATTGGTGACGATCTTTATCGCGCCGTTGATGCGTCACCTGCGTTCGCTGTTCCTGGTGCTCGACGCCGTGGGCCTGGTGGCCTTTACCCTGATCGGCTGCATGACCGCCCTGGAAATGGGCCACGGCATGCTGGTGGCCTCGGTCAGTGGGGTCATCACCGGAGTGTTTGGCGGCATCCTCCGGGATATCTTCTGCAACGACATCCCGTTGATCTTTCGTCGCGAGCTGTACGCCAGCGTGTCCTTTGCTGCGGCCTGGTGCTACATGCTGTGCATCTATCTGCAGTTGCCGAGCGAGCAGTCGATCCTGATCACCCTGTTCGGCGGTTTTCTATTGCGCCTGCTGGCGATCCGCTTTCACTGGGAAATGCCCAAGTTCGTCTACAACGACGAGCACTGACGCTGGGCGTGCTGGGCCAGGGCCCACTGCACGTGTTCGCGTACCAGCTCCGACGGGTAGTCCTGGCGGGCCTTGAGCGCTTCCAGCACGGGAATGCTCGACGGTGCGTTGCCCAGGCCCACGGCCAGGTTGCGTAGCCAGCGCTCGTAACCGGCGCGGCGCAGGGGCGAGCCCTCGGTGCTGCTGAGGAACTTGTCCTCGTCCCACATGAACAGCTCGGCCAGTTCGGCGTTGTCCAGGTTGTGCCGGGGCTTGAAGTCGCCTTCTGCCGAGGGTCGGGCGAAGCGGTTCCAGGGACAGACGATCTGGCAGTCGTCGCAGCCGAATACCCGATTGCCGATGAGCGGGCGCAGGTCTTCGGGGATGGCGTTTTTCAGTTCGATGGTCAGGTAGGAAATGCAGCGCCGCGCATCCAGCACGTAGGGGCCGACGAAGGCATTGGTCGGGCAGATGTCCAGGCAGGCGGTACAACGTCCGCAATGCTCGCTGGCGTGGGGTTCATCCACTGGCAGCGGTAGGTCGACGAACAGCTCGCTGAGAAAGAAGTAGCTGCCGGCCTTGCGGTTGAGCACCAGGGTGTTCTTGCCGATCCAGCCGAGCCCGGCCTGTTCGGCGATGGCTTTCTCCAGCACCGGGGCGCTGTCGACGAAGGCGCGATAGCCGAACGGGCCGATGGCTTGCTGGATGCGCTCGGCCAGTTGCTGCACGCGCTTGCGGATCAGCTTGTGGTAGTCGCGGCCCAGGGCGTAGCGCGAAACATAGGCCTTGGAGGGCTGGGCCAGGCGCTGGGCCATCTGGGTGTCGCCGGGCAGGTAGTCCATGCGCAGCGACACCACGCGCAGGGTGCCGGGCACCAGTTGCTCGGGATGGGAGCGCTTGCTGCCGTGGGCGCCCATGTAGTCCATCTCGCCGTGGTAGCCGGCGGCGAGCCAGCGCTCCAGGTGCTGTTCATGCTCGGCCAGGTCCAGGCCGCTGATGCCGACTTGCTGAAAGCCCAGTTCGCGGCCCCAGTCCTTGATCGATTGGGCGAGAGCGGGAAGATCCTGGGTAATAGCGGGCATGAGGCGAGAGAAACCGGGGCTGAGGTGCGTATAATTCTGCCAGACATCGGAGCCCTAAGACGCATGCCGCAGACAAAACACCCATTACCTGAGGTTCAGTTGCTGACTGGCGGTCATCTGCCGCGCCTGAGCGGCCGGCCTGTGGATGCCCATAAGGGGCAGTTCGGCCATCTGTTGCTGATCGGCGGCGACCGCGGCTTCGCCGGTGCCGCGTTGTTGAGCGCGGAAAGCGCCTTGCGCAGTGGCGCGGGGCTGGTTTCCCTGGCGACTCGTAGCGAGCACGTGGCGGCGGCGGTTGCGCGGCTACCGGAAGTCATGACCCAGGCGACCCATTCGGCCAACCAGCTGATGGGACTGCTGGCCAGGGCCTCTGTATTGGTGGTCGGTCCAGGCCTGGGCCAGGGAGCATGGGGGCGCAGCCTGTTATCCGCAGCGGCCAACGCACCCTTGCCTCAAGTCTGGGATGCCGATGCGTTGAACCTGTTGGCGCAGGGTGAGCTGCAACTGCCGGTCGACAGTGTGATCACCCCCCATCCTGGTGAGGCGGCCCGTCTGCTGGGCCTGACCAATGCGGCGGTTCAGGCCGATCGGCCGGCGGCGGCCCGGGCCTTGAGTGCAAAATATGCGGCGGTTGCGGTGCTCAAGGGCGCCGGCAGCTTGATCGCCGCTCCCGATGGGCGAGTGGCGCGCTGTGATGCCGGGCACCCGGCGATGGCGACTGCGGGGCTGGGGGATGTGCTCGCGGGGTTGATCGGTGCGTTGCTGGCCCAGGGCATGTCGGCGTTCGATGCAGCTTGCCTGGGTGTCTGGCTGCATGCCAGCGCCGGCGAGCGACAAGGCAAATTGGGCCGTGGGCTGGCGGCCAGTGATCTGATTCCAGCCATTCGTCAGTTGTTGGAGGAGCAATCACCGTGTCTGAGTTAACCCTTTATCTGGCCGACGAGCAGGCCATGGTGGAATTTGGTGCGCGCATTGCGCAAGTCACTCAGGGCGTGGGGGTGATTTTTCTCGAGGGTGACCTGGGCGCGGGTAAAACCACCCTGTCGCGAGGGATCATCCGCGGGCTGGGCCATG
>Ga0194135_10000391_pt1 | contig 25742 bp, 21 predicted proteins | sample LitLau_LLRF_2013_FD_134024 | JGI IMG/M metagenome (GOLD analysis project Ga0194135, IMG submission 134024) | Freshwater sediment microbial communities in response to fracking from North America - Little Laurel Run_MetaG_LLRF_2013 (version 2) | ecosystem: Environmental > Aquatic > Freshwater >... | reverse complement strand
GTGCGGGGTTGTCGACATCAATTTCGGGTTCTCTTGTAAGTTATGGTAAAGGTGGAAATGGCGCTAATTCGGGCACAAGCGTTGCTGGATCAGCTGGCACTGCCAATACTGGAAATGGCGGAAATGCTGGTGGCGCTACAAGTTCTAGTTATGCAAACGGTGGAGCTGGCGGTTCAGGAATCGTTATTCTTTCTGATCCATCCACCTATAACACCTACTCCCTTACCATCAACTCTGGTTCTGGTAGAGCAAGCATTGGTGGTTCAGTCTCCAATCTAACTACACTCTCCATAAACTCCACTGCGAATAACAGTGCAGTCAGTGGTGCAATTAGTGGATCTACCGCAGTGACTTACAACACAGCTAGTGGCTACACTGGATCTAATGGCGCAGCAGGCGTACTAAGTCTTGCTGGTACCAATACTTATACTGGTGGTACTACTATTTCAGGTGGCACACTGCAAGCAGGAAGTACTGCTGCCTTTGGTGGAGCTTCCAGTGCAATCACTGTTAACGGTGGCGCAGCATTAGACCTCAATGGCAAAACATTGACCAACGCCAATGCTCTCACTCTAAACGGTATCGGCATCTCTAGTGGTGGCGCATTAACTAACAGTTCAGCAACGACCGGCACATATATTGGAGTCATTACATTAGGCTCTGATTCATTGATTGGTAGTACATTTGGCGCTATTACTGTGACCGGCTCTATTGCATCAACTGTAAATGCCTACAATTTGGCGCTCGTTGGTAACCAGGCTATTACCCTAAGAAGTACTGCTGGTACGAATACACTTTCAACTATTGCTTCATCAGCTGGAATTGGCGCTCTCTCGATTGGTAATAATCAGGCCCTCACAATTGGCTCAATGACTATTGGCGGGGTAACCTACTCTGGACTGTCATCTATAGGCACTATTTTTGTAAAAACAAATACTGGTAACTTAATAGTTAACAACAACATTTCAACTACTAGCACGTCTGCTGTGACATCCTCACCGGCAATCTTGCTGTCTGCTGGCTATAGTGATGCAACCAGCAATACTACCGACAATATTGTTCTAGGCAGCAGTTCATCCAGCTTAATTACTGCAGGTAGCGGCGCCATCATCGCTTTGTATTCTGGATCGCCTGTATCAAGTACCAATTTAAGTGCATTCGTTGCTGGCCAAGCTACTAGCTACATCAGTTATGGCGTTACTCCTACTACCGGCTCGCTTGCTTCCGGCGCTGGATACTATGCTCTATACCGTAGTACGCAACCAACCTTGTATGTGATTTTCGGGTCTTCCAGCCCATCTACTTATGGCTCAGCGCCAAGCATCGCTTATACATTTAATACGCTGGCCAATGGAACGGGTACGTCTTATCTTTCGTCTGATACATCAACTGTTAATGCATCGGGCACTGCCTTATTTAAAGGTACTAATACAACAACAAGCGCGAGCAATGTCTCATTAAATTCATCTGCGAATGCAGGTAGCTATTCGACGGTTACTTATTTGAGTGGCTTAAGTTCTGCCGTTTATCTATTCACAGCAGGAAGCGCTACGGGATCTTTGACGATTAACAAAGCCAACGCTTACGTTACTTTAACGAGTGGTCAAAGCAGTACGTATGGCACAACTCCATCATTAAGCTATACCGTTTATTCCAACTTGGCTGGTACTTCGGCCTTAACAACTACTAGCCCAACTGGTACCGCTGTATTTACCGATACCACCTCTGGGGTAAGCACGATCCTCAGTGCTACTGCTAATGCTGGCACATACAGTAATGTGGCCTATACAAGTGGTCTATCTTCAACGAACTACAGCTTTGCTGCGACGACACCAGTAGCAAGCTATACGGTTAATCAGGCCCAGGCCTATGTGATCGTCACCCCAAGCCAGTCAAGCATCTATGGTGCTACGCCAACTATTAACTACACCTTTAATACTAATAGTGCAGGTACAGGCTCAATCATCTCTGCATCACCTACTGGGTTATCAGGCACAGCTACGATTACCAACGCACCTACATCAGCCTCTAATGCTGGTACCTATAACCTGACGTACGCTAGTGGCCTGAGCTCAACTAACTATGCCTTTAATGCTGCGGCAAGTTCAGTTCCATACACGGTTAATCAGGCGCCTTTGAGTATTACCATTTCCAAAGCCTATAACGGTAGCGCAGGATTTACGAATGCCAATACCTATACATTGAGTGGTAGCACTTATAACAGCGATGCAATGCCAACGATTGCTAGTGGAGCAGCAGCGGTCTCAAGTGCTAATGCAACAAGTTATAGCGGTTTTGCCACTAATAGTTTTGTATTAAGTAATACCAATTACACCCTAACCGGTGGAGCCGTATCTGCCACTATTAGCCCTAAGACCGTTACTTACACAACAGCTGGCACAACAAGTACCTATGGGACTTTGGCAACCTTAAGTACACCAGCCTTTGTTGGACTGGTCGGTAGCGATAATCCTGGTGCAAGTGTTAGCCTATATAGTGGCACTACACCCGTAACCCTATCTGCGACTACCAATGCTGGTACATATGCACAGCAAGTAGCAATTACTAATAGTAATTATCAAATTGCTTCTACAGGCAATACGATTGGAAACTTAGTCATTAGTCCGGCTACTTTAGTAATCACTGGCGCTAACGGTACTCCAACGTATAACGGCTCGACTCAAACTAATACGGGTGCAACAGTCAGTCTGAATGGGGGAAGTGCAAGCACGATCAGTGGAACGACCGTTTCTACTGGTATTGGTGCTCAGACATTTACTTTGAGTGGTTTGGCTAGCGGTCTAAACGCTAGCAGCGTAGCTATTGCCGATAACTTAAGCATCACCCCTAATGCCCTAAGTGGTGCAATAGCAGGAAACTACAATATTAGTTATACCAATGGCAGTTTGACGATTGGTAAAGCTAATTTAAGTGTGACTGGTACTCAGGTCTATAACGGCACTGCGACGATTGCTGGATCTAGCTTAACTATTTCTGGGGTGGCAGGTCAAACCTTTACCGGCAGCGGTGCTGCTGATCTCACTACTAAGAATGTCCAAACCAATCAGCAATTAGCGGATGTTAATGGCTTGGTCTTAACGCCGAATGGTAACTTCTTAGCCTCTAACTACAACCCGATCAATGTTACTAATACGAGTGTATCGATCACACCTTTGTCAGTAACGCTGACTGCCCCATCGATTACCAAAGTATATGACGGTGGTTATACCTACAACATGACAGCGGCCAACTTAGCTGCAATGTCGAGCCAGCTGGTTGGCGGTGATTCCGTGAGCGCTGCTTCTGTAGTCTTTACTGGTAATAATCCAAATGTTGGAACCAATAAATCCGTGAGTTTAAACAGTGCTACTATCAGCGATGGTAATGGCGGCGCAAACTACACAGTTACTTTAGCCAATTCAAATACTAGCCAAGTTACACCAGCGTCTCTAACGATTACCGCAAATAATGCTTCTAAGTTTGTCACGCAGTCTGATGCTGCAGGCTTTAATGGTGTGGCGTACTCTGGTTTTGTCAATGGAGAGACTGCTAGCTCAGCCCTCAGTGGAGCCCTCACAGTTACTCGTAGCAATGCCTCTACTAATTCAGCTGGCTCCTACACGGGAGTATTGGTTCCCGGTGGTCTAACAGCTAACAACGGTAATTACACCATCACCCCAGTTACTGGTAATTTCACGATCGTACCCGCCAATGAGCTCTTGGTGCAAGTAACACCTGTGACTACAACTTATGGCACAGCGCCAACATATATTGCTACCGCACAGTATCTAAGCTGCTCAGTCTCTGGGTGCCCATCTAGTGGTTCAGTTAACACCATCCATACCCTAAGTCCCGTAATTACCGGTAGTGCTTTTAGCGTGAGTGATGGCTCTGGTGGAACGGTAGGCTTTACGATTTCACCAACAGGGGCAACAAGCAGCACTTCAGTCAACACCAATGTGGGCTCTTATCAGTTATCAACCGGTATTATTACGGGTTCGAGTGCTAACTTTAGCAATACGCTTGTGCTCACAGGCTCCTTAACTGTTACCCCATTAACGCTAGCTGCAAATCAGTTAGGCATCTCTGGCATCAGTAAAGTGTATAACGGCAGTTCAGCCATTTCTGGATTGACTTTGGCAACCACGCAAGCTAGTTCATTGATTCTGAGTGGCGATCAGGTTTCGATTACGGGTACTGGTACTTATGCCGATGCCAATGTGGGTACCGGCAAATCAGTGACTGTATCGGTCGGCTTGACGGGAAATGATGCTGGTAATTATGCGCTCTCTAGTAATCAGCTTACCGCTAATATCGGTACGATTACACGGCTATCTTCGGTAACGTACACTGGAGCATCAGGCGGCAACTGGTCCAACGCAGGCAACTGGGCTGGTAATGCAATCCCAACTTTGGGCAATGTCGCCACGGTGATTATTCCAAGTGGCAAAACTGTGGTCTATGACACAGCCAATCTGGTCTCGTTGACGCCTACCTCAGCTATTATGGATAACGGTTCAATTGGTTTTGCAAGTGCCTTACCAACAACATTTACTAATAATGTTTCAGGTACAGGCTCAATTTCTCAGTCAGGCGCTGGTGCGCTGACATTAACTGGCAATAACTCATATAGTGGCGGTACTTCAGTTGCTTCTGGATCTACCTTAACCGTTGGCTCAAACTCAGCGCTAGGAACTGGCGCAGTAACATCCTCTGGCGGTTTACTCAATGTCATCTCTGGCATCGTACTACCTAGTTTGACCGTCAACGGAAGCGTGACGGTAACGAGTGATATTGCAACAACCGGTAACCAAGCCTACAACGGTGCGGTCACCATTGATAATTCAGCCAATACAACAACGCTGAGCTCCTCTGGAGGCAATATTAGCTTTGGCGGCACGATTAAGGCTGGCGCAGCCAACCAATCTTTAGTATTGAGTGCTGCTGCAGGTCAAGTAAGCTTTAATGATCAAGTTGGTGTTGCAGCAGAGACCTATAACACTGGCTCTCAGACATACACTGCAACGCCTTACAGTACATTCCAAGCTAACTCTGCGAACAATCTCACAAACTTAACTGTAGGCGCCAACACGATTAATCTCAATGCCGATATCAGTACATTGGGCACTCAAACCTATAACGGTTTAATTTTGGTTGGTGATAATGGTAGCAATGGCCCAACTCGCGTTTTGTTATCAGAAGATCCATCAGTAGTGGTTAATGGCACGATTAATGATGTGACTAGCGGCACTCATAATCTCGTAGTAAGAGCAGTTACCACTACGAATGCACAAACCCCGGTCATTGCTTTGAATGAGGCTATTGGCAATATTGCAGCTTTAGCTAGCTTGAGTGTGACAACGGGGATGCAAAATGCAACAGTAACATCACCATACAGCGATACTTCGATTGATCCTACGCATTACCTTGGTAATTTAACAATTGCCGGAAATGTCAGCACTACTGGTAATCAAATTTATACCGCCAATACGATTGGTCTGGGCAATTCGTCGCAATCAAGCAATCAATCCTTCACTACCAATGGTGGCTCTATTACCTTTAATGTCGGTAGTGTTGGCGGCGGGATTTTCTCTAACAATCCATTGCCAGTAGATTTGCTCTTACATAGCGGATCGATCTCTGGGCTAGTAGGAACAGGCATTAGCTATAACAACATCATGGATGTCGCTACCTCAAGTCAAGCTCAAGTTAGCCCTCAAAGTAACAATTCCATCGTTAACCAGGATGTGAATGGTGGCGCATTACAAAATTCATTTGCCACTCAAATAAATCAATCATCATCAGAGCTTGCTGCAGATCAAAATGGTAGCGGAACAGTAACAGTCGGATCTCCAAGTGAGGCATGCATTATGAGCTATGAAGCTAACTACTTGAGTTGTGTGAAGAGTGCGGGCGGCTAATCTGACTGCCCTTGTATCTGTAAGCAACTCTTTCTTATAAACAATGCGTTTTGTCAGTATTTATATCCCAAGCTACACTCATCAAAAGGGATCGGCGAAAGAATTTTGCGAAAAATACTGGCGTATAGCACTCCTGGTGCTCGCACTGCATGCTGTAGTCTTTTCTCTATTGGCAATCAAGCCAAAACCTCGGACGCAATTCAATGATGAGCTTGTCATTGACCTCAGTCAGCCGATAATTGCTCCAAAGATTCCTCGCGACCCAGTAAGAGAAGAGGGTCGGTTTAAGGCCCCTGTTAAAAAGAGCGCCCCTCAAATAGAGCAAGCGCCCATTACCGCACCGCAGAACGTTGAGTCTCCGAAGATTGCGGACTCCACTCCGGTAGTTAAATTCAATGAAGAGCCGACTAAATCCACAAAAGTAGATCGAATCGACAAGTCTGTTTCAGTTGCTGTAATTGAAAAGCCAGAAGAGAAGAAAGTTCAGATCCAAATAGATACCCCCTTACAGGCACAGGCTGAGACAAAGCTGGCTGAATCAACCGCTACAGCACTTCCAGCGCCGGCAGATAAAAAGAATAAAGACAAAGACGCACCCGAAATCCCGCCTGCAAGTAAAGCAGGCTCCGCCCCATCAACTGCAGCGAGTGACTCTGCCAATTCTGCCGCCGTATCCAGTACCCCTTCGGCGAGTAGTTCTAGTAGATCTTCAGCAGGCAATTCGGCAAACTCTTCATCTGCAGCCTCGGTATCCGAAATGCAAGCCCAAGTATCAAGTCCTAAAGTGATCTCCGGCTCTTCAGGTGGTGGCGGCGGAACCGCAGACGCTGACTACAAGGCAGAAAGCTTAAGAAACGCCCAACCTCGTTACCCCATCTATTCACGCAAAATGCATCAAGAAGGTGTGGTGATAGTATCGGCTGAGGTATTAACGGATGGTAGTCCAACAGACATCCGCTTAGCTGCCAGTAGCGGCATTAAGTTGTTAGATGAGGCAGCCCTTGAAACTATTAAACAGTGGCACTTTATCCCAGCAAAAAAAGATGGGATTCCTTATGTCCAAAGATTACGAATTCCAGTCACATTTAGTTTAAATAATAGATAAGAAAGTCATTATGAATCTGTACATCATTGATATCGTGTTGGGCCTACTTGTATTGCTCTCCATGTTTACTTGGGTTTTAGCAATGTATAAGTTCTTGCAAAACCGTAAAGCAAGACATCATGATCGGACCTTCTCTAAAGTATTTTGGAGTTGCAACAATTGGGAAGAAGCAAGAGCTGCCGTAATTGATAACACTACCGATCTAGGTCAGATCGCTAATGCGGGCTTTATTGTGTATGACGAATACTTAAGCAACCCACATTCTTTGCGACATGCTGGTGAAGTCAATGAAGTATTAGAGCGCCCCTTGCAACAAAAAGCAGAAGAAATTATGCGACAGCGTGAAAAGGGTTTAAACGAGTTGGCGTCGATTGGCTCGCTATCTCCATTCATTGGTTTGTTTGGCACCGTATGGGGCATTATGGATGCTCTCAAAGCCATAGGTGAGTCTGGTCAGGCCAGCATTGACATGGTTGCCGGTCCAATTGGGGAGGCGCTTATCTCCACGGCAATTGGCATTGCAGTCGCCCTTCCTGCAGTGTTCTTCTATAACTACTTTGTACGTCAATTGCGATTAACGAGCACCAATATGGATGGCTTTATTAATGACTTTCTGCGTTTGGCCGTAGCCCAAATTAAACGAATCCAGAATTAATCGAGGCCTGATATGGGAATGAAATTAGACCGCAGTAGCATGCAAACCATGGCAGAAATCAATGTCACACCATTGGTGGATGTAATGTTAGTTTTGCTGGTCATTTTTATAGTGACGGCGCCATTGCTGGTGCCCCAATCTATGAAAGTGAATTTGCCAAAAACAGTAGAGCTGAATAAGGCAATCCAAACCAAGAACTCCATATTGGCTATTGATGCAACCGGCCATATTCAGTTTGACGGCAAGAATATTACCGACCCAGAATTAGTACAGATCTTTAAAGCGAATGCTAGCCCCAATTTTCAGGTGCAGATTCAGGCTGATCAAGCAGTGCCTTACGGTCGTGTTGCTGAAATGATGGCTTTAGCTCAAACAAACGGGATTACCAAGATCAGCTTTGCCACTATCTCTCAAAGCAAGGGGAAGTGATTTAAGTTCCCATTAAGCGGTGTAATTCATTTTTTTAATGATTCGCTTCCTTTTATGGGACATCTATTTTTTTGCTGCTCAGCTTTGCTTCACGATCATATGTTGAGATGCTACTGGTGCTGGGAAGCCCGCCGCATTTAAAGATTCACTCATCACCCGGTTAGCATCAAAATACACTTGCCAATAGTTTTCATTCTTACAGTAAGGCCGAACGGCTAATACAGGACCTACTAAATTAAACTCAAGAATATTGACCTCAACTGTTGGTTGATCTAATACGTTTTCTATTTCAGAAACTTTTTCACGGAGCAAGGCCATGGCTGTAATCGGATCTGCTGCGCTGGAAATTTGGTATTTCATATCAACGCGACGATAGGGGGTGTTGGTGTAATTTTGAATGTTATCGCCTAATATTTTGGTGTTACCAATAATGGTGGCGATATTGTCAGAAGTGTAGAGGGTTGAAGAGAAGAGTCCAATCTCTTTTACGGTACCGGTGATGCCGACCGCTGTAATGGTATCGCCGACCTTAAAAGGCCGTAGCACGATAATAAATATCCCTGCAGCAAAATTAGATAGTAGGCCAGCCCAGGCAGCTCCTATCGCAACGCCGGCTGTAGCAATCAGGGCGGCAAAACTCGTCGTTTGAATACCAAAGTTTCCAAGGATGCCAATGACTAGCAGAATATTTAATGTGACTGAAACTACTGAGTGCGCATAGCGCAAAATCGTGGCATCGATATGCTGGCGCTGTAATCCAAGCTTGATTAAGCGTAGGGTTATGCCAATTAACCAACGGCCAATAATCCATATCGCAATCGCTGCCAGAATCTTAAGGCCAACATCGGTAGCGGCATTAATTAATACATCCTGAATATGGCCTAAATCGATTTCTTTCATTGCGTTCCTCAATGGATTGACTTAATTAGCAATTCGGCGAGCCTCAGTAAATTTAGCTGCCCAATAAGGGCTTGTAATGTATTCCAGTCTTACTGTGCCACCTGTGCTGGGTGCATGGACAAATCGGCCTTGCCCAACATAAATTCCTGCATGGGAGTACTTCTCGCCTGTTGTATTGAAAAAGACCAGATCGCCAGGAGCGGGCGGCTGATTATCAACGCTCCTCCCCACAGCGCTCATAGCTTGAATGGTGCGTGGTAGTTTAATGCCTGCGGCCTTGTTATAGACATACACAATCAGCCCGCTGCAATCAAAGCCACCCCTAGGAGTATTGCCGCCATAGCGATAGGGTATATCGACTAAGCCAACTGCGGCAATAGAGATATCTTCCGTACCAACGCTGGTGTCCTGTTTAAATTGAGAGACTTTGCTCGTATTGGGTTTAGAGCTGAAGCTACTACAGCCTGATAATGCCGATAGGATGCAAATAAAAATGCCGCACCCTAACAGAGTGCGGCATGAGGGGGTCGACTTAGAGTGCGTCAGCAGCATGATCCGCAAGACGTGAACGCTCCCCACGTGCCAAGGTCACATGTCCACCATGGCGCCAGCCTTTAAAGCGATCAACAACATAAGTTAAACCAGATGAACCTTCGGTCAAGTAAGGCGTATCGATTTGGGCAATATTGCCCAAGCAAACAATTTTGGTTCCTGGACCCGCACGAGTCACCAAGGTCTTCATTTGTTTAGGAGTTAAGTTTTGTGCTTCATCAATGATTACAAACTTGCTCACAAAGGTTCTACCCCGCATGAAGTTCATGCTCTTGACTTTAATGCGTGAGCGAATCAGCTCCTGAGTGGCAGCACGCCCCCATTCACCAGCATTATCTTCATTGCGGTGAAGAACCTCAAGGTTATCGTCAAAAGCACCCATCCAAGGCTGCATCTTTTCTTCTTCGGTTCCAGGAAGGAAACCAATGTCCTCGCCCACTGGCACAGTTGCACGGGTAATAATGATCTCGTTATAACGCTTGCTGTCTAATACTTGCTCAAGTCCGGCAGCTAAGGCTAGCAAGGTTTTACCAGTACCCGCTTGTCCCAATAGAGTTACAAAATCAACTTCTGGGTTCATGAGTAAATTCATGGCAAAGTTCTGCTCACGATTACGAGCAGTCACACTCCATACATTATTTTTCTGGTGCGAAAAATCACGCAAAGTTTGTAGAAGTGCAGTTTTGCCATTGATTTCTTTTACCTGAGCATAGAACGGAGTAGATCCATCAGGATTCTCTTGGTAAACAAACTGGTTAACCAGCATACTAGGGACCGCAGGACCAGTGACTCGATAGAACATGGTTCCTGATCTTGAGTCAGCCCAGCTCTCCATCGCTTTGCCATGCTTCGGCCAGAAATCCGCTGCCAAGGCCATGACGCCTGCATACATTAAGTCACGATCTTCGAGCACTTGATCATTGAAATAATCTTCTGCGGGAAGGCCAAGGGCGCGTGCCTTAATGCGCATATTGATATCTTTCGATACCAAGACCACCTCTTGACCTTTGCGGGTTTTTTGAAGTTCACTCACTACTGCCAAAATGAGGTTATCCCCCTTGCCTTCAGGAAGGCCTTCTGGAAGTGCTTGAGTGGTTAGTTTTGTTTGAAAAAATAAACGGCCAGATACATCCTGGTTGCCGAGTTTATTGAGTGGAATACCTTCATCTAAAGTACCGCTAGTACCAGCAACCAATTGATCAAGCGAGCGACTCACTGTACGGGCATTGCGCGCTACTTCAGTCATGCCTTTCTTATGGTTATCCAACTCTTCAAGCGTGGTCATCGGTAAGAAAAGATCGTGCTCCGAAAAACGGAAGAGAGAGCTGGGATCGTGCATCAACACGTTAGTGTCCAAAACAAATAAGCTTGGAGGGCCTGTACGAATCATGCGTTTAGGCTTTTCCGGAACGGACGAGGCTTTGATTTCTGTTTTATTTGGGCGTGAAGCGGGGCGGTCCGCTTTGATTCGATCTAAAGCTACTTCAGCTGCTGAGAGGTCTTCAGGCGTCTCTTCAGTCCAGGAGGCAGAATGACTCTCCATTACAACCGGTTTTGCTGGTGCGGGACGCTTTTTTAAATTGGGGGTGTCCTTCGAGCTCAACTTCACTTGATCAGCAATTTGAGTTGGAATGGGGGGCAATGGCATGCAGACTCTCCTAAAAGAAAAAACCGCCAAGCAAGTTGCGTTGACGGTTTGTTGCGCTACTAATTAAAAAACAATCTAAAAAATTGAGGGGGTTGCTCATCAAGCCTGTCCTTGCGTACTCAGGCTCCTGATTGAAACGGATGAACTGTATTTCCCGTCGTTTACGGCGCATGTAAACCACTTTACCCCAATTTTTAGAGTTTGCAAGCACCCGCTTACAAAATAATTAAAAAATTTATTTTGCTTCTTGAGCAGCCTGTAATACCTCTGTCACATGGCCCGGAACCTTGAGGCCGCGCCACTCTTTTACCAGCTTGCCGGAGGAGTCAAATAGGAAGGTGCTGCGCTCAACACCGCGGACTTGCTTGCCATACATATTTTTCATTTTCATGACTCCAAATAGCTGGCAAAGCACTTCTTCAGTATCGGCCACCAACTCAAAAGGCAGCTCTAATTTGCTGCGGAAATTGTCATGTGATTTAAGGCTATCGCGTGATACCCCCACGACCAGGGTATTCGCTTTTGTGAATGCCTCAATATTGTCGCGGAACTCTCCTGATTCGGCAGTGCAACCTGGCGTCATATCCTTGGGATAGAAATAGAGAACCAACTTCTTGCCTTGAGCTGAAGTTGGAGAAAAGGTGAGTCCAGAGGTTGCAGGTACTTCGCACTGGGGAATGGGTTGTCCAATTGCTACTGTCATGATCATCCTTTGATTGATTAATGTTGCCTCAGATCCCTAATAATTCTGATGTTAATTATTTAGGGTGATTCAATAATTAACTCGCCACTTCTATTTGGTATTTCGCCCCAGGCGAGGGGTAATACAGCTATTTTATCGAGTTGTTTCGTAGCCGCCCATGATTGGTGTAACTCCCCCATGGTAACTAGTTCGTGACCTTGATTTAACCAGCCTATGAGCAACTTCTCAAACGCAGGGAGCAGTTTCTGGCCCTCTAGTTCTGCGTGGAGGGTGAAAACCTGGTCGTTTGGATTGCTACCAGTGATTTCTAGTAACTTGGTCACCGCGCCAAATTCATCAGCCCCATCAATACCAATTAATTCATCAAAAGTCGGTAAGGTGGTGGGATATTGGACATGCTTTGCTTTTCCGGAGGATAGCTGGAGGCGATATGGCATTAAGTTGGGTTCTGCCCTGCCATCCGAGGAATAGGTGATGCCCCATTGATCGAGTTGCTCAAAAGCAGCTTCATTCATTTGCCAACCTGCAGCACCATAAGTAGCGGGAGGGTGACCAAATATCTCTAGAAAACGATCCCAACTTTTTTGCATCTGAGCCTTAGTCCAGACTACATCTTGCTTGCGCACATTATCTTGCCAGTCCACATGGTCCCAAGTATGGATTCCAGTTTCATGACCAGCCGCATCAATTGCTTGCATTTCCTTGGCAGCTTTTTTGCCAATATCAGGCCCCGGAAGCAATACACCATACAGCAGGGTTTTGATGCCGTAATGCTCAAGCACAGAGGTACGGCTGACCTTCTTAAGAAAGCCAGGCCGAAAGACGCGTTTCAGGGCCCACCCGGTATGGTCAGGGCCAAGACTAAATAGAAAGGTTGCCTTAAGGCCAAAACGCGCTAGGGCGCGGGCTAGGTTTGGAACGCCTTCCTGAGTGCCGCGTAAGGTATCTACATCTACCTTGAGTGCTATTTTGGCCATGAACCTCGGTGCTTACTCTTTATCGACCAGGTGACGGGCTTTTTCAACATCTTGACGGTATGCTTCAAAAATATTCTTGAGCGCATCAGCCATCGTTGTCGTTGGCTTCCAGCCTAATTCACTCATGGTGTTGTCAATTGCGGGAACGCGATTTTGTACATCCTGATAACCTTCGCCGTAATAAGCGCCTGAAGTCGTTTCCACGATCTTGACTGCGTTGGCTGTCTTTGCGTACTCAGGAATGCTTCTAGCAATTTCCAGCATTTGATTGGCGAGTTCACGCACGGAGTGATTATTTTTTGGATTGCCGATGTTGTAAATCTTGCCATTGGCTACACCATCTTTATTGGCAATGATGTGCATCAACGCATCGATACCATCATCAATATAGGTGAAAGCACGTTTTTGAGCGCCACCATCTACTAAATTGATTGGTTCGCCACGTACGATGTGACCGAGGAACTGAGTTACTACGCGGGAAGAGCCTTCTTTTGGAGTGTAGATACTATCAAGGCCAGGTCCAATCCAGTTAAACGGACGGAAGAGGGTAAAGCGTAAGCCTTCCATGCCGTAACCCCAAATGACGCGATCCATCAGTTGCTTAGAGCAGGCGTAGATCCAGCGCGGTTTATTAATTGGGCCATAAACCATATTCGATTTCGCAGGATCAAATTCGCCATCTTCACACATGCCATACACCTCAGAGGTGGATGGAAAGACCAAGTGCTTTTTATATTTGACAGCTGAGCGAACGATTGGAAGATTGGCTTCAAAATCGAGCTCAAATACTTTGAGTGGTTGTTGTACATAAGTTGCTGGAGTAGCAATCGCAACTAAAGGCAGTATCACATCGCATTTACGAATGTGATACTCAACCCATTCTTTATTGATAGTGATGTCGCCCTCGAAGAAATGCATGCGAGGATGATTTATCAAATCACCCAAGCGGTCATTTTGCATATCCATGCCGTAGACGTCCCAATCGGTTGTCTCCAGAATGCGTTTCGAAAGGTGATGGCCAATAAAACCGTTTACGCCAAGAATGAGTACTTTTTTCATCTTTACTGCCTCGTATTAATCGAATCTGTTTGTGCCGCGCTAATTATTTTGTTTTGCTGGGAACCAATGGAGTATCTCTACTGCCTGTTGGTTGCCGCAAATCCCGAATACCCGATTATCAACCACTTGGATACCAGGCACCCCAAGATTGAGCTGACTCGGAAATGGCCCCTTCAGGGTAGTTTTTGCAACGATTTGATCTTGCCCTTGCCACTGCGTGAACGCGCCCGGATACGGCGGGGCAACTGCTCTGACTAGATCATGGACCTGCTGGGCTGTTTTGCCCCAATCTATCCGCCCATCCGCTGGTTTACGACCACCAAAATAACTTCCTTTGGCCAGTTCATTGGGCTTTCTGGGGACCTTTCCCTGCATCAGGGCTGGCAAAACCTGTTTCATGACTTCAACGGCAGCTTTGCTCACTTTTCTAAACACATCTGTCGCTGTTTCATCGGGGCCAATACTGACTGCAATTTGATCAACAATATCACCCGCATCTGGCTTTGTTTCCATAATATGCAAGCTAGCGCCCGTTTGTATTTCACCATGCAAGATCGCCCAATTGACTGGAGCGCGGCCGCGGTATTTTGGCAATAGCGAGCCATGCATGTTTAAGGCTGCAATCTTGGCGCAACTTAAGATCTCGCCAGAAATCATGTGTCTGTAATAAAAAGAGAAAATATAGTCAGGGGAGATTGCCTGAATTTTTGGAGTGAGAGTCTGTAATTCAGTGGCGCTCGGTGTGAGATACGGGATACCCTTTTCTTCACACAGCTTAGCAACACTTCCAAACCAAACATGTTCCTTGGGGTCGTCTTGATGGGTGAGAACGAGATCTATTGTGACGCCCGCTTCCAATAGTGCATTGAGGCAATTGACACCCACATCATGGTAGGCAAAGACGACCGCGTGCAATTATTTTTTCTCTAAAACGGTTTGAACTACGTAGCGTGGTCGTTGCCTTACTTGCTGGTAGATGCGACCCACATATTCACCTAGTAAACCGAGACCAAATAACATCACCCCAATCAGGAAAAAGGTGAGTGCGAAGAGGGTAAATACACCCTCTACTTCAGCCCCTAAAACAAAGCGACGAATCAGAAGGTAAATAAATAAACTGCCAGCAGCCAAAGATAAAAGCATGCCTAGACCAGAAAAAATCTGCAATGGCATCACCGAGAAACCGGTGACCAAATCAAAGTTCAGACGAATCAATTGATATAGGCTGTATTTAGATTCACCAGCAAAGCGCTCTTCATGCTTCACAGTAATCTCGGTGGGATTGGCTGCAAAGGTATAAGCAAGGGCCGGAATAAAAGTATTGCTTTCATCACACTGACGCACAAGATCAACAATACGGCGGCTATAGCCACGTAACATGCAACCTTGGTCAGTCATAGTGATGCGCGTAATGTTTTCGCGTAAGCGATTCATTGCACGTGAAGCAAATTTTCTAAAAAAGCTATCGCGACGATCTGCGCGAATAGTTCCTACATAGTCGTGACCATGAATTAGTTGTTCAACCAGGGCATCAATTTCTTCAGGTGGATTTTGCAGGTCTGCATCAAGGGTAATGATGTATTGGCCTCGAGCATATTCAAAGCCAGCCATGATGGCCATATGTTGGCCAAAATTGCTGTGAAAGAGTACGGCCCGTGTGACATCAGGGCGCAACTCTACTTGTTTGGCCAGAATGCCTGCAGAGCGGTCTTTGCTGCCATCGTTTACAAAAACGATTTCATAGGCAAGATTGCGCTTGCTGGCAAGGGAGTCCAAAGCAGGATAAAGGCGATCAAAAAGGGCTTGGAGGCCATCCTCCTCGTTGTAAACAGGTATTACAACGCTCAGCTTGGGTGTGCCGGTTTGGCTCTCTAAATTGGCAGTCATAGTGCAATTTTGCCTGATCTTCGATTTTCCCTTCATTTCTGCGGAAAAACAGGTTTTTGACGCTTATTGGACTTATTTTTTAGCGTGTTGCTGCAGAATGTTGACTAAGGCTTCAACTACTCGACCGATATCCTCATCTGCCATTCCCGGAAAGAGGGGGAGCGTCAAAATGGATCGGCCGATCCGCTGCGCAACGGGGGTTTCACTCGCTTGGTAGCCAAGATTTTTGTATAGACTAAAACCAGTGATGGCTGGGTAATGAACGCCAGTACCAATCCCAAGCTCTTTGAGCTCGGTCATGACTTGGGCGCGATCGACATTTAATTGCTCAAGAGGTAAAACGACTTGAAACATATGCCAATTAGTATCAGTGAAATTCTCCACTGGCAACTCTAACTGGAGATGCTCGAGGCCAGCACTTTTTAATTTTGCACGAAATGCATCAAAGTATTGACGCGCCAGATTGGTTCTGCGAATTTGATAGCTCGGTAATTGTTTGAGCTGATGCAAACCAATGACTGCATTGAGGTCAGTCAGATTATCTTTCCCGCCCAAGACCTCTACATCCATGCCGTCCATGCCTTGACGAGTAAGACCTTGCAGTCGCAGCTTTTCCGCTAGCAGTGCTTCCTGCTCATTATTCAGTACCAGGCAACCACCTTCTACGGTGGATAAGTTTTTGTTTGCCTGAAAACTAAAGCTCACTAAATCACCAAAGGCACCAATTTTTTTACCATTCCATTGCGAGCCAAACGCTTGGGCTGCATCTTCAATAACACGTAAATTAAATTGCTTGGCTATTGCGTAAAGCTCGTCCATGTTGACCGGTAATCCAGCTAGATATACCGGCATGATTGCTTTTGTTTGTGGTGTCACTGCTGCTGCGATCTTGGATAAATCCAGATTGCGCGTTCTTGGATCAATGTCAACAAAAATAGGCTTTGCACCCACGCCTAGAATGACATTGGACGTGGCCACCCAAGAAATGGGTGTTGTGATCACCTCATCACCTGGACCAATTCCGGCAACTTGCAGGGCAATTTTCATGGTAGCTGTGCCATTGGCAAAACAGCGGACGGGACGGCCACCAAAATAGTCGCTTAATCTTGCTTCAAATTCAGCTAACTTAGGGCCTGAAGTAACCCAGCCAGAGCGCAATACCTCGCCCACCGCATCAATCGTTTCTTGGTTAAAGCTGGGTCGAGTGAAGGGGATAAAGGGCAGTACTGACATGGGCAACCTTCTGTTTGACTGATTGATTATTGAGAGGAGCTTACCGCATCTGGATGCTTCACAATCACCCTTCGAGAATCGCGCCCAAGCTCCTGCATAGGTAGCCCTGTTTTTTGCAGTTCTAGATATTGCTCTGGAACCATGAGGGCATAAGCATTTTGATCCTCATTCCAGCGGACTTTAAAAGCATCTAAGGAGGGGAGCCACAAATCCGGCTCTTGATTTACGCCGAACTCAAGTTCATCTGGAAACTCCACCATCACCATAGTTCTACCTAGGTAAAAAGGAACTGTGTGATCCAAGATGCGGACAGAATAAATATTGGCGTTCTTGGGAATGCTTGCTTTGACTTGATTAGCTAGATCGATGCCTGAAACTGCCCGACCCAAGACTTCATGGCCGGTGCCAGCAATAATCGCGCACAGAAAAAAACCACTCGCAAAGCCGGTAATACTGGCCAAACCATTGCGTTTGCTTTGTACGAATGCGAAGAGACTAAAGCCAATTAGCGCAATCAGAGCGGCAATGACCCAGTGGGTGTATTGGGTATATGCCTCAACCTCATCGGGTCGAGCTTGTTGGCCAATTGCAGACAAAAAGAAGAATCCCACAAAACCCAACGTTGCAAAACCAAGAGTCTGCAATTGCCAAGATTTAGAGAGTGAATGAATGAATCCTAAATTTCGATCTAGGCAATTGCCAACCAGCATTGCTAGTGCTGGAAAAATGGGAATGATGTACCCGGGTAATTTGGAGTGAGAAATACTGAAGAAACCCAGTATGACCAAAAACCAGCAGACCAAGAGCCAGCCAGGGGAGAAGTAAGCACGTCGCTCGCGCCAGGCCTGTGCAATCGAGCTTGGGATTTGTGCTATCCATGGCAAGAAACCAATCAATAGCAATGGTATGAAATAGTAGATGGGGCCGGTACGACTATGGTCATCTTGGGTAAAGCGCTGCAAGTGTTCGTGGATAAAGAAAAACTCAAGGAATTCGGGATTGCGCTTGGCCACCAGCGCAAACCAGGGTGCAGTAATTGCTAAATAGAGTGCGATCCCACTAATGAGATACAGACGCTTCCAAATTTTCCAATCCCAAGCGGATATCGAGTACACCACAAAGACCATCGCCGGAATTGCTATGCCAATGACGCCTTTAGAAAGGGTGGCTAATGCCATACAAGCCCAACAAGCCCACATCCAATTTCGAGAAAGCGTTTTGTTTTCCGATGATTGTGCAAATAGCAAACTACAGAGTGCAGCAACTAAAAAAGCGGAAAGACCCATATCGAGGGAGTTGAAGTGTCCCGCAATCACCCACATGGGGCTTGAGGCAAGCACTAATGCGCCTAGCCAGCCGGCTCGCGCGTTGTAAATTCGCGCTCCAGTAAAGCCTATACAAAGAATAGTCAGAAAGCCAGTGAGCGCGGTCCACAACCTTGCCTGCCAATCGCCAATGCCGAATGCCTGAAATGCCGCAGCGGTCGCCCAAATTTGCAGGGGTGGTTTTTCAAAATACTTATAGCCGTTATAACGTGGGGTGATCCAGTCACCGGTGACCAGCATTTCGCGAGCCATTTCTGCATAACGCCCCTCATCAGATGGAATAAGGTGACGATAGTTGAGTGTGCCAAACCAGAGTAAGCCATAGAGCAATACCAATAAAAGGATCTTGCCTGGATTTAAAGCGCTTGACTGCCGGATTTGCCCAAATTGCATTAAGCAGCATCCACGAGTAAGGCCAGCATCACCTTGCGACCCTCGCCTACAAGGATGTTGTAAGTTCTGCAGGCAGCCTGTGAATTCATGATCTCAAAGCCAATTTTTGCGTTAATGAGGTCTTTCAAAAGCTCTGGTTTTGGGAATTGCTGACGTTTGCCGGTACCAATCAGAATTAATTCTGGTTTCAAATCAATCATTTGTGCGAAATGACTTGGATTTAACTCCTCAAAAGCAGCAACTGGCCAACGCGATATGGCGCCATCTGAACTCAATAAAACCGCATGTTCATAAGGGGTCTTATTAATCTCTACATAGCCATCGCCGTATCCGGTAATGGCATTGGCTCCGAAGTGGGGGTCAGATTGAAGCTTCACGTGGACTCTCTGTCATAATTATGTGGATTATAGCTAGCTGTTTTTTCCTAGATTTCAAGAACTTACCCTTTAATTTATTGTGAAACCCATCCTAAAGTCCGAAAAACTCAATAACGTTTGTTATGACATACGTGGACCCGTGCTGGAGCTTGCTCAGCGCATGGAGGAAGAGGGTCAAAAAATCATCAAATTAAACATCGGAAATGTGGGGGTATTCGGTTTTGATCCCCCTGAGGAGATACAGCTCGACATTATTCGTAATTTGGCTAATGCCTCTGCCTACTCAGATTCCAAGGGTATTTTTGCTGCTCGCAAAGCCATCATGCAGTATTGCCAAGAAAAGGGTATCCAGGGCGTTACTCTGGAGGACATCTATACCGGCAATGGGGTGTCTGAGCTCATCGTATTAGCAATGAATGCCTTGCTCAATACGGGTGATGAAGTCCTGGTGCCTGCACCAGATTATCCTTTGTGGACGGCGGCAGTGAGTCTGTCTGGCGGTACTCCAGTGCATTACCTATGTGATGAATCCAAAGAGTGGGCTCCGGATTTAGACGATCTTCGTAAAAAAATTACGCCTCGTACTAAAGCGATTGTGGCAATCAATCCCAATAATCCCACGGGCGCGATTTACTCTAAAGAAATCTTACTCGAGTTGACGCAGATTGCGCGTGAGCATGGTTTGATTTTGTTTGCCGATGAAATCTACGACAAGATGTTGTATGACCAAGAGAAGCATATTTCACTTGCATCTTTATCAACAGACGTAGTGGTGATCACCTTTAATGGCCTTTCTAAAAATTATCGTTCTTGCGGCTATCGCGCTGGCTGGATGGTGGTTTCAGGTGATAAGGAAATGGTGCGCGACTATATTGAGGGTCTCAATATGTTGTCATCTATGCGTCTGTGTGCCAACGTCCCAGGGCAATATGCTATTCAAACAGCATTAGGTGGCTATCAAAGTATTAACGATTTAGTTGCTGAGGGTGGTCGCCTAGCAAAACAGCGCGATTTAGCCTGGAAATTGTTAACTGATATTCCAGGCGTTACCTGTGTGAAGCCAAAATCTGCCCTGTATTTATTTCCAAAATTGGATCGCGATATGTATCCAATTGAGGATGATCAGCAATTTGTTGCCGATCTATTAAAAGAGGAAAAGGTGTTGTTAGTGCAGGGCTCCGGTTTTAACTGGGTCCAGCCAGACCATTTCCGTGTAGTGTTCTTGCCCCATGAGGATGTGTTGAAAGAGGCTATTAGCCGCTTAGCGCGATTCTTGGAGCGTTATCGTCAAAAACATGGCCGCAAAGCGGCTTCAACAGCAGCAAAGGCATCATGAAACCGATTCAAGTTGGACTGTTAGGTATTGGTACTGTAGGCGGCGGTGTTTTCACCGTACTTGAACGTAATCAAGATGAAATTTTGCGTCGTGCTGGTCGTGGTATTCATATTCATACTGTTGCTGATCTCAATGTTGAGCGTGCCAAAGAGTTGGTAAAAGATCATGCGCAAGTAGTAAGCGATGCGCGTGCTGTCATTAGCAATCCTGAAATTGATATTGTGGTCGAGTTAATTGGCGGTTATGGGATTGCCAAGGATTTGGTGCTTGAGGCAATTGCTGCTGGTAAGCATGTGGTCACTGCCAATAAGGCCTTGATTGCGGTTCATGGCAATGAAATTTTTAAAGCCGCTCATGAAAAAGGTGTCATGGTTGCCTTTGAAGCTGCTGTTGCTGGCGGTATTCCAATTATTAAGGCTTTGCGTGAAGGTTTAACGGCCAATCGAATTGAGTGGATTGCTGGAATTATTAATGGCACAACCAACTTTATCCTTTCTGAAATGCGTGACAAGGGCTTGGATTTTGCTACCGTCTTAAAAGAAGCGCAGCGCTTAGGTTATGCAGAGGCTGATCCAACATTTGATATTGAAGGTGTGGATGCAGCCCACAAAGCAACCATCATGAGTGCGATTGCATTTGGTATTCCGATGCAATTTGAGAAGGCGCACGTTGAGGGCATTACCAAGCTCGATGCAATTGATATTCGCTATGCCGAACAGTTGGGCTACCGCATTAAGTTACTGGGCATTGCCAAGAAGACTGCTAGTGGGGTTGAGTTGCGCGTGCACCCAACCTTAATTCCTACCAAGCGTTTGATTGCAAACGTAGAGGGCGCTATGAATGCTGTTCAGGTATTCGGTGATGCAGTTGGCACCACTTTGTACTACGGCAAAGGCGCTGGATCAGAGCCAACTGCTTCAGCAGTGATTGCCGATTTAGTCGATATCACGCGCTTATTAGGCGCAAGCCCCGAGAATCGCGTTCCTTATTTAGCATTCCAGGCTGATGCAGTGCGCGATACACCTGTTTTACCGATGGGTGAAATCACCACTAGCTACTACTTGCGTTTGCGTGTTGCTGATCAAGCCGGCGTGTTAGCAGATATCACAAGAATTCTGGCTGCGCATGGCGTTTCAATTGATGCCCTCTTGCAAAAAGAGGCTGATGAGGGCGAGAGTCAAACTGACTTAGTGGCATTGACCCATGAAACAAAAGAAAAGAATATGCTTGCCGCAATCAGTGAGATTCAAGATCTCAAAACAGTCGCTGGTGAAGTAGTGAAAATTCGTTTAGAAAATTTGTCTTAAATTACGAGTAGGCATCGAGCAAGTACCCATATATGCGTTACCAATCCACTCGTGGCAATAGTCCACAACAATCCTTTCTTGAGATCTTACTTGGTGGTTTGGCGCCAGATGGCGGCTTGTATTTGCCAACGGAATACCCGCAGATTACGCCGGCGCAGTTAGATGCATGGCGTAGCTTGTCATATGCTGATCTTGCTTATGAAATTCTTAGCTTATATTGCGATGACATTCCTGAAGATGATTTGCGATCTTTGCTCCGTAAAACATACACTGAGCAGGTTTACTGCAATGGACGTCCTCAAGATAATGCAAAAGACATTACGCCTTTGCATTGGTTGGGTGAAGAGCAGGGAACTCGTATTGGCTTACTGAGTCTTTCAAACGGGCCTACCTTAGCGTTTAAGGATATGGCTATGCAATTGCTTGGCAATTTATTTGAATACGCCTTAAAGCGCGCAGGTCAGAATCTCAATATTTTGGGTGCAACTTCTGGTGATACTGGTAGTGCTGCCGAGTACGCTATGCGCGGTAAAGAGGGTGTCAAAGTATTTATGCTTTCACCGCGCGGCAAAATGAGTGCATTTCAGTCTGCACAAATGTATTCCTTGCAGGATCCCAACATTTTTAATTTAGCAGTTGCTGGTGTTTTTGATGATTGCCAAGATATTGTCAAAGCAGTTAGCAATGATCACGCTTTTAAGGCTAACAATCAAATCGGCACCGTTAACTCAATTAATTGGGGGCGGGTAGTCGCTCAAGTCGTTTACTACTTCCAGGGTTATCTCCTAGCGACTAAGTCTAGTAGTGAGAAGGTATCGTTTACCGTACCTTCAGGAAACTTTGGAAATATTTGTGCTGGGCATATTGCTCGCATGATGGGTTTGCCAATCGAACACTTAGTTGTTGCCACCAATGAGAATGACGTGCTTGATGAATTCTTCCGCACTGGCGTTTATCGTGCGCGAAAATCAGCGGAAACTTTGCACACCTCAAGTCCCTCGATGGATATTTCTAAGGCGAGTAACTTTGAGCGCTTTGTATTTGATCTGATGGGTCAAGATGGCAAGCTTACTGCTGATATGTTCAAGCAGGTGGACCAGCTTGGTGGCTTTGATTTATCCAAAGACTCTGTTTTTAAAGAGATCGGGAAGTACGGTTTCCAGTCTGGACGCAGCACTCATGAAAACCGCTTGGCAACCATTCGTAATGTAGATGAGCAATATGGGATCATGATTGATACCCATACCGCTGACGGCGTGAAGGTTGCTCGCGAGCATTTACAGGCAGGTATTCCGATGCTGGTATTAGAAACAGCCTTGCCTATTAAATTTGAAGAGACAATTGAGTTGGCTCTAGGACGCCCTGCAGAATGTCCTCCAGCATTTAAAGATATCAAATCAAAACCACAACGCGTTGAAAATATCGATGCTGATGTGAATCAGGTCAAAGCCTTCATCACTCAGCATTTGAATTAAATCAATTAGCGTCTCCATTATTTAAGGTCAGATGAATAAGCCGCCGATGTTGACTGCGCAAGAGGCCTTAGACCATCTATTGGCTCATGCAAAACCAGTTCACGAAAGTGAGCTCGTTACAACCCAAGCTGCACTTGGACGTGTTTTGGCTGGCGATATTGCTAGTCAAGTTGACGTGCCTCCCTTGGACAATACATCTATGGATGGCTATGCAGTGCGCTGCACTGACATCCTCTCGTCTGGCACTATTTTGAAAGTGACTCAGCGCATTCCTGCTGGATCTATGGGTCTTCAATTAGAGCCTGGAACTGCTGCACGTATTTTTACCGGAGCTCCTATTCCAGCTGGGGCTGATGCCGTAGTCATGCAAGAAGACTGCAGTGCGGTAGAGGGTCAAGCTGATCATATTCAAATTAATAGTGTTCCTAAATTGGGGCAATGGATTCGCCGACGTGGTGAAGATTTAAGTGCCAGCAAAACAGCTTTGCACGCCGGAATGATTTTGCGCCCACAAGAATTGGGAGTGGCCGCCTCAGCCGGTCTCACCCACCTCAATGTCAAACGGCGCATCAAGGTCGCCGCATTCTTTACGGGTGATGAGTTGGCTTTGCCCGGTGAGCCGCTAAAACCTGGTGGAATCTACAATTCGAATCGCGATACCCTGTTAGCCTGTTTGCGCTCCTTGGGTTGTGATGCCACGGACTTAGGAATCGTGCCTGACCGTTTGGATGCAACCCGTGAAGCTTTACGTAAAGCCAGTAAAGAGCATGATTTGATCATTACCTCTGGTGGGGTATCGGTGGGCGAAGAAGATCATATTAAGCCTGCTGTGACTGCTGAGGGGCGTTTAGATTTATGGCAAATCGCTATTAAGCCTGGTAAGCCCCTGGCATTTGGTGCTGTTCGTAAGTCAGATTCATCTGCGGATGGAGAGGCCTGGTTTATTGGTTTACCTGGTAATCCAGTCTCAAGTTTTGTCACCTTTTTATTATTCGTGCGACCTTTTATTTTGAAGTTAGCTGGACGCAATGACTTATTTCCACCAAGCTATCAAATGCGGGCTGATTTTGATTGGCTTAAAGCAGATCGTCGCAATGAATTTTTAAGGGCCAAAGTCAATTCCAATGGTGGCCTTGATCTGTTTCCCAATCAGAGTTCGGGAGTGCTCACTAGTGCTTCATGGGGAGATGGTCTGATTGACTGTCCTGCCGGACAAACATTTAAGGCTGGTGCATTGGTTAAATACATGTCTTTTAGTGCATTACTATCTTAAATGATGGTTTGAGCTTAAGCGATTACGAAAGTCATATGAACCTTCAATTACGTTTTTTTGCCTCATTGCGTGAAGCCTTGGCTTGCTCCGAGGAGGCTATTGATATCCCAAGTCAGATTAAAACAATTTCGCATTTGCGTTCATATTTACGTGAGCGTGGGGGCCAGTGGGCTCAAGTGTTGGCGGAAGGAAAGCCGATTCGATGTGCGCTTAACCATGAGATGGTGCCTGAAGATACTGCATTACAAGAGGGCGCTGAAATTGCCTTCTTTCCGCCGGTGACCGGGGGTTAAATTGACCGTTCGTATTCAAGAAGAAGACTTTGATCTCGGCGCTGAAATTGCCGCCCTTCGCAAGGGTGATGCTCAAGTGGGTGCGGTAGTTAGCTTCTTGGGTACAGTTCGCGATATGAATGAGGGTTGCCAGGTCAAGGGAATGACGCTTGAGCATTACCCACAAATGACTGAGAAATCACTAGAGAATATTGCCACTCAAGCCAAAGCGCGCTGGGATATTCGGCAGGCCTTAATTATTCATCGGGTTGGCCCACTGCTTCCAGAAGATCAAATTGTCCTGGTTGCCGTGACTAGTAGCCATCGCGGGGAAGCCTTTGCTGCATGTGAATTCATCATAGATTACCTCAAGACTGCAGCCCCTTTTTGGAAAAAAGAAGAAACTCCTGGGGGTAGTCGGTGGGTGGATGCGCGCGTTACTGATGATGTGGCTATGGCACGCTGGGTAGAAAATAAGCCCAAGAGCTAAACGGTTATCAGATAAAAAATCATCAGAAAGGTATAGAATCTGAATGATGCTACCGCGCTCTTCTAAAACAATCGTTTTAGGTATTTGCCTCTTTTTATTCGCCTTCAAGGTTGCAGCTTCAAGTATATTTATTGAAGCAGCCTTGGAGCGCGCCTATCAAACAACGCACTTCAATTTAAGTGCGGCAAGCCAAGGTGCTCATGACAGTAAAGAGTCGGCCGATGATAAGCATCATCAAGTGAGTTCATTGAATATCATGAGTCATATCACAGCGCATCTTAGCGAAATGAACCATACGCTGACATTGCCTGAATGTACACAGCGTAAGTACATTTTCGAGAATGACGATTTGAGAACGCAAAACTTTCCAGACTCTGCATTTAAACCCCCCAAAATAAACGCCTAATTTTTGGCGGGGTGATATG
>Ga0194135_10000390_pt1 | contig 25771 bp, 18 predicted proteins | sample LitLau_LLRF_2013_FD_134024 | JGI IMG/M metagenome (GOLD analysis project Ga0194135, IMG submission 134024) | Freshwater sediment microbial communities in response to fracking from North America - Little Laurel Run_MetaG_LLRF_2013 (version 2) | ecosystem: Environmental > Aquatic > Freshwater >... | reverse complement strand
TGTTTCAGCATAAAAACTTCCGTTGTATCTTCTCAAATAATCTGCAAGCAAACATACAACGACATCATTAGTTTTTCCATTTATAAGAAAGGGTGGTAAAAAAGGGTTATATGCCCAATGTATATCATTAAGTACTGTAAATATTTAAAGTCTTTTTATGCGACTTTGTGGTGTCTGCATGCAGTTCAAAGATGAGATATGCATGTTGTTCCTTTCTACATGTGTATGAAAGTGAAGTAGCTTGAAAGTGCAGCTAGTCAGACTTGCGACTGGAAGATTTTTGTACGAAACCCATCATGCTGGTAATGGAATTCAATGGAAATTGAATAAACTAGTGGTAACAACACAAGTCAAATGTAGTGAAATAAACATAGTCTACGCACCTACGAATCATAATCATGAATATCATTGTAACTTTCAATATGAGTACCACACAATAACTGTGTCTTGGGTAGTTTGTTTGTTTGTTTTGAGCTCATCTCATTGGAATTTTCCATTGCCGAATATTTCCACGTGTTGCTCCTCACAGATTTAAAATGTGATGAAACAGAACAAGCAACTGTCATTGAATTGCGTAACGCACACGCATCTCAACACGCACATTTGCATTTGAGATTAGAAGGTAAAAGGAAGGAACTTAATAAATAGAGTGTGGCTAGCCTCGTGACCCTGTCCTTTACCAGCGGTTGTCGTGAATATATATATATATATGCACGTATATATATCTTATTTATAGCCACTAATAATTACTTTTATGGCTTCTTATCATCTTGCATCATATCAGTTAGTACGACTCTCAATAGTTCGTTATAGTTTCTTTTAGAATTAAGTCACCAGTTATTACACGAATATCAATACCACAAACTACGAAGGCTGCTGGCTCATTTAGGTAGTTTTATTTTGGAAATATCACAACAAGCTTGTTAAAATTATCTGAGAACTTTATGCCAACTATATTCTCCTAAAGTTAAATGATAGGATTGATTATTATTACGAAACGTGGTGGGGCATCACGAGACCACTACGCTGCATACACACGAACGATTTGTTTAGTTACTTTAGTTGTGAAATCTCGGAAGATTAAAATGCTTACAAGATCTTTTATAGGATCTTTAGTTAGTGTATGGTAAGTAAAGCTGGGGATTTCATACATACCCAGTTCCAGTGACCCATTTGCATTTAACTCTCTTGATACTTAAATGCTCAACTGCAGACCAGCAACTTTGCTTGACAAGCAATCAATAAACCACATAGGAGGAGATTTGCATATCGCAAGTAGAGATTGTAAGACATGGTGAATTGATAGTGATAAAGCGGATGGGATTGCATGTTTCATACAAATCTTGTTTCTAGCTAAGCTTTCGTTTCATACAATGCGGATTGCCGAGGGAGTCCAAGGTTAAGAAGATAAATGCAAATGTTTTTATTATAAAAGTTTATGCTTCATTTGGTAAGGGTGTCGTCGATTTTTAAAATTTCTGAGCCTTTCAGTTCTAAGGAGAGTACAAATTTGAATTAATACTCATGTTGTGTTCCACAAGACACAAATGCAATTATTAATAAGACATTTCTTAAGCTACAACTGAGTTTAATTCTCACAAGTGTCATTTGTTGGGAATGTCCAGTGACTTTTTATACGACGTAGTCCAGCGATTTTTTGTTGTATCAATTTTTATTACTTATTTCATGCTATCTACTTGCTGCAAGATTCTACATGAGAAATAAAGAAACCATGTTCACAATATTCATTACTGTGACACTACATGAATCGTTAAGCAAGCAAACACACACCTCTCTGATGAACTCATATCTTGCTCAAGCAACCAAGGTATGAGAGACCAAAGTCCACTGAGAATATATTCACCTGTATGGATTCATTTTGTATGAATGAGACGCTGACAATATATCTTTGTGGTTTGTGGAAGATACGTTGAACCATAAATCATACTTTGAGTATTTCCAAATGGGTGTCGATTGAGATAAACATTTAAATCCAATAAGAGTGAATTTTGGAAGAAAACCTGTTTTTTGTGACCTATCACACTGCAAGCTGACTTCTACGATGATGGGATCAAGTGAAGATACATTTACACATGGAAAGAAGATGAATAGACTGTTAACCAGTCAATTTAGATGAAGTAGAACGTGAACGGAATGCGAATACAAAGTAATTCTTTGAGAAGTAAGATGATCTCATATTTCTTTATAGTTTTTAATTTTTTAGCTCGAGTGCATCTTACACTCACAACTCCCTTACATTATAGTGGTAAATGGGGATTGGTCATTTTTTATTACGTGTAGGTTACGTAGATTGGAAGATGGACTGTGGACTTGTGGAACCCACCCTCGTATGTATACCCTTTGACAGTCAAGTGTGAGTGGCACATTCCATAAAAAATGTACAGATTAAAAATCTACCTCATGTGCAATTTCAATCCAGTGTGGGACGGTCAAGATTTCAAGATTCAAAGTTCACCGTTTTTATATAATCTCAATCTCAAATTGCGATTTGGGATTGCGTGAATTGCGTGTGCAATTTGATGAATACAGCCTATGAAGTCCTGTTTTTTTTCTACTTTTCAAATTGTAATTGCATCCCATAATTACATCGTGAAAAATGATTATTGGTTTAGTTTCAGACTAATGAGTGCTTTCTAGTAGTAATCAAGCACAACTTATGACAAATTAATAGTAGGTTGCAAGAAAGTAACAAAACTGGGAACTAACGGAAAAGGAAGATGATATATATTTCCAAACGATTCTAGAAAGAAACAATCTTCCTTTGAATGTCTCATGACTTATGACCTTACAGTAGCATTTCCTTTTAGAAACCAACGGGTTAAAAAAAGTATATTATACAGCCGTTGATTCAAACATACTCGTCATTGTATTATCGATGACTAATCACAAGAACCTAATCTGTTAAACTTGTCTTTACTTGTAGGTCATGGTGTGCAAATATTTTGCTAACTTTACAGGGTGGAATTCACAATTGAATTTTACACATGAGACAAAGACCACAATGATATATTTGGATTAATACTTTGTTCTCTAATATTTACTTTTACAGTTCTGCGCTTCTTGAATTGCAAATGGTTGAACTATACATCTATGCAAATAATGGCAATATACTATTGACTATTAAGAGAATATAAGAAAGAGTAGTGAATCAAAGTAATGCAGGAAAATATCTTACCACAAGTCAGGAAGACATAAAGATTTATCCAGACACCGGAAGATTAGACTCTACAAGAAGTAAAGATGTGTATATTTGGTACGGTTGTGTAGTTATGTGTCTTTTGTGTGTTGTACAAGGTCACAGTCAAAACAGGGACCAACTGATGTTGCCCAATCCAAGTGAGTCTGTACAATATAGTTGAATCAATAAAACTTGTTACTTCTACTCCAAGTCTAGTGTAATTTTTGAATATTTTAAAGTCTATGGAGTCTCAAGTAAAAAGAAACTAGATTTCTTACTTTCAGCTTAACACAAGAATCAAATAGGGTTCTATTTTATTTAAAAGTCAGAACCAACTAATTCCCGAGGAACTGAGACTTTAGTCAAATATGCTAAAGCTAAATGTTAAGTGCACGTCTGCTCTGTATGTCAACTTGCAAGCTACTGAGCAAGTTTCTGCCAATTTGTGCTCTTCTACTTTATCCCGAAGCCTCACAACTATATATACAAGTACTAGTAGCAGCACGTAACATCACGAAACAAAGTATACACTTCCATATAGTCATGATGGTGATCTTACAAGTAGTTAGGGAAGAAGATTATGCACATCCAGTACTGCCTTTTTGCTCGCAGTTGAATCTACAATTACCTTAAAGAAACTGAAGTGTATACATACAGTGATACAATCAATATCGATTCTTATAGTAAGCTGATTAAGGGAATCCATGAAAATGCAACGAACAAATTACAATCCCCAATAAGATATACATCTGGTCTGTTTTAAACTCGCAATTGCCTAAATTGCTGTATCCATTAATCCATCTCATGAAACACTCGTATAGTTTTTATCCCCGATCGAAATAAAGATGCATTTACAAATATTCAGTGCCGGAATTTCACGGACCTGAAAACTGAAGTATGCTTAGTTTATTTTTAGCCTGAACTTGTATACTGCAATTTTTATATTTGTATTTTTGTATATTGAAGTCCAATTTTTTGAAGTTTCCTATTGTATGCATTCTTGTTCTCCTATTTCCAGTTGTATGCACTTTTGTTCTCCTTTAATTTGTAAAACTCACTTGAAACTAATTAAATGGGAAGTTATTAATCATTATATTATAAACTATTGAATTACTATTGATGAAATATTAAACACGCCAATTACGAAACCTCGCCGGTTCTATATTGTTAGCATTTAATATAACATGAAATTCCGCACTTACAACGCCAACTAAGGTTTCTCTCAAACATTATACATCTGCAATGTTTCAGATATCAATTGATTGTGAGTGTGCAGAAAAATAGTAAATATGGTTTCAAACAGGTCTGATATCACCTTATAATATTGCAAATGAAGTAATATTGGATCTGGCAAGTTTTTAATTCTAAATACTAAATAATATTTATATGAGCCTGGCTTTGAGCCGAATAAGTTGTGGAGACACGATGTCTGTTGTATTTAATCGTTATAACTCTATTCACTATCCGTTGAAACCAGTCTAAAGTTTACTTCAGATAATTGCCTGAATACTTGAATCATCATTTTGCTCGTTCATTGATACCATCAACAATCTGCTAATAAAGCTGACTGGTCCACTAGTCACTCGAAGTTATACATGCTTTATCATTTTTGCAAGTCGCTTACATCAAAGTAGAAAATGGGACTTTGATCTTTTAATCTCACTCGACAAAATATTTCTTGCAGGGCAATCTGGAATCAAAGTTGAATTAAAAGTGCCATGCGTGTTGCCTGATTAAAGGACACTTCCATCTTTGATACTGCATTAGTCATCATCATCGGAAAGAAGTGGTTCAGTAATAGAAAAACGTATCAACAAACGCAAATCTTTCAGGGAACTATAATTCCGTAGTTCGTGTTGAGACGCCAGAATTCTCCCCGTCGAAACAAGAAATCGTGTATTGTATATTGTATGCCATTCTGTAACAACATCGGATGATCATATTTTACACATTGGAATCTCAACCATAAAAGTCTGTCCTTGAGTGAGATGTTTTTTAGTGCTGGAGCCGTGTTAACTATCCAAAATCCAAATGAACTTTTTCTCCCACAGATCAAGCCCACTGTCTCAACCAATGATAGCTGGCATTTTCGTTAAGCCGTCTGCAAAACAGTCTTCTTGAGATATTTGCCAACACCCCATACTATACCATAAATGAATATACACCACCATCGTTGAAAGTCTTTCTGCAAAGTAAACACAACGGATGAATAGCTTTTAGCTTTCTGCAATTCCGTATGAACAGATCGAGTGGCCTACAATATATTTTACTATGCGATCTTTGAAACGCAGTTTTTCAAAGCAGTTTATTTTTGAGCTCATTTACTTTGCAGTGGGTTAAAAAAAGTTTACGTCCAATGATGCGGAAGCATAAAATTGTCGCCTGTCAAATGATCCAATCACGAGACTACAGTAGACTTGTCAAAATATATGCTGGAATGTATTTAATTGTATCTTTTTAGCAGAATAAGCGAAAGATTTCTTCGAACTTAATGAGTGGATATCTGTTCCCCTTATCTATTCAGTTAATCACATTCAATGCGATGTAGGAGTCGTTTATATGCTTGCTAAATAAATGTTATTAGCGCAGTTAGCACCACTTCTACTTATTGGTACTTAAGGTGAATGGAAAAAAGTCACACCATATTTTAAAAGCGCTTTGTCTCACATCGATCGATTCTCTTTCTGCGCATCTCTCCATTTAATAATAAAGGGAGAAAATACTACTTTGAGGCTGTATACCAATTTATGAACTCTTCTTACACTTCTCTACATATAAGGTACAGAGAGAGTTATCTGCGTCCTTGAAATCTTCATTCAGCACTTTTTATCGTTCACAAATCTTGTCTGGTTTATCAACTCGCGTAAGTTTTTAGTATCGAGATATATATATAAATCTGCTTACTCAGGCAAAAGTTCATTAGGACATTATGCGATTGCTTCAAGATGATCCTACAAATCCGACTTTTGCGATTTGTGGATCTAACAGAGGACATGGCACAAGGATTTGTTACAAAATGTTAGCCAACTTCAGTTTATTATTCGGTTCGAGACTGATATGTGAAGTGTAGTAGTTGTTTCTTAGTACCATGTTTTTTTAACTTGAGATAGTCCTACTGATACAGTTTTCCTCTTGAACACTGCTTTCAATGTTAACTCATGAAATGGGATAAATGTAAACTAGAACTAGACGGGACAGAATTTGAAGGTCAATCGTTTTCTATTTTCACTTTAAGGCCGGATTCAATGAAAGTTGAAAAATGTAAACATTATTAATACAGAGCACAGCAGAATTAAAGATCATAACAGGTAAAAGTTGAACAATTTGGTTTAGAAACATCCTTTCATTAAAAATTCGTATTTTGATGGGTTATTATATTAGTTATACTACTTTTATACTTCAAGAACACAAAAAGGGAAAAAATCAACATGTTTATAATTTTTCAATATTTTGTGCCTTTTAATATTCAACTAGATTCGTACACAAATAACAGACAATTGACTATGAAAGATCGATAGTTAAGAGTGAGGTGCAATCGTACAATTTTGATTCTTAGTTAGACTAGTCTGGAATCAGCTCAGCATCAGTTCAGAATCTGTTAAAATTCGCGAATATTGTGGGATTTATAATCGTGTATTGGCTGCCGGATGTAATAAAAAGTCTAACTCGTCATCTTTAAGTATTCCATTACGTCCCTAAGTGATTCTAGAATGTGCAATGTGATGCTAAAGTATATGCTACACAAGAAATAAAGTTAATTTGTCTCCAGAGTTCAATTGCTTACTTAAATCTGGATTCACATCTGAGAAACATAAGTGCATAGAAGAATGAAGAAGGGCTCAAACATACGAAACATTTTATATTACGTAGATACTATTATTACTATTGTAAAATTGTAATATTATTCGGTACTTTTTTTCAAATATTCCTTTACAAAATGTACAAAAAAGTATGTACAAAAGTACAATACATCTAACAGAAAAATTAGCAAGATTGTTAAGTAGTATGTGGTTCGATTTTGAATTGTTTAATTACAATTTCTGTTGGAAGTTGGAAGAGTCAAGTTAACAAGACGTGCAAAATCTACCAAGAACCACAAGCGAATACTCGGGAAACATCATGTACTTGCTGCTAGATGTAAAAAGCCACAAGGACCAAAAGTCTATCTAAGCATTACATGGTATACAAAATATGACATTTCTTTACTACCGGCGTGCAATATATTTCGGCATGCATTGTATTTTTCCTTCCACTTCTTTTGAGTGTCTCACTGGTGCAGATTTGATGCATTTGGCAATGCAAGCCAGATTCTTCTTATCTTGCATGCCCGATGAACTTGAATTAAGAAATCGAGAACCTTTTTCACTTTGACGTGGTTAGGGAGGATGAGATTAGGGCACCATCATAGATATTTGATACGTCAAAGAAATGACCTTGAAGTGACATTAACATTTATTGAAGTACTTAATTTTATGCTTCTTCTACATTAGAAAGCCAGAGATCCAAAACGAGAATTAAAGAATGCAATTAATTAACATATGTCGACACGATAAACTAGATTAAATATCGCCTGCACCTCAAATTCTCTACACACATTAATTTTTTCTGATGCTTATCTGAACTTCTGTATCATATATATGAGTCTTACTAGGCAATACTTGGCATAAATCAATTGACCCACAACGACAACCACACTAAATGACCGGTTATAAAGCTTAATCATCTTTGTTATGGTTCAGACGTCAGACTTTTGATTACATTTAGCGATTCAGGAAATTGACTGTTGTAACTCTTAACCCGAAAAAATAAATTAAGGATAGTTACTCGAGAAATAAATAGTTGTAATATCAGTTAGCCTAATAATTCTTACATAGATCTTGATTTCATCTTACAAAACAGTTTTCACGCTGACTACTTTCTTCTACAAAATTCAAGGAGAAAGACTTTTGTAAGCTTCTGATGGACAAGAAAATAATTGTCTTTGAGATTCCATTTCACAGATTTACAATTACATATTATCAAAGATTAGGTAGTAGTTGTGTACATAGTGGTCAATAAGATAAAGTGGAAACTTGAGATTAATTTTTACATTGCTTTTTGATAAAGGGTACATTATTTTTCAACAGAAATCTAACGACAGTGAAAAAACTTGTATTCTTGTATTATTAATATCTTTGAAACTTATTTGAACACAAAACTAGCTGAGGACGCAAAGAATAGCACGAAATACTCATATCAATTAGGATGATGAACTAGAGACACATTTCAAGTCCAGGCTTGTGTAGTTGTGGGAGGTTTATTAGCTTCCAAGTCATTTTTGCAGTTAGATTCGTTGGAACCTTTCTCTTCATCTTTATTTTCTTCAGTTGATGCATTGAAATTTGGCTCTCGTTTCAACACTAAAATTCATTATAATTATAACTCATTTTTTCTCCTAATTTAAAATCTAGTTTTCGTTTTTAGTTCCACTTACTTGCATCTTGCACCATGTTCACTCCATACATAATGCTGTAAATCCACCCGAAAATGAAAATAGCTGTGGATATTTGTAACAATGCTGCTATCATTCCATATTTGATTCCTTTAGATGTTGTCTCATGTCGGCATTTACCACAGCAGAGTAAGCTGAGTGCTCCCAGGAAAGTTCCTACGAGATAAAGTGAGCTCGCGTTATATTATTAGTACAACAGTTTTAATAGTGCGAATAAGTGAAAGTGAATCATAGTGAATCAAAGTGATACCTGATCCAGGTAAAACTGCATTCAATAAGCAGAAAATCAAAGCAATTGGCGTAGGAAGAATTGGAACAGCCTTTCTAAGCACACCCATTTTTTCTCGAACTTCGACGACTTCTAATTTCGTCATGTTTCCATCTTTGTCTTGAACAAAAACCTGTGGATGCAAAAATCACAAGTTAGTTCACCGTTTATTTAAAACCAAAGCAGTTCCAAACAACAATTTTACGTGAACTATTGATGCATAATTATAATAAGGAAATAATTATATATTCAATCTATGACCTTAATGATACACGACTGGCTTAATATGTTATTCGGACGGAAGTGTCCTAGCTTGCTTTACGTACATGTGGTTTAGCAGAGCTTGCTAAGAGAATCTTCATGACAGTTTTATTGAAGTGTTCATCCATAAAATATGTAATATTGGGTCAGAGAGATTTGCAATGAGACAAGGGATTTCAGGAATTGGCATTTCATGGCGTAACATGAGGAAGCAATAATTGACTTAGGCCAAAAATAGATGCCAAAATGTAATGTGAGTGCATGGGCGTAATAAGAATAGAACGATTTTTTGTAAAGATGTTATGTTACTGAAACACGGATTTCAATTTAGAGGAACGTCAAACTTGGAACTAAATTCTGTCTTTTAGTGACACACATTTTTACTATCCTTCTTCACTAAGTGAAATCAAAACACGCATTGCTCACTTGTCATTACCTAAGTGAGTTTTTGACGCTAAAAAATATTGCATTATAATCGGGGGGATTTCAATGAAATGCATTTTGTTTATACTTGTCCAAAGTGTTTTAAACACTTCAAAGTACATACTGAGAATGGATTATACTGCTTCATTTCCTCTGGTACAAAAAACCATCCTGAAGAAAGAATCTGTAAGAAAAATTTATTGGACAAAAAGATAATGTGGAATGTCCCAATAGTTCCGGCTAAGAGAGTACAGAAAGATTCTTTCGGAGACATGTACACTAGCCATTCGTTATTTCATTAGGGAATTGCGACTTTTTTAATCTTTCTCGGCTTCTTTTTGTTTGCGTAAGGAAATAATGAATCTCCTTTTGAAATGTCAGTGGTAAAAGTAAAAAACTTTTGGTTACTTCATTTCCTCGTTGAAAGACTCTTCCTTGAGCTTCTGCGTTTTGCTGGGACAATCTCCGTCTATTTTCGTATCCTATTCCTGCTGCTGCTAATAAATGAGACCCTCGTCTTTGTTGCTGCCCAGCGTCCAGTCTGTCTGGAGTTTTGCCTCTGTCTCCTCGCTGGTTTTCGTCTTCGATATCTTTCAGTTCCATTCTGATACTAGGAATCTCTTTAATGAAGTTTCCTATCAGAAAAAATCTGATTAATTACGTACCAGAGGAAATATTGATACAATATCCCAGAAGCACAGATATATAATATCCTCCTACAAAGGAAACGAAAGGTTGATGTTATTTTATAGAAGCATCCAGAGCACAAAGTGAGACGTCTCTGTTTGTGTGTATGTAATATCTGATAAATGTTTCCAAACTCAGAAGATGATGACGGAATGCTCTGACTGGCTAAAGAAGGAGGCTTTTGTAATGCTGTTTTATTGATTGGCACTCAGGAGGAGATAATTTAGAGGACAATGCAGCAGCTCGATATTGCTGATTTTATGACAAAGCTTTTATGATGACCCCAAGAGTGGAACACAGTCCGGTTTTCCGCACTCTCGGCCAATATATATATCTTGAGTCCTCGGGTATCTTTTACTGCCACCCTCGTGCACAACAGCTACTTATATTCAGGCTACCCGATTCGGGAGAGTCTTCGTTTGATCTGTTCTTCACTACCAACACAAGCAGACTTTCACGGTTTACTGACACAAGAATAGATCCTAGTTTATTTAATCAGGACATTCGCCGGAAGTGTTGACACTACTACTACCAACATGTATATCCCACTATCACTACCAGACAACCTTTTTTACTCGGGAGTCAGCTTTCCCTTTAATAGTTTGAGTATGAATTTCGTTAACCGTGCATGAATCTTTAGAATACGAGCTCGTTAAATGAGATTTTACATTTTGAGTCGAATCACTATATCATACTTTTTTTTATTATATTTTGTCTACTCTCCAATATCCAAGCTGTGTGTATATCGACATCCTTCGTTTCTCTCCAAGTATTCCATATGCTTCTCTCTCTTGCTTCTTACATAAGTTCTAGACACAAGAAGAGTTCTTCCATGAACTTCTGATTTACATTCGTCAGACGATTCTTATTACGCCCCCTCCTCTTCCCTAAGGGGGTGGTATAAGAAGATGCTTCAACTTTTACAGAGATTTCAAAATAAACTCTACATCTAGTACGCATATGTTTATGGCAAAAAGAGGATTCGGTAGATCCTAACTTAAGAAATAAGTATTAAAACTGTTGAGGTGAGGTATGTGTAAGAAGAACAGTCCGGAACAGATTTACAAAAACGCTTGTGACGTAAATCTAAAGAGTATAGAATGCAAGACAACTGTTTGTTTTTTAACCGGAGTCGCTTATTATATGAAAGTTGAATTCTTGTGAATTTTTCGGACGCATTTGTATTTCTATTCATAAACACCTACACGTACAGTTTAATCTTTCGTAGTGGTAACGAACACCAGACAAAATGAAATCTTGGAAGACTCAACTACTAAAGTGGTTAGCATGATTTATGGTAGTCTTTATTGGCTGATATGATTTTATTTTTTGCTTCTACTATTACTAGATATTATTACCCTGTATATATTCTATTAGTAGTCTAACTAGAATCCTGCACATAATCTGGTAGGCTATGTTTGTTATGTAATCGTTTCGGTTTCAAGACAAGTGTTTCGATTGATTAGGACGAGTCGTCAATCATAGTTGAGTTGTGTTGGCAGGATTTGTGTAGAATTTGAAAATGGCCTTGTGTGAATAAATGTTCCCTGGAGTGACCACAGGATTGGGAAAATTTTTCTGTGAATTAATGTCACATGATGTTAGATTATAACACATACATTCAATACGTCGAGCGAAATAATAAGAAATGTTGGGGGAAATTCATTTTTACATGATTAATAGCATCCGGGTAGTTCTGTGTTTCCAGGCAGAATGCCCCGTGCTTGAAGTATTTGGCACCCTCCTTTCCGGGCAAGGGGTCTTTGTCAGGAAGAAAGTTGGAGGTGTAAAATTGAACGCCAGGTTGGTCAGAATAGACTTCCAAGACTCTTCCAGAGCTTACGTGCTGAGCCCTGCAAAGAGATTTAACAATTTTAGAGTCTGATTATTATGTTCAAAAGGCCTGTTGGTTTGTATTCTAATCCGAGTTTACAGTTTGCCAGCCATACCTTGCTACAAGTCGCATTCCATCATTTAAAAAGTCTACGCAAAAATTATTGTCGTATCCGTTGGGTCCTTCGGGAAACTTTTTCAATAATTCGTTAATGTCTTTATCCGATGTTAAGTCGAACAAAGTTCCTTTCACAGACTTGATCTCTCCAGTTGGAATTAAATTGCCGTCCACTGGGGTGTAATGATGGGCGTTGAGCATGATATAATGCCCGGCAAGATTCTTGTCACCGTTTTTCTACAAAATGTATCAAATATTTATGAAAATACTAACTTTTAGAGACATCCTTTTGTACGAATGGATTCATTTACATGTCCAGAAAGATTGAAGTATGAATGGTTTGTCATTGCAATTGGAGTTGGCTTAGTGGTTGTAGCTTTGTAGTCTATTATCAGGCGATTGTCTTCTGTCAGTTGGAAGGTTACTGAAAATAATCCCAGAATTTGATTATACTTTACGAGTAGTGGCATATACATTTTTTATTCTTATCAAAAAGATTCTTTTACCATTTGCAATGACATCCCCTGGATAGCCTTCTTCCCCATCTTTGCTTGAGCAACTGAAAGTAAGCTTTCCATCTTCAACGTTTACTTCCCATAATTTCTGAATAAACGCAAAACAGGAATACAGATCCAACTCATCCAAATGCTTTTAAATTATCAAATTCAAAATACTTTGTCGAATCCAACTAGTCCACCGTGAAGATGATTTTCCCCATTATTAATGGTCAGTTGGTAATCCTTCCCATTGATATTAAACTTTCCTTTTCCGGTCCGATTTGCTGACCTTCCTACAGTTGCTCCAAAATACGGGTTTCGTCCATAAGCACCAAGATATCCTTGAAAATATTGACCATATTATATTTGTACATTAATCAAATACTTGCACAGACACGTGGCACATTTTGTCGTATTACCATCAATGTCTTCGAATCCAAACACGATATCCTCAATGTTTCCATTTCTATCCGCAACTTTCAAAGAAGTTATTGTTGCTCCATAATTCATTATCTGCAATTTCATCAACAAAATATTGTACTTTCCCAAATATTACCTAGTTTTAGTTCAGATTTCAGAATTAATGGAATACAAACTTTACCTGAACTACTGTACCATTTTCATTGGAAACCGTGAATCTTCGTACTGGTACCTTCTTAGTCGCATCTGCAGGATCGGGTACAGCTCCAAAGGTATCTTCCACAATTTTAATTGAAGAATTCATTATTTTTGAATCCCAAAATCTGCTGCAAAATACTTCTCGATTCGATTAAATATAGCGAGGGAAGATGTCTTGTGAGCCGGTGAGCCGTGAACTGCCAAGAACAGCTTGATGCACAGAATCAATTGAAATCTAAAAATATTATTCACAATCAGTTACTACTTATCAGTCAGAATTAAATCTAAATCTGCTCTGAGTAGTGGTGGTGGTGGTGCTGAGTGATAAGAATACTCTCTTTGACAGCTCTTTATTCATTTTAATCCAATAAATTGCACGCACTGACTTTACTCGACCACGTTGTGTGAATAATATCTGCCAATAATTCAAACTGCCATATAAAAAATAAACATGATTATCCCAGACTTCAAATACTCATCCAAGGACCTTCAAGTTCAAATCTCCTTCAATAGTGAAATATCAACAACAACTACAGTTGCACTGAACTGTCAAGACGGGTTTGATAAGATCTTATCAAATGCCTGGAAAAATGCTCAAGATAGTGGACTTTTTCGGTATAAATTGGGCACCTTACCTTTCCGTGTCGTCCCAGGCAAATATCAATTTATTTTACAGGTACTGTAGGGAACAATCTTGGTGGATTGGTGGCAGAATTTTATTATAGTATTGTAAATCTTGTAAGGAAGTCTGTCCAGCAGATGATTTTTGAGCACGTGGCCTTGTAGCCAATAATACAGCCAGAGCTCAGAGCTCTCGTTCGGGGGTTAATGTATATTATCATTAGCGTTGGCAATCCTTAAGTCATGCATAAATTATTCATGAGACAGTTTCATACAAATTGACTGAAACTCGTGTGATTATTTCTGCACTTTACAGCTGAACACAGACCGGGCAGAGAAGCGTCGAAAGCCTCAAGAGATAACGAGCGTCAATCATCCATTCAATCCACATGAATTTAATTTCAGCAAAGTGAAACCGGAAGAAATCATATTACAACTCAACTCAACCGATCAAATTGATTCTGCAGACGACGAACATGTTCTTCTAATTAATGTCAGTCCTTTGGAGTTTGGACATGTTCTGCTCACACCTTTCCGGAGCAAGTGTCGTCCTCAAATTGTATCTCCGGATGGATTGAAATTAGCAATAGAATTGATTCTACTCAGCCGTTCATGGTACAGAGTTTTTATTAATTTATGTTTTTACATGTGATGACATGAAATTAACCACGCCTTCATTATTTTTTAGTGACTTTCGTGTTGGATTCAACAGTCTTTGTGGATACGCCTCGGTGAATCATGAACATTATCACGCGTACTATTTAAGTCACAGACTTTACTTGGAATCCGCAGTAAGAATGGCAGTTTAATTAGTAGGGAAAAATTACGGGAGGTTATTTTTAATTGTGTGTAATCATTGTGAATTCTATTGTCTTTCAGGAACTTAAACTCATTAAAGGACTGTGCTATGAGTTGACTGACTATCCAGGATCTGGATTTGCGTTTGTCCTGACTGACTTGAATGAATTGCAGAAATTGGTCGATTCAATTCTACGATTGACTTCTTTTTTTCAATCGAATGAAATAGCTCACAATATTTTTATTACAAGAGGGTCTTCAAAATGCCAATTAGATGAGTTTGATTCACTGCGGGTTTATGTCTGGGCACGATCGTCAGCTTTTGGTAGGAATTTATATTCAAAAGGATTTGTGTTTGGTTTGTATTTGTATTTCTGGTTTGTAAGGAATTCAGTCAGATGTGGATGTATTTTAAAAGTAGTTTGTATTTTTACAGGGGCTAAAGAATGTTTTGGATTCAATCCTGCATTATGCGAGCTAGGAGGACATTTTCCATGCAAAGGTTAACCTTAATTAATGAAGCAAGACGTAGACGTTAAAATTAGCATTGCTTTCAAGTATGATTTTTGATCAATTTTGCAGAACAGACTGCTTACAATTCCTTGACGGAGGAAACAATCACTAGTATTTTAAAAGATATATGTGAAGACTCTTATGCAAACGTGCGAAAGGTTATTCTCGATCTATTATAAGTATTTGGGCTTTCACAATAAATTGAAAGTGAGTTTGTCATGCTTTAATCGTAATTATGTATGGTTCAACTTATTCTCATGCGGACAAGAATCGATTTACAGAACATTTTTGAACTCACTTTTGTCTTGTTATAGTGTGGTTCGTATTTATGGTTTCGCATTGCATATCTCTGTGGCTAGAGTTAAAGAAAAAGCTTTTCTATTTATCGAAAGGTGTATACGGCGAAGTTGAATTGTTTAAAATAAAGTGTCACGATGACTCTAATGTTTTACGAATTGATGATTTTGCCTTCATTTAAGAAAAGAAGTAGAAGTGTGTTGAGAAAAAAGTATTGAGCCTTGGATTTATAACATTACCAAGCGAACTTGTGTTGGTTGTGTCTCGAAAATATTTCGAACTAGATCACCTTTTTGAACAGAGGAAACTTCCTTCTAATCATCACCACTGACACTGACAATACAGGATTTAAATGTTTTAATTCTATTAGCTAAATGCTCTGATGAACTCGTGGATAATTAAGGACTCAAACCTACAATGAGACACATTCAAAGTGGAAGAGCTGAACTAAAGGAAGACATCTGCCATTTCAAGTGACAAAGTAGGTTAGCTGAAGAGATAAATGACAAAGTACAATAGTTTTGAATCCTGATATTGCCTAAACAAGCAGAACACATCATGGGAATCACGGTTGATGGTGTCAAAATCAGTTCGCCACTCCTTTAAAAGATTAGCTAGGCTAGTGTTAAACTATTATCACTAGCTTTTTATTTGAAATCGCTTGAATAAAGTTGAACTGTGTAGTAAAGACTTTGTGCAAAGTCTCGCTGTAACTAAATACATTCCAATTCAACATTATTCCTTTAAAGCAGTAAGTTCTCTAGTTAAACCACATTAAAGAGATGAACTGCTGTAATAAAATGAGCAATGTAGCTGCATACAAGTATATGAATACCTTTTTGAGACGGACAACGTAAAGAATAATATGATACCCACAAAGAACCTTTTCTCATCGCTCTTTTGACTTCTGCTTTTGCTGTAATTCAGTCTGTAATAGAAGGTAGATTAAACATGTAACGCAATTTGCACCTTTTGATCTTGTAAAAGAGTTGCTGTACAACCTTATTGTATGCACATACATCTTGTTCAGAGAGAGATGACGAACACTCTAGTTGCAAAGAAGCTTCATGATGGAAGAAGAAGCTTCTTTTAAAAGTGTCTTTTGTGTCGTCTATCTTCGTACGAGGTAGTTGTTTTTTGTTCAGTGTTTTTTCAGTGAACTCTAAGAAAGTTTCTTCTAAGAGTATTTTAAGGTTTGGAAGAAGGATGATATTCATCTTGAAGGATTCCACCCTAGTACAAATTTTGTGTTTTGCATTTCAAAAGTAAACGAAGAGCATCATCATCTCCCGTAGCTTAACACTGCATGTTTCTTAACCTTTTCTATTAAAAGATACAAACGTGCATCAGTGTGTGTGGTGACTTTTTTGAAGTTTCCGTATTACATCCCCTGTTATCTTTAGCCACTCAATATATTTGTTTCCGAACAGGAAAGAGCTCATTTATTTTGTCTTTTATGTAAAGAAGTAATGACTTGTTGGCAAACTGTGCTTCTGTCAACCTCAGTTCATTTTTACAATTAATGTACATTCTACCTTGTCCTGAAGTAGTTCTTAAGTGAAGTGTTGAGCTTTAAGAAATAGTGACTGATATTCCTTGTATAATTACTTAAGCGAATTTTTACTTAATTAAAACTTCATTTCATTTACATGAATTGATTGTGATATTGAAAGTGAGACAAATCAAGTGTGCACGCAAAACAGTTTCATATAATTTTTCATGGAAAGTCTACGATCTGAAAGGAGCAACTACAGAAAGTACAAAATGGTTCGCATAAAAGTTCAGTGGTAAGAAGAAGAGCTTTCATTTGTTTATCGGTTTGGTGCATCTTAATTAAAAGTTTAAAAGGTGGTGGTGATGAGTAATTGCACTCTCTGTGTACATACCTTTTATATTACATATATGAGAGTAAATGAACCATAAAAAAGAGCATACCTTTTCTCTCAATTAATTAATAGATATCTCAGAAATGAATCTTTTTAGCATTTGTAATTTATAACACGGCTAAACAACATAATACACACACATTAGTATATGAGCCTACAGTAGCGTATAGAATTCATTGGAAATGAAGAATGTATCTTATGTATGATTATATGTTTACGATGCATAATGCTCTGATTATTTTTGTGCATGTAAAGCGAACCTTCACACTCTATTGTAGACTCAGTCAGACAAGAGCAGTTGCATTATTACTTATTACACAGTGATTCATATGATTTATTCGTACACACACACATAGAGCAATAAAAAAGAAGATTTTTAGATTCTCGTTGCAGCAGAACTTTATTTTCATACCTATAACAAAAGATATGATATGACATGCATCCTTCCTGTGAATCTCTTTGAGTGTGTGTGTGTTCTGGCAAACTCATCAAAAATCTCTCCTCCAACCTAAACCATATCATGTGCATCTTCTGCAATATCTAATTCCAAACTTACATATTGCATTGATTTTTTATGTAACGTATTTCGTTAAAAAATACCTGCTGCTGTTTCTATTTTGCTTGTTTCATAAACCTGATACGATCACAATCTCAATACCCACGCTATAAGCATCTCCAATTTTATGATTATAAAGTAATTAGTAGAGAGTTGGAACTCTAAAGCAGCATGTGAATGTGGAATAATAATACGATAGTCCTAAGAGAATGCATCTGGGGCACTGTGAGAAAGATTGTTAATTCGTAAGAAAAGCATTTATTCAGTGATCGCGTTCGATTTTTTAGGTGACAAGTTCACTCACTGAAGTGATTATACGGACACATGAGTTGATAATGAGCTGTTTTCTGTTACTAGCATAAACTTCGAAAAACAAAAGCAGGTGAATTGATGCAAAGTCATGTAGGAGACACACGTGTGCCAGCTACATTTAAGGTTATTGGGATCAACAACTGTTCTAAAAACTTTGTCTTTACTACTAAAACAGCAGACTTCACTCCCTTAAATTATGTCATACGTGGTTTTTCGATATTTATTTGCAAACTAACAACTCTATCTGGCGAAGGGGTAGGGGAGCTCCTAAGCTTTCTCTACCCGGAAAGTAGGGTGCCTGGTGGAAACCTTGAGAAGTAAATGTCCGAGAATACCCGGATTTTCCTCCCCCATATTCCGATTTGTAGCCTTCTCTCTCTTTATACATATACACACACATTTCCTTCCATATCTATGTATTCTCTCATACAAACTCATATACATATATCCATCCTACACACATGCATATATATAAACCATGGTTATGCTGCTCCTGCCCTAATGACAAACAGAAATCTCCCGATTTGCCCAAGTTCGGATGGTCGGTGGTGGTATGGCATGGTGTGTGTTGTACTTGCTCCTTTGGTCCTGGTGGTGAAGAGTGTCAATGCAATGGCGTAGTGTGGCTCAGTTTTTTCCTCTGTGTGCACTCCTTTCTCCTAGACTCCAAATCCATTTTTTCTACAATTCTTTCACTTTCAAACTCAGAAATTTTGCACACACACACATATAACCAAACTATGGGCTCCTTCAATCTGTGATCATCTTATCATCTCTTCAGGTATTTTCTCTTATTTATCACTCTCAACTAATAAGCTAAATTCTTGTTCCCCAATTTAACAACACATTCCAAACCCCTGTCTTTCTGTGTGAGAAATAACTAGAATCTCTCAAATTGTACACTATACAACATTTTCCCTTTGAATACTTTATAATTTTACCCGTAATCTGGTATTGCCGCACTACTACAAAGTGCTTTATTCACTTGCACTGCTACAACTATATGGAACAATTCTGTCGACTAAATTTCTTCTGCATGAGACAAGTCTATAAAGTTCAGTAACTATATTCATTTTACTAGGGACAGTCACACGTAGTCTTCTGTGCAGTTTGAATGGGAGTACACAAATATATATTTATAGTTGTCTTTGATAGGCAACCACAAGAAGAAGGTTAGAGTAGTATATTCGAACTATTCGGAGTTATCGGATGTGTCTTTACCTTTAACTACTGCTCAAGTAAAAGAGTTTCAATTCAAAGAGTAAGACGGATATGCATACTCGTAAGTTAAGAAAGAAAATTGCACGACTCCCTTTCCCCGTAGTTTAGCATATACAGAAACACTTCTAAACTATCTTTACTCTTGAAGTCTTAAAGGAAGGTTCATTCAGTATCGTTTCTATTAAAGAGTTAAGAACTTTGTTACTAATACTCCGTTCACTCCTGTACTTTACACCGATCGGTACAATAATAATAATTTCTCTTCACGATGAAAAGATAGTATACGTGTATATTGCAACTCTATTTCTCTTTGGTTATCGCTTTCCGTGTTTTATCCTTCCCGTATGTGTATGTAGTATTTAGAAGTACTTTCCTGTAGTAACATTTTTTGTTTGCTTTTTTAATGAAACCAAAGTCAGACTGACATTATTGCAAAATCCTCTTGCGAGAAACGTAGAAAAGTAACTGACAACATTGATATATGTATATTCGTGTATTTTAAATACGCGACTTTAGTATATTCTAACACTGACACCTTTCTATACACTTGTTCATATGAACAAGTAGCAGGATTGTATGAGACGTATATGTGAAAGCGATATAAAAGTGTGAACGGTTGTTTGGTTTTAGAGCAAAATCTACAAATAGTGTCTCTATATACTTTACAGTAGAAACGGATAAGAGATGAAGATGAGTTTGTTAGCTAACCGGGTAATCCGATCAACACATGACATGACAAGTTTAGTTCAGTTCCAAGAGCTGACAGACGAACTTCCAAGCTTTGTATGGATCGCTGATATCCAAGTTTTGCCCAAATAAACTTAACACGAAGATAGAGAATCATGGAGAAGGGAATTTTTATTATTGATATTGTAAATAAAAAGTTTTGCCAAAAATAAATCAAAGTGATAGTATAAAGCCGAGATAAAGAAGTTTTATAATCTGAAGAATCAGGAAAGAAGTTTGTAAATAAAATAATTGTTTTTAGTGTTGAAGGAAAAAATCAGTCTAGCGTGAAAGAATAAATTCCCGACAAGGATAAATAATGGGAATTAGGGAAGAGTTCGTGTTGAACTGCAATACGGATTTCTGGTCAGTTTGCTTCTTCTCTCGGGACAATAAAAAATATTCACTGTCAGTTTCTGTCGCTTTCGCTATAAATAATCGCCATGAGTGAATTAATCTTATTAACGTACCAATCTCCAGTTAAACCCATCGATTGAATTAAACTCGAGTTGACTAACGATAACAACAACATTATTACACTTGACAAGGTGCTGTGATCATTGTTTGCTACTTTGCTTAATGGGTAATCTGAATCTTGAGTGAATTTCATTTCAAATCGTCTGTATTTCAGAGTATATTCTGAGTAAGTCAGATCTGCATGAGATTCACAAATTCCCTTTAATGATACTTTGAGGTTTGAAATGCAATTGACTCTGAGAATCAGATCCCAATATTCTCATTCGAGTTTTCATACGAGTAACCTTTGTATAGTAAAATATAAATAGGTTTGAGCATAAATCTACCTTTAATTTACTCTCAATGTCACGAGTTATTGCAAACAATAGATCTCCAAACCGCATTTTCTCTCTCGTGTACTCACTCACAAGGGCCAGTTTATCCTCAGGGAAGCAAAAATAAGTTCATTTCTGAAATTTGTACCCAAATGACCAAGTTTGAAGAAGGAGAGAGTGTGTAGTGAAAGAGAAGTGACTGAATTGATGTATTTTAATGTTCAACAAAACCCATTTTACCGATATCATTGACAAGCGAGTATAGAGATATATTGCTAGACGAATTTTAAAGCACCTCTCTCCTATAGTTGTCTATATTCGGTCGAACTGCCTCTTAAGCTTTCACTTTTTCATTCATTGAAAAGTAAAAGTTTTCCACTCCTGTGCAGTGTGTGTGACCAAGTCGTCTGGGGATAGAATAAGAAAAGTCCTTAGTTTCCAATTGATTCGTTGGTTCACAAAATGAGAGGACTCTCTCCTTCGTTGTCCGTGCTGTGTAGATCTCTCCAAGTAAAAATGGATCGATAGACCACACAAAACTCGAATATATACTCTCCATATGGAATACATAAGAAGAGAGCTGCAATAAAAGTGCTGAGAGAAAACACTCGCATCAGATTTTGACTTTCACTCTAGCTTTCACCAAGAAAGTCATCGTGTGCTTAGGTTCTTTTCAAGCTCAGTCAGATTAAACGAAAGTGCTTTCAGATTTATTGAGTTGTTCTCTTACAATTTCATTGTGTAATATAGTTTGCAAGCTTGCGAGACAATGAATCTTTGTTTTCTTAAACTATAGATTCAAAAGAAAAGAAACAAATCTAGTAGGCGTGGATGGTAGGTGAACGCAGATATTGAGGGACTATAAGTTATATGTAGGTTCACCTTCCAAAGTGTATCACTATCATCAATTGCCGTGATCTATTCCTAAAGTTGCATCTCAACTTTACTTCTCAAACAACAATATATTGGACTTGCAGTTAGCAACTTTTCACTGGTCTTTTTCTCACGTTAGAATTTCCGCATAAACTTTCTCAACCATTTTAAACTTTAGAAAGCAATATATTTTCTCACATGACCGATAAACTTGTCCGAACACAAAGTGCAATGTGTGTTAGTATGTTTCAACTACTTACAAGCAATATTTGCATGAGAATTACAACCACTCCCACTAGCTTGCATTGCAACATTTATATTAAATAAGAAGCGTCTGCCTTCTCTTTTAGTATGTATGTATGGATGGAGTAATTAAGTTTTCCCAGAATATTGAGCAGAGAGATCGATTGAGTTAATTAAGTCGGACGCTGCTTTTTCCAACCAAAATCAATAAGACCCTCGCGACCCAACAGAGAGTGAGGATTGTGGAATTCCAAACATCCAAATTATAACTGAATTACTCCTAGCAGTTCTTTGTGGCCTTGAGAAGAGCAAGTTGCTTTTATGAACTTGGAATTAATAATTCATTATTGGTTGACTTTAGTCTTTAGTATTGGCTTGGATAATCTCATTTGCTCCGGAAGTCTATTTTGTCTACACATCTCTCAATATAAAGGGAACGAAAGTTGTCCAGTTGAATGTAAATGGCTGTTTAATTTTAATCAACTCACCTAAACACTAAACTACTACTCTCCTGCCCCTGCCCTTGTTAATGTTAATGTAGTTCACTTCCGAAGTGTATAATCATTTTACACACCGAGTTTCTCTCTTGTCGTTCTTTTGTCCTACTGAACTTCATTGGATATAGCCTAATTGGTATTAAAATACAAGGTGGAAACTGCCTTGAGCCTTCTTTCACTCATAAAATATGAGTAGTATGAGTTGATCATTGTTGATCGTGTTGGCTTACGCAGCATATATCGATAAGTTGTGTAGACATCAGCAAATGGGTTTTCCTAATGGACTGTGATAACCTTGTATAGTAAGACTGTGTGTGTTTTTGTGTAATCGGACTCCTGCATGCGTTCAAAAAGGTGTTTAATGGCTTGTTTGGGTGTGGTCTGCTTTTTTACGGTCACATTGACATCCACATTATACTTCGTGTTTCCCTTTGTGCATGACATTTTTACTTCCTCCGGTGTTCTAACATAATTTGCTCAGCCTTGGACTCTCATTATTTCTAATTGAAATACTTTTTAAATCCCCACCTGCACCTGCGAATATTACGGATTAATGGTTAGTTGAATTATGATTAAACATTATGAGCTACACTTAGGCAATTAGTCTTGTGAACACTTCAACGAACAAAGATTCATTGGTTTCGTTCATACGTTCATATTAGTATATACAGCTTGTCTTCTATCTGACAGCGAGAGAAAGCAGTATGGATTATTTTACGGGGCGAAAAGACCGCAAGTATGAACGTGGAGAATGTACAAATACGCGTCTCGTGTGAATTTGTCTAATGTCTTAAAGAGAGGGTCAGTAAGTCGTGTAAACTTACTCACACGTACCTTTCTTACTATTTTCTGTATTCGGAAGTTTTGGCCGACAAAGTTAAATGTTTTATTCATTCCAATCATTCCTTTCACTTTGTCCTTGACAATCATACGTATAAGCTCTGCGAATCCTTATAAGAATTCGATAGCTCGCCGATGACTTACCGACTTCCATTCTCTCATCCTTCTTTCTTGCTCACATATATTCTCATGGATAAATATAAATTACATTACCACTGATCACAAGAACAAACGAATATCACGCCACAATTCTCTGCAAAATGCACCTTCCTTGTTATTCCATCCTTTGAAATTATTTCGATGTCAAATACACATTATATAGAATTGGTGTGAAACAAGACACAAGAGATAGACTCCCTTGTACAAATAAAACACACACAACTCCAGCCAATTAATGGAAACAAGTTGGCACGATTATGGCTCGAGGATAAGCTCATTTTGTATGTAAATACATTTCAGTCTCACAAAGTAACATTATGTCAACGAGAACGACGAGACTCGCAGACTTGTACACAGTTGATTTCATTCGTGGTCCATGTGGAACTAATTTATTCGGCAATTTATGAGACGGTAATCCTTCACGACAGAGCAAAATCTCCTGTAAAAGCTCAGAGAAAAGTTAAGAACAGAATTTCAAGTAAAATAATTTCTATCTGAACGGAATTCCCAGTCTATCCAAACATTTACTTTAGGAAAGTTTACTCCACCGTGAAAATCTTTTATTACCTTTGCACACAATCTTTATTGCCACACAGAACTGCATATTATATATTATTATATTATTGTTTTTTCACTCCACGCGTTCAACCGTGGCATTGTTCGTATGCTTTACTCAAATAATGTCTTCCAAAACTATCAAATGATATGAAATTAAGGAGCATTCGCGAAATTCTTCGTAGACTTGAATTACATTTTACTCTCAAGACTCGCTCTATATTCACTCTCTGATGTGAATCTCATAATCCTAGAATAACAATGTAATGTAAACCATGTGTGTGTAGGAATTATCTTTTCAATGTCAACTCATGCACTTAAACAAGGTCTTGCGATAGATGATCGTAGATGAGTTTGGACAACAAATATTTTCATAGTCAGACAATCATTTCTTATTATTATTATTTGAGTTGGGACTAGCATATACTTTTGGTGTTTTTGAGTGTCAGGAATTAGCTTGAAGTTTTCAAAGTGCGACTACATCGGAAATTCAAAGGAATAATAATTTCTTGGGGCTGGTTGCTCACGTTACTTCTTTGGTGTCACCTGTCACTACAAGTACATTTTCAGCTTCAATGAGTATTCTCGAGCTTAGAGAATTAGTGAGTATGTCTACTAGTTGTGATTTGTTAGGTCATTTTGTCGTGTTAAGCATTTTCTTGTTCACAATGACGATGATAGGCGAAGGGGATGTTCCGGATGCGGAGACTCTTGTTGAAGATTCAGTTAGCACACATACATTAAAGTGAGTGGCATGGTGGTTTGAACTAAAAGAGATTCATGCAGAGATTTTCAATGAAAAACTCTGGACTCTTTAAGTCAATACTGAGCAGTACTGAGCAAAATGTTATTACTATTGTGTGTATGTGTTGTGTAAGAAGCTTTAAAAGTATTAATACTTTTCACGTGTTTGGGAGCTTGAGCTACTGCAGCAATTAACCAAATACATGCAAATCCCAATAGTTGTTTATATACTCTGTACACGGTGAAATTGAAAAGTAGTTCCAATTACGTTTCCTTCCTGAAAGCATATAAACTCGTCGGGGGATTTGAATGCAATTTAATTTTGAATGTCTTTGTTTTTCAGGTTAGAGATCCAAGAGGTAAAGCCCCGTAATCATGTGGGAGGCGTGGATGAAAGCAAAAGTGTAGACACTCGGGACTACAATAACAATCAGAATAACTTCAATCAGAGTAGCAAACAGCAAAAGCACTACAGCCGAGATAGTCGCTTTGCCCACATAACGATGACCTCGGAGGATCTTCTTCAACCTGGTCACATCGTGAAAGAGCGATGGAAAGTGGTAAGCTCATTTCCGAAACTTAACTTCCCAACTCACAATCTCTCTACTCTCTAGTATCTCCAGCACTGAATCATCCCCATTGACTTTTACTTTGGGCAATTTCAAGCCACAAAGAGTACTGATACTGGTGATGAATTTCAAATGCTTCTTTTCCTCATATTTCTTGGTGTTAAATGGACAAATG
>Ga0194135_10000389_pt1 | contig 25812 bp, 20 predicted proteins | sample LitLau_LLRF_2013_FD_134024 | JGI IMG/M metagenome (GOLD analysis project Ga0194135, IMG submission 134024) | Freshwater sediment microbial communities in response to fracking from North America - Little Laurel Run_MetaG_LLRF_2013 (version 2) | ecosystem: Environmental > Aquatic > Freshwater >... | reverse complement strand
GTCCAGTATAATCAAACAAAATGCTTAGAAACCTCATAACTAGGCAATAGGCAGCAAGCAATTTACCAAAAGTAACGCTTGTTAAACGATTGAATGTTTGAAGACAATTCGTCTATGATACAATCTAATCAATGACGAAAGTCATTGGAGCATTAAGCCGTAATAAATATGTATTCGCCCTAATGATTTCATTCCTAGTTCTATACTCATAGTCTATAATGATCATTAATGTTTGTGAAAGGGTGATTGACTTAATCGTTAATCCCCACTAAAATTTAAATGTCATGTTATATCATAAATGTGGATGGCGAATGTGTTGGAATGGTAGACAAGTTCGTTTTAGGTACGAGTGCCATGTGGCGTAAGAGTTCAAGTCTCTTCATTCGTAATAATTTAACTTAACCAGGTACCTGACCCGCCGTCTTTCCGGGGGAACAGGGTATGTATTGGTATTGCGGTAAGATAGGAGAAAGACATTTATTTTTATATTCCCCATTTGACTAAATCAGCACTCTTAGTATAATGGTAGTACATCCGTCTTCGAAACGGTACATATTGGTTCGATTCCAGTAGAGTGTTATTGTACGAGAAAGAGAAATGCGTGGTTTGGACAATAATAAACCGTCAAGGTACCAATACATCTCCCTATTTCCCCCGTAGGGGGAACAGGGGAGCCGGTAGTACTGTTCATATATCTATAGCATATCTAATATTGTAGGGGAATTAGCTCAAGGGTAGAGCGCCGTTTTTACACGACGGATGCATAGGTTCGAGTCCTGTATTCCTTATTCCGCTTTCTTATTTGCTTCACCAAGTAACTAATCGAAAGCTTCTTAGAAAAACATGTTAGCTGAACTTATTTTAATAAAGAATGCCATGTTTTATATCTAAGACTGTTGTACAAATGGTTTTCGTATTTAGTCAGAAACGCTTTTTATTTGGTCCAAGTACCAATATTATTCGTACTATGTTTATATACGAAATGTGACTAAAGCCCCTTGTTGATTTTCTAGCATTATGCAAAGAAATAGAGGACAGGCTTATTAATTACTTTATATGTTTAATTTCTTATCATTAATTAACCCAGCACTATGTGACGCACCAGAACCATGGCAAATTGGTTTCCAAGATGGTGCAAGTCCTACATTTGAAGGAATCACAGAACTGCACAGCTCAATCTTCTTCTACCTACTGGTAATTCTAGTTGGTGTAGCTTGGATGCTAGGTTCAGTTATGGTTAACTTCAACTCTAACTCATCACCTATTATTTACAAATACGCTAACCACGGTTTCTAATCCTATTTATGCTAATCTTAGATAGGTAAAGCCCAGATCGTTAAAGATCTGAATAGAATAAATAGCTAGTAAATCTCTATATTAGAGACAACTTGCTGCGCTACGCGTTCAACGACTAGAGCATCGCTCGTAAAAATTCTACGCTTTGTAACATATACAAATGTGATTATATAGTCTAGTCTATAATGCGAATTATAGAAAGCATCATGCTATTAATATAACGACACTAATTGAACTAATCTGGACAATTACACCAGCATTTATTCTTATTGCTATCGCTTTCCCATCGTTCAAACTACTGTATCTAATGGATGAAGTGATCTCACCTTCAATGACAATCAAAGTAGTCGGTCACCAATGGTATTGGACATATCAATACTCTGACTTCGTTAACGAAGATGGAGAATCAATCGAATTCGACTCATACATGGTTCCAGACACAGATCTAGAAGACGGACAACTTCGACTACTAGAAGTAGACAACCGAGTAGTTGTACCAGTAGACACACACATCCGATTCGTTGTAACAGGAGCTGACGTAATTCACGACTTCGCCGTACCAGGCCTAGGGCTAAAAATTGACTGTACACCGGGACGTCTAAATCAAACATCTGCGTTAATTCAACGAGAAGGTCTATACTACGGACAATGTTCAGAGCTTTGCGGTGTATACCATGGTTTCATGCCTATCTGTGTAGAAGCCGTTTCACTTGAAAAATACCTTGCATGGTTAGACAGCCAATCATAATAACACTTATGTTTTTATAAATCAACCTTAGTTAATCCCCTTGAACGCCCTACGATTTGTATTGGTAATCCGTATGAATCTAGTAACCTCAAATCTATCTTAATCTTTGGTAGACAAGAGTGGTTATTTACTTTTCTATAGTGCACTATAGAATTAAGTCCCTCAGCCCTTATGGGTATATATATTATTATGCTAACAGCTCTATATAACTTACTGGAGGTGTTAATTGTTCTGGTTCCTATCTTATTAGCAGTAGCTTTTATGACAATCATCGAACGAAAAACACTTGCAGCTATGCAACGGCGAGTTGGTCCTAACAAAGTAGGTTACTACGGAGTTCTACAGCCATTCGCTGATGCTTTAAAACTAGTGGTTAAAGAAACAGTGGTACCTGCTCACTCAACACGAAGCCTATTCTTCCTGGCACCAGTTATTACTCTTATCTTCGCTCTACTAGGTTGGGGTGTAATTCCATTTGGTGCAGGTCTAACTCTATCAGACTTCTCACTTGGAATTCTCTACACTCTAGCAGTATCATCATTAGGTATTTATGGTGTTTTATTCGCCGGATGGAGTGCTAACAGTAAATACGCTTTCCTTGGTTCACTTCGTTCAACTGCTCAAATGATTAGTTACGAATTAGTTCTAAGTGCAGCTATTCTAACTGTAATTCTTCTATCAGGTTCATTCAACATTACTACAATTATCGAATCACAACAAGCGGTTTGGTTTATTGTACCATTATTACCATTATTCATCATCTTCTTCATTTCAGCATTAGCTGAAACTAACCGTACACCATTCGACCTTCCAGAAGCTGAATCAGAATTAGTAGCTGGATTCTTCACAGAACATTCAGGTATGATCTTCGTGTTCTTCTTCCTTGGAGAATATTGTTCAATCGTACTGATGTCCACTCTGACTGCTATCCTATTCTTCGGAGGTTACAATATGCCCGAGTTATTCGTAAATGATACATTTATTAACTTACAAAGTATTGTATTAGGATTAAAAACATGTCTGTTCGCATTCTTATTCGTATGGTTCCGTGCAACTTTACCACGTCTCCGATATGACCAGCTGATGCTCTTCTGTTGGACAGGTATGTTACCGGTTGCTATTGCTCTTGTAGTCCTTGTTCCAAGTATTCTTATTGCTTTCGATATTGCTCCTTACTAATCCCCTTTCTTTGAGCGCCTAAAATACTTTAAGTACTGACAATTTGTGCCAAGTACCAAAACTACAGGTAATTGCGATAAATCTTTTTCTTCAGCAAGATAAATTTCCCTAGACATTGTAATAATATACCCTCTATTATCTTTGGCCCATTAAGATATTGCTAAAGTAACAGGTAATTAGTCTAACATTTTTGTTTGTAATTCTACCGTTGTTTATATCATTTGCACCATTGTGTAAATATTTGCACATGACATTTAATATAGCACCACACCTTATTGGAGGTGCCACTCGTGCCCCCCCACCGACCTACTTTTGGTTTTAGGTGTAGACAAGTTAATAATATTTATCTCCAAGCACTAGATATAACATGTCTGCCAATATTATTGGTACTTCGCTTAGATAACATGCGGTCAAATAATAATTACCTTTGCCCAGACATTAAGCCCTAATATAAATAGTCCTATGTATAAATAAAGGGTATAGTAAGATAAAAGTGGCGATATACATTTCTGCCCATAAGTTAAGGCCTGCTAAGATAGTAGTGAATTGTTACAGCTTATGTTAATTACAGCTAATAATTAATAGCACTTTTTCATATCTTGAGGCAAACAACAAAGTGTTCTATTTTAGAAAGGTATTGGTGAATGGGGAAAAATAGGTAAAACTAATGGTAAATGTGGCAATAAGGTATTAGTGTATAGGTAGAAAGATTTAAAAGAGAAACTGAAAAGTTTCGTTTTGCGCATTGTACCAGTACTACTGGTACTTGTAAAGATTTATTATTATTGTGCTAAATTAATATGATATAGCGAATATGCTGGAATGGTAGACAGTCTTCCCTTAAGATGAAGTGCCTTAATGGCGTCTGGGTTCAAGTCCCTGTATTCGCACATTTATATATTTAAACATAGTACGATTAGTATTGGTACACCTGTATTAATCATTTGGCTTAGGTCAAATAAGATTCTCTTAAAACATTTAAGATGGGTAACGGTAATGCTTGTATTAGGAATCTTTTCTCTTATGATGGCCGTAGCGCTACCTAATGTCAAAATTTCACCATTATTATTAATTCGGGTAACTTCTATTATTCTACTTTATGCCGCAGCATTATCATTTAATGCTAGTTATATCCAAGCTATTGGATCAGGTGTAGGTATTTATAGTGGTCTATTCCAAGTGACAAGTCTGTCACAAGTGATTGATACATTTATCTTCACTATCGCAGCGTTTGTAATCATGCCTTGGGCACCAATGGTTTCTGCTGTTAAAAAAGGAGCAGCTGGTTTTACTAGTGCTGTACCTACTATTCCTGAATATTCATTAATCGTACTATTCACAACTTGTGGTGCTAGTTTCTTAGTATCTAGTTCTGATCTTGTATCAATGTACTTAAGTATTGAACTACAATCATTCGCTGTTTATATTCTGGCAGCTCTTTACCGAGATTCAGAATCAGCTACATCAGCCGGACTAAAATACTTCCTACTAGGTGGTCTTTCATCAGGTCTAATTCTTCTAGGTTCAGCACTTATTTACGCGTACACAGGTCTAACAAGTTTCGAAGGTATTTACAGTTTACTATCAGTAACTACAGATGACGGTATGACAGGACCAGTAACAATTGGTCTAACTATTACTGTAGTTGGTTTCTTATTCAAAATCGCTGCTGCTCCATTCCACAACTGGGCACCTGACGTATACGACGGAACACCATCAATTGTAACAACATGGTTAACAATCATGCCAAAAATCTCAATTCTTGTATTCCTACTAGAACTTCAAACAGGTCTATCAGGTGTTACTCTTTCACTACCACTTTCATTCCTATCAGATGGATCAGGCTTTAGCGTATGGAAAAACTTATTACTAGTTTCATCATTACTATCGCTTATTATTGGTACAGTTGTAGGATTGGCACAATACCGAATCAAACGACTATTTGCTTACAGTACTATTTCACACGTAGGTTTCTTACTACTAGCTCTTGCTATTAACACTGAAGAATCAATTGAATCTTTTATCTTCTACTTAGTACAATATTCAATTACTAACCTGAACGCTTTCCTTATTCTTCTAGCTTTCGGATATATTATTAACAGTGTAAACTCAAAATCATCACTATCCGGATCATCAGATATTCAATTCATTTCAGAACTTAAAGGTCAATTCCGAGCTAACCCATTACTTGGTCTAGCTTTAGCTACTTGTCTATTCTCAATGGCTGGTATTCCACCACTAATGGGATTCTTCGCAAAACAAATGGTTCTGTACTCAGCAACACATAGCGGTTACTATTTCATGTCGCTTGTAGCAATTATTGTATCTGTAATTAGTGCAGCTTACTACCTACGAATTGTACGAGTAATTCACTTCGATGCTCTAACAGCAGAAGGTTCAGAAAACCAAGATTCATCAACTAACGTATCTAACGTACATAGCTTTGCTATCGCTACATTAACTCTGGCAATTGCACTATTCGTGTTCAAACCATCATTTATCTTAAATAGCACACATCTTCTGGCTCTATCTCTATTCAACGCATAATGAACGCATTAACAATCTTATTTATTTTCGTTCCGGTATTAGTTGCTATTCTATTAGTTCTTAACGTACTATTAGCTGTGCACAAACCAGACACAGAAAAAGTTACACCTTACGAATGTGGGTTTTCTCCTGTTTACGGACAAACTCGAGCTCCATTCTCTATCCAATATTACTTAGTTGGTATCCTATTCCTAATCTTTGATCTGGAAATCCTCCTATTCTACCCTTTAGCTGTAACTCTATATAATGTATCAACATATGGTTTCGCCATTGGTGTAATCTTCTTCACAGTTCTTACACTTGGTTTCGTATATGAATTCGGTAAAGGGGCGCTGTACTTCACAGATCAACGATCTGCCATTCGAGCACCTTCATCAAATGACTAATCTTAATCCCCTTTTTTGCAGATCTACGAATAGTATAGGCAGACAGCGTAAGTACGCTTTCGGATACATTTAATACACTTTAGAACGATACCTTTATAATAGTAAAAGATATCTATTACAAATAGCTTATAATGGTAGTAGGTTATTAATAGCTTGGTATAAAAGTAATAATAATATTTTACTACGTTACTTTCGTCGTCTTATCACATGTACCAATACAACTGGTACTATGTAGAATAAAACGTATTTCAAACAAATATCTAGGGGAAATAATATAATTGGTAGTATACTGTGTTTGCATCACAGCAGTCCGAGTTCAAGTCTCGGTTTCTCCATCATTGCAACTGAAAAATTAAAGAAAGGTGCGCAATAAGTTCCGATAGCTCAAAAGGTTAGAGCGCAGGCCTGAAAATCCTGAGGCAGAAGTTCGATTCTTCTTTGGAACATTTGATATACTAGAACGGTCTAGGAAAATTAAGAGTAGGTGCTCAGAGTTGGTTAATGGGGTTGACTGTAAATCAACTGGCTTACGCCGTCGGGAGTTCGAGTCTCTCCCTGCTCAAGTATTACTTCATCCAAGTACCAATACTATTCGTACTGCTGTAGTAACGATTATTTTCATATGCTTATATAGTTGTCATTCTGGATTAATGGCTGAGTGGTCTAAAGCAATCGCCTTGAAAGTGATCATACAGAAATGTATCAGAGGTTCGAATCCTCTTTAATCCGTAAGTCCTTAAGCCCGTCACAAGGCATTATCAGGCATTACAATACAAATATTAACCTAGTTCTTCTTGTCTGAGCGAGGTACCTGACCCGCCGTCTTTCCGGGGGAACAGGGTATGTATTTGTATATAACACGTATGTTTTAGTTACGGGATCTTTTAGATGTCTTAATTAGGGATATACATATATAAATATAAACCATGACAAACATTTCACGAGCTCAATTCCAAAGCCATCCATACCACATGGTTGAACCATCACCATGGCCACTGTTAACATCATTCGCGGTTCTTACACTAACAGTTTCAGCAGCCCTTTGGTTCAACGGTATCGAATATTCAGGAACACTATTAACATTAGGTTTCCTATCAACACTATTTGGTTTCATCCTATGGTTCCGAGATATTATTACTGAAGGAACATACCTAGGTGACCACACATTCGCAGTACAAAAAGGTATTACAATGGGTGTTTCATTATTCATTCTATCAGAAGCATTATTCTTCTTCTCAATTTTCTGGGCTTACTTCCACTCAGCCTTAGCCCCTACTGTAGAACTAGGAACTCACTGGCCTCCAGCCGGAATCGAAGCACTTAACCCATTCGCAATTCCTCTTCTAAACACAGTACTTCTACTATCATCAGGTGCAACTGTAACATACGCACACCACGCATTAATCGAAGGTAACCGGAAAGGTGCTATCTACGGAACAGCATTAACTCTATTATTAGCTATTATGTTCACAGCACTTCAAGGTGTTGAATACCGAGACGCGGGATTCACTATTGCAGATGGTGTTTACGGTTCAGTATTCTACTTCAGTACAGGTTTCCACGGGATCCATGTAATTGTGGGAACTATCTTCATCGCGGTTGCGTTCTTCCGAATCATCAACTACCACCTTACAGACCACCACCACTTAGGTTTCGAATCATCAATTCTATATTGGCATTTTGTCGATGTAGTTTGGCTATTCCTATACGTATCTGTTTACTGGTGGGGTTCATAATTCCAACGGTATTAATTATAAAAGTAATACGAAACAATCCCCTTTAACACGTTTACCAGTAGTGTTGGTACTTTGCTCATATAATTTCTGGGCACATGACTGGTGTTACACTTGGATTGCAAATCTGAGGTGTAGGGTTCAATTCCCTATGAGCCCTTTTCATCATAGTAGATATAATATTAAAAAGAGTGTAGTATAATGGTAGTACAGTGATCTCCAAAATCACTGGTAGAGGTTCAATTCCTTTCACTCTTGACATAATTAACATATTTAATCTAGCACTAATATTACGATACGAAGTACCAATACATACCCTGTTCCCCCGGAAAGACGGCGGGTCAGGTACCTGATGATGAATAATAACACAATATAAGAGAATATATATTTCGCTAACTGTTATTTAATGAAATGAGTAAGTATCGTACAATGGTTAGTGCCTCTGCCTTCCAAGTAGATGATTCCAGTTCGAGTCTGGATACTTATATATTTTAACACTTATATGTTTAAACACATTTAATGTTATATCGAAACATCTTAGTTAATATAATTAGCTCAGATATAATACGACTTTTGCTAATATGGTAAAGGTTTAATTTATTAGAAAGGATTTGATTATGGTCCGATCTGAATGCTATCTAGGAGATTGACACATGCGAGTTAGTTGTATTACTTCCCCCCCAAGGGGGAACAGGATATAATTAGCGTACTGGCTAGTAAACACTGAGAATGGTGCCCCTTTATAGGGATCTGCTTAGTGGCTCAATAGGTAGTTGGTGAGGTAATGCTTAACAAGCCGATGATGAGTAGTATTGGATGAAAGTCTTAAATACAGCAACGGGGATGAAAATGCCCGAAGTAACATTTTGTTGCGCAGCAGTGATGAATCGTTGTCAATACACATATAACTTATACTATTATTTATAGTATACAGAGTATTAGTGTGAACACGCTACCTAGATTCGAAGTGAGATAGTATCAAGCTCCGATAAAGAACTGTGAATAGTGATCTAAGTTCTAGAAGTGGTTGCCAATTATCGTGCCAGCAGCAGCGGTAATACGATTACCACAAGCATTAGATATTTTGAATTGGTGTAAAGGGTACGTAGCTGGCGAAAAGCTTGAATTGGAAAGAGGTAAGTACAATACTTAGAGTAGGGCTGATATCTTATGATCCTAAGGGGAGTGCTAATGGCGAAGGCAACTTACCACTAACAATTGACGGTGAGGTACGAAGGTCGGGGGAGAGACAAGGATTAGATACCCTATTATTCCCGACTGTAAACGATGTAGATTAGACTTTGGCCAAATGCCAGAGTTGACGCAAACGCTTTAAATCTACCACCTGTAGAGTATAGTCGCAAGGCTGGAATACAAATAATTAGACGGCTTGGGAGCAAACGGAGTGAAGCATGTTATTTAATACGATGATCCGCGTAGAATCTTACCACCTCTTGCATGAGCATAGCTTACGGGTTGTGCTAACACAGGTGTTGCATGGTTGTCGTCAGTTCGTGCCGTTAGGCGTATGGTTAACTCCGATAAACGAACGCAATCCTCGTTATTATTTATCATATAATAATTTAACTTCGATAAGAAGTTTTGGGGACTATGACAAACCCTCATGGCCCTTATGGGGTGGGTAATAGACGTGCCACAAGAATGTTAAACAGAATGAAGCAAAATCGAGAGAAAGAGCAAATCATCAAAAAACATTAATGTACGAATTGTGGGCTGGAACTCGCCCACATGAAGTAGGAATTCCGAGTAATCGCGTATCACTACGACGCGGTGAACATCATCTCCTGAGTGTACTAACTGCTCGTCATGGGACGGGAGGCGTTATATCATGAAGTTGTGTATTAAGTTACGTTTCGAGTGGTAATCGCTGACTGTTCTAAAGTCGAAACAAGGTAACGCTATGGGAACCTGGCGTTGATTGATAACAAACAAATCCCCCAGCCCCTCCGTGGCAGACATAATAAAAAAACAAAAAACAAACCAAACATATATATCAGTAGCAGTACATACCCGCCTACGGCGGGTCAGATACTTCGCTTAAATTAAAAAAGGCCGATAACATTATATCATACAATATTAGTAAGCACTTGCTAAGTTTAGATATCTTATGTGAATTATAATGATACATCACATCTATCGGTAGTATTGGTACTTGGCCGGGCCGAGAAATTAAAGAACGTTTATAACATAAAGAAAAGGGCTATTAATATTTGGTTCAAATATAGAGATGCGAGACATTAAGATATGTCCAAGGTACCAATAGTATTGGTAACACACTTAAATCTAGAGCATATAAAAGATAGTAACAAAGGGAAAATAGCTTAATGGTAAAGTACCATCTTGTCAGGATGGGTTATGGCGGTTCGAGTCCGCTTTTTCTCGTCTACTTGAGCGCAATGTTTACGATTAATATTCATACTTGCTTCACTTAGGCGGCCTACCAAGGCCGAGCTATGTCGTAACACGTATTCGACCTATATACTAATATTATTGGTAGTGCCAGTAATATCTGTATCGTTTTATACATGTCCATAAGGAATTATATATATACTACTATGAGTCTTTCTTTAGTATTATTCTTAATTGGTATTCTCGGTTTCATCTTAAACCGTAAAAATATCATTTTAATGATTATTTCAATTGAATTAATGCTATTAGCAGTAACACTATTAGTGCTTATTAGCTCATACTCATTTGACGATATTGCAGGACAAACATATAGTATTTACATTATCGCTATTGCTGGTGCCGAATCTGCTATTGGATTAGGTATTCTTGTAGCGTACTATCGATTACGAGGTAACATTTCACTTGCACAATCATAATGTATCTATCTATTCTTTTCCTACCATTACTTGGTTCAGCTGTTGCCGGTCTACTTGGACGTAAAATCGGTGTAACAGGAGCTCACGTAATTACTACAGGTTCACTTATGACTACTACACTTCTTGCATTAGTTGCATTCTACGAAGTAGCTCTATGTGGATCACCTGTATCAATTGAAACATTCTGCTGGATTGACTCTGAATTCATGCTTGTTTCATGGGGATTCCTATTTGACAGTTTAACTGTTTCTATGCTACTTCCAGTATTAGTTGTATCTTCATTAGTACACCTATACTCAATTTCATACATGGCTGAAGATCCACACAACCAACGGTTCTTCTCATACTTATCAATGTTCACATTCTTCATGCTCGTTCTAGTAACAGGTGATAACTACCTTATCATGTTTGTAGGGTGGGAGGGCATCGGTATTTCATCGTACTTACTGATTAACTTCTGGTACACGCGGATCCAAGCTAACAAATCAGGTATTAAAGCCCTAACTGTTAACCGTGTTGGTGATATGTTCCTAAGTGTTGGTTTCTTCGCTATCTTCTGGGTATTCGGTAATGTTGATTACGCTACAGTATTCAGTGTTGCTCCATTCATTAACGAAACAGCAATTACTGTTATCGGTCTTCTACTACTACTAGGTGCAATGGCGAAAAGCGCCCAGTTAGGATTACACACATGGCTTCCTGATGCTATGGAGGGACCTACACCTGTATCTGCTCTAATTCACGCTGCGACACTTGTAACAGCTGGAGTTTACTTAATGCTACGGTCATCACCTGTTATCGAGTACGGTCCTACTACACTTATCGTAATTACTTGGGTTGGTGCATTAACAGCTTTTGTTGCTGCCACAACTGGTCTATTACAAAATGACCTTAAACGAGTTATCGCCTATAGTACAATGTCTCAAATGGGTTACCTATTCATGGCATGTGGTCTTTCACAATACAATGTAGCTCTGTTCCACCTGGTAAATCATGCCTTCTTCAAAGCCCTGCTGTTCCTAGCTGCTGGTGCTGTAATTCATGCCATGGCTGACCAACAAGATCTTCGACGACTTGGAGGACTTGTTAACTTCCTACCTTTCACTTACACAGCTATCTTAATCGGATCTCTGTCATTAATGGCTTTCCCATTCCTTACAGGTTTCTATAGTAAAGATCTAATTCTAGAAGTAGCATTAGGTCAATACGAATTAAGTGGTAACGTTGCTTATTGGTTAGGTACAATTTCTGCTGTATTCACCGCTTTCTACTCACTACGACTAGTATCGCTAACATTCTTCACTGTGCCTAACGCACCTAAAGGTGACTACCTACATACTCACGAAGCTCCTACAATTATCGTAATTCCTCTAGTTATCTTATCTATTATGTCTATCGCATTTGGATATGTTGCTAAAGACTTATTCGTAGGTATTGGTAGCGATTTCCTATCAACTTCACTATTCCAACACCCAGATCACATCTCACTTGTTGAAGCCGAATTCGGTCTTCCTCAAATGTTAAAACTATTACCAGCTATTGGTAGTGTTCTTGGTGCAGCAGCTGCTCTTTACCTATACCATGTTATTCCGCAATTCACTATTAACTTAACTGATTCAGCGATTGGAAATGCCCTATACAAATTCTTTAACGGGAAATGGCTATTTGACGTTGTATACAACAAGTACATCATTAGTGGTGGATTAAGTCTCGGTTTTGTGGTGTCTAAAGTTATCGACCGTGGTGTTATCGAACTATTTGGTCCTTACGGATTCTCTACTGTTTTCACTAACGCTGGTAAATCTGTAGCTAACTACGATACTGGTGTAATCACTAGCTATGCTTTATACATTATTCTAGGTCTAATTTCATTTATCTTCTTACTATTCGCTCCTCTTCTATTCACATCACTTATCCCTAACTCAGTAGAATTAGGTGAAAGCACAACATTAGGAGCTGGTATGGGATTAATCTTATTATACCTAAGTACATTAGTACTTCTTCCTACTGCTAAACGATCATAATTATTGAAATCCCCTATTTACACATGTACCGAACCCGCCGTCTTTCCGGGGGAACAGGGTATGTATTGGTACTTCAGACAGGCAATTTTAGTTTAATGGTAAAACACCCCATTGTGGTTGGGGATATTTCAGTTCGATTCTGTGATTTTGCCCTTATTACTTTACCTAATACTTAACATTTATATCAACTACCCTCGCCCCATTTCCCCCTGTTCCCCGTAGGGGGAAACGGGGGAACAGGGGCGTCTATTCGTACTTGGGTTAAATCATAAGGCCGTAAAAGTAGGATTATCATTACTAATGCTGAGCTTACTATTATATGTTTAGAAGCTAGGAAGGTCCGAGGTCAACTTAAGCATGTCTATTAACATAGATATACAAAAGTATAGGCAATTCTACAGAGATACCAATACTATTGGTACACCCTTTAATATTTGAAAACATTATTCCCATGTTTGACCACCTTATAACTAAGGTAATATAGACATAATTAGCATATAACAAAATTTGGCCTATTGATAATGTAATCCCTTCTATTAGGACCATAAGGTACTTTGTCAAACCTAAAAGAGAGATTAAGTTTTTATATTTAATATAACGCGTAAACTGAAACTGCGGGAAGATAAGCAATGCTATAATGATATAGACCGGAATAACCATTAGCTTAACCCCATTACGTCTAGTTCTGGGTAAACGGATAAAGTAAGATAATACCGGTTATCTGTCGACTTTTATCCACTGTCCAAGTTGCCATGTACTATCACCTAATACTACTGGTACCGCTTGTCTAACGACAAATAGTATTGGGTTTGCTATAGCTACACAATAGCGCAATACATTAATATCACTAGATTTCGTTTCCATGATTTCATCTGTCCATTTCCCCCGTAGGGGGAACAGGGGCCGTAAAACGGACTTGATGTTGGTATTAGTGGTTAGTAGGAATACGTTGGTATATTTCTATTTACAATATAATACTTAGTCTCATAGCCGAAATAGTTTAGCAGGTCAAAACATGTCACTCATAACGACATAAGAAAGGTTCAATCCCTTTTTTCGGCTACTTCATTGTGGTCTTATGATTTCAATGACTGTATGGGAAACATTACTCTTCCATAGGATACCAGTACATCTCCCTATTTCCCCCGTAGGGGGAACAGGGGATCCGGTACTGCTTTCTTATTAGTGCTTCACTAGAAGAGAACAAAACAAACAATAACAGATTACTAATGAAAAATACTCTAATGCAATCGCTAAATGTATCTAATACTTATTTACCAGGAACTAAAGGTGATGTACATAACACACCATTAATGGCTCAAGGTAATATTTTAACGACAAATACTACACGACTAGCGGATAAAATTATTTCTAGTTACTTCACTACTGATGTATCATCAGATCTTCAAGGTGGTAAAGATCGTAAATCGGGTGTTGGTAGCACAGCTGTATCAAATCCTTCACCTTTAGATGGTGTTGGTGGTGTTAAAGCTTTAGCAAGCAAACCTGTATATAGTGTTAATGGAGACAAAGTAGTTGTTACTACATTTTACTATCTGCCTGGTAAAGACCAATCTTTATCATATAGTAGTATTAACAGTCTTGGGGAAGTATTAAGCAAATTATTCAAACAACCTGTAGAACTACGATTAGTACGTCTACATTATCCATATCTTAACGCCCACATTCTTGCTCAATATATTGCTATGAACACACGTAAATATAACTTTACCCGAATCCAACGAGCTATCTTTAATGCAGTTAAATCTGTACGAATTGATGGATCTAATGATTCTTCTTCTCAAAACACATTACTACCTGCTTACATCACTGGTATTAAAATCAAAATTTCAGGTCGATTAGCAACAGAACGATCAGTTCCACGACAAACAGAGAAAACTGCCCAAATTGGTACATTCTCTAATTCTTCTTCATCATTAAGTAGCGTAGTAGAATACTCACAATTCACAAGTAAAAACAAAAAAGGTGCATTTACTGTGAAAGTATGGATTAGCCAAGTAGCGCATACTAGCTAATTTAATCCCCTTATAAATATGAGGTAAGTACCTGACCCGCCGTCTTTCCGGGGGAACAGGGTATGTATTGGTACCTTGCTAAGTAATTTTTGGGCAAAGGCTTGTTTAACACAGAAATATATAACTCATATATTACTAGTATTGGTATCTGGTATAAGTCATGAGAGCACATAAATCACTACAAATTTATAACATAGGCAAGTTATATTGGTACCTCGTTGAAATAGTTATCCTGTCCCGTAGGGCACCAGTATTACTGGTACTTGACTCAAATAACTATTAGCATATATAATTAATAGCAAATGTTACAGAAATAAGTAATCAAAGTGAATGTTAACAATTATATAAATATATCTTTAGTATTTGTAGTTATCTGATATAGTTGTTTGCAACAATATAAATAAGATTTGGAAAATACATGATTCGAACATGTAGTAGTAGTATAGGTACCTTGTCACATATAATAAAGGTAAATGAAGATATATAAAAGAGAAAGATTGCTTTTAATTATTTATAGTTATAAAAGTATCACAATAATATGGACATTTAGGTGTAAGTAATCAAAGTGATTGTTAAGGATGTCTAGCAAACATATATTGAAAGGAAGTGGAAACACTAAAAGCTACTGGTTTAACCATTGTTAAACGAATACATAACAGTAGCGCTCCTATTGGGAAACCTAATATATTTTACGTAGTGAACTGAAACATCTAAGTAACTACAGGAAAGGAAATCAACCGAGACTCTCTTAGTAGTGGCGAGCGAAAAGAGACTAGCCTAAGTACTTATACTATTTGTAGAATACTCTGGAAAGAGTAATCCGAAGAAGGTAATAGCCCTGTATATAAATAGATTTGTACATAATCAAGTAAAGTGGGAGTTAACCTGCTTGAATATAGGGGAACCATCCTCTAAGGCTAAGTATATATGTTTAGCGATAGTAAAGAGTACCGTGAGGGAAAGATGAAAAGTAAGTCGATGACTGGTGAAATAGAACCTGAATTAGCAATCATATAAGCACTTAGAGCGCACTTTAAAATAGCGTGATAAGGTACCTTTTGTATAATGGGTTTTAAGCTAGCCCCATGAATATAATATTCATGAAAATTGATCTTTGGCATTATGCCGGTTATTATTTGTAATAGCTAACGGTGAAACTCATATAGATGTGACAACCCCGTGGGCTTTTGTTTTTTATAATTAGAATCATAAGTCCGTAACGACTAGTAGATCAACAATAGCAATAATATTGGATGTTGGTATAAACAATTACTTTAATATTAATACTATTGGTAGTATAGTCTAATCTAATGTGTAAATGTTAGATTAATATAAATGTAGCAAGTTAATCATAGTAGCGAGGTTAAACCCCTAGCGAAAGCGACTGACTTAACAACTGTTAAGTGCGGGATAGTTACTAAGATTAGACCCGAAAGCTCTTGATCCACGTATCGCCAGGCTTTATAATGGGCCGAACCAGTTAACGTTGCAGTGTTATTGGATGAGCGGTGCGTAGTATGTGAAAGACAAATCTGAAGAGCAGATAGCTGGTACTCCTCGAAACATATTTTAGTATGACTCTGTAGTATAAAAGATTAATGCAGGTACAGCACTGATTACCATACCTTTATTGATGTAAAAGTTAATAATGGTTTAATTGGGGGGTTGCATAAACTCTATCATTGGTAGTTAACCTCGGAATTACATTAATTGATCTACAGATTTCAGACTACTCATGATAAGGTGGGTGGTCGAGACGGAAACAGCCGTGAGCATAAGTTAAGGTCCCAAAATGATTATTAAGTGAAAATAAGGAGGTGAGAATTCTAATACAACCATGCAGTGCGCTTGGTAGTGGCGATCTGTTTATGAAAGTGTAACAACTCAGTGGTCTAATGAATTCTTGCGCCGAAAATTAACGGGTCTAGATAATCTACCGAAACTATGCCAACAAGTACTTATACATACCCGCCGTCTTTCCCCCGTAGGGGGAACAGGGTCAGGTACTTGATTGAGTAGAGGAGCATTCAGTACGGTTGAAGTATAGTGTTTCATTATATGGACGTCACTGAAGAGAGAATGCTAACATGAGTAACGTAGAAAGAAGATATAATTCTTCTCGCCGAATGTGAGAGGGTTCTATAGAAATGTTAAACAGCTATAGCTTAAAACGGCCTCTAAGAGTTATGATGAAAATTGTAACTTGATGAGTCTTTCGCAGAAAGGCCTACTTATAGGTCCAGGAAAATAATGCGTTTGTTACCGTACCCTAAACCGACACAGGTTCACAGGTAGAGAATACTAAGGCGTAGAGATACTAGTATAGAAGGAACTCGGCAAACTGCGTCCGTACATTTGATAATAAGGACGACCGTTACATAACGGTATCATAAAATCGGGAGCTAGAACTGTTTTCCTAAAACACAGGCATCTGCTATATTCGAATATATTGTATAGGTGCTGAATCTTGCCCAATGCCATGAGTATAAGTGTCAATCTTAGTTAAGAGAGACATGATCCTCTGGTGAATGGCGGTCTTAACTATAAGGATCCTAAGGTGAAAATGGCTGCCCATTTTGCAGCTTAGGACTAAGATTGGGGATAACTTGATCTTGTTCTAAGTAGTGCTTATAAATGAATCTCATAAAATGCTAGAATACTCGTGTCTATTAAGATATGACCAATTAGCAAAGGTATTGGTATACCTTTCAGAGACTAAAGTGAGACGTTAGAATCGCTTAAATTTGACCCTTTCGGTGTATTAAGCATTTTAACGGTAATATAGTCCGAACTTCATTGAAAGATGAAGTGAACAGAATGAGCGAAATTCCTTGGCCGTTAAATGCGGTCCTGCATCAATAGAGTAATCATAGTTCCGCTGTCTCCTATACTATCTCAGTGAAATTGAATTAGTCGTGAAGATGCGATTTAGCCTCGGGTAGACGGGAAGACCCTATGCAGCTTCACTACAGTTAGTTATTGTGTTTATTTTTACCAGGAGTAGAGTAGAAGGTAGCAGAAATGCGCAGGTGAAACACCTTTACTGAGTAAAGACGAGCACTTATCATAAAATGAAACAGTGACTGATGGGTAGTTTAACTGGGACGGTTTCCTTTAATATAGTATCAAAGGACCTCAAAGGTATGTTTAAATTAGATGGAAACTAATTGGTTATGTATAACCGAATTAAGTGTAAAGGCATAAACATGCTTGACTGCAAGACTTATAAGTCGCGCAGGTACGTAAGTAGGACTTAGTGATCCGGTGACCCTTTATGGAATGGTCATCGCTCAAGAAATAAAAGTTATCGATGCGTGACCTTTGTGTATTGTACACATATGTATAGCAGTAATTACGTAGAAGCTTCAGATACAATTATTCCGCATCTAATGTAATACGTAGGTTAATTTAACCTCAGAGACTAAACAAGCTACACAATAAATGTTGTGATAATATAGTCCAATCAGATATGAAAATGTCTGTAGTAAACAAATAACATGACGCTAGGGATATTTGTTGTCCCAATATTAATCTAAATTGATTAGTATAAAACTGGCATAATTGCAAAGAGCCTTAACTATGGTAATTTGCAGCAATATCTATTTAAACATAATAGATATGTTCAACGACAATTCTTCATTAATACCAAATGTAGAACATGAAATACCAGCAGATAAAATAATCTGATAACATAGTCTGATCAATAGTGAAAGCTATTGCGCGCAAGCTTCTAGTAAGAAGTAGCATTAACATATATGAACAGGCTGATACCGCACGAGAGTTCACATTGTCTGCGGTGTTTGGCACCTCGATTGTCATTAGGCAAAGAGTCTATGTCGAGGATAATAAATAAAGATAAATACTAGAAGATTTACTGGTGTACCAGTAGTACTAGTAGCATTGCTATATTGTAATGTTCAACGACTTATATCTTTAAGGTATTATACCTATTATATAGTCTTATCTAATCCGCAAGCATTAGTTAAAATAAATGGTCGACTCATCCTATCCTCCAGGTGCACAGGCTTGGAAGGGTTCTGCTGTTCGCAGATTAAAAGGGTACGCGAGTTGGGTTAAATATTGAGCCCACATTAAACCAAGTGATTACATATACGTCTTTGTTATAAGAATATATGCAGCAAAGTAAATCTTTGTTAAACGACTAGATGTACCAATACATACCCGCCTACGGCGGGTTCGGTATGTCCGTGAAAACTTGGCAAGCCGAATCGGTTTGATAACATAGTCTGAGCAATGGTGAAAGCTATTGATAAACATAATTGTCAATACGACGTGAGTCAGTATGGTTCCTATCTTCCGAGGCAAGAGTGATCTAAATAGGGCGGATCTTTAGTACGAAAGGACTTAGATCTAGGTCTCCATGGTGTACCAATTGTTGAGTTAAGGCTTGGCATCGTTGGGTAGCTACAGACCCTAAGGAGAAGAACTGAAAGCATATAAGTTACGAAACCTGCCTATGGCGATCAAAGCTAATACCCGATATTAGCACAAGGCAAGAAATAGACTATTTCTCAATAGGCTACGAGTGTAAACACCGCAAGGTGCAAGCTTAGTAGTACTAATTTGCCATTATTACTTACACCTACCATATTCCCCTACATAACCAACATCTAAACAAATCATCTTTGACCAAAGTACCAGTACTACTGGTACTTCTGATGTACTAGTGTTTACGTATTAATTACAAGAATACCATTAACACCTATTATACTTTAGAAGGCCATTTGTTTATCAAAGATTAATCTCTGTCCTCGAAAGGGTATTTAAACGTAGTACCAATACTATTCGTACTAATACTAAAGCTTGTTAATGAAATAACACAGGTTAGCATAATTAGTTGTCTTTGAAGAACTATTTGAGCCAAGAACCAATGCAACTGGTAGACATATCTTTGTTTATACCTAAAAGAGATGTCCTCGAAGTACTATTTGGGCAAAAACCTAATACAACTGGTAGACATATCTTTACTGTTTCCTTATAATTAAAACAGGTAGAAGCCTATTTGGTATGGCGCATCGTTTGGGTCGGTGAGTTTGCAGGTTCGAACCCTGTCTGCCTGATTCTTTATAGTACACATAATTTTAGTGCTTGGCCTAAATCAATAAAGGTAGAAATAAGTTGCCATAGCTCAGCGGTTAGAGCAATTCACTGTTAATGAGGAGATGGAAGTTCGACTCTTCCTGGCGACTAATTTTTGGTAATGCCAACATAGAACAGCATGCTCGATTCTATGTATTAATGCTTTTATCTCATACCTCAATGACGTGTCTACCCTCGCCCCATTTCCCCCGTAGGGGGAACTGGGACGTCTATTGGTACTACGTTAAAGCTATGAGGATACGAACTAATTTTATTTAGCCCGTATAGCAAATACTATTTGTAACTTATTATGAACAACTTCCTTCTTGACTTACTAGCATTCGGTGCTGTATTATCCGGTATCTTAGTTATTACATCTAAAAACCCCGTAATTTCTGTACTATTCCTTATTTCTGTATTCGTTAACGCTGCCGGTTATCTATTACTTCTTGGTGTTGGATTCGTTGGTATCTCTTATCTAATTGTTTACGTTGGAGCCATTGCTATCCTGTTCCTATTCGTTGTAATGATGCTTAACATCCGCCTTGTAGAGATTATCTCTGTTGGACGAGAATATACTAAAAACCTTCCATTAGGTCTTATTGTTGGTTCACTATTTTTCTTCGAAATCCTATCAATTATCCCAGCATCAACAGCAAGTAGCTTAGCTGGTGTACCACTAGGTCTATTTAACTACATTAACGGACTATTACTATTATCAGGTTCAGATAAATTAGGATCACTTGGTTCAGCACAAAATGTACATATGACATTTACTGGTCCTACACCTGACGACAGCTTTGCTGATTTCGTACAAATTGAAGCTATTGGACAAGGTCTTTACACATACGGATCAATCTGGTTACTATTAGCAAGTGTTATTCTACTTCTAGCCATGCTAGGACCTATCACACTATGTCTACGATCATCAGTAGAAAAATAACAATCCCCTGTTCCCCCTACGGGGGAAATGGGCAGCTTAATCTCTACCCACTTACGAATAATAATTGTACCTCTTTCATATAATACATGTCAAATCTCTTGTAGTATAAGAGAGCAAATATATTATTCCTAGTATTTATTATTAAGCTCATAATATAACGGTTAGTATACACTCTTGATAAGGGTGTCGTAGAAGTTCGATTCTTCTTGAGCTTATGATCTATTTAACATTATTGTTATTAGAAAGTTGCTTGTAATGTTACAAGTGGAAAAATAAAAAACCTAACAAATTTAACATGAGCCTTGCTCAGCATTGAGATACCAATAATATTGGTACTTCAGTCATTGTTATACGTATCAGATTAAATCTGATATAGAAATATACTATAAAATGCGTCTATTAAAATCTAACTCACTTCTTGGTATCGTTAACAGTTATGTTGTTGACTCACCACAACCAGCTAACCTAAGTTACGCATGGAACGGTGGATCACTTCTAGCTGTTTGTCTTGGTATCCAAATTGCTACAGGGGTTATCCTTGCTATGCATTACACACCTAACGTTGACCTAGCCTTCGTGTCAGTAGAACACATCATGCGTGATGTGAACTATGGATGGATGATTCGATACATTCACGCGAATGTTGCTTCATTCTTCTTCATCTTCGTTTACCTACACATTGGTCGAGGTCTTTACTACGGGTCATACAAATCACCACGATCGATCGTATGGTCAATTGGTGTAATCATTCTAGTGCTAATGATGGGGATTGCGTTCCTGGGTTACGTCCTACCCTACGGGCAAATGTCATTATGGGGAGCAACAGTTATTACTAACATGTTATCAGCTATCCCATGGATTGGACAAGACTTCGTACAGTTAAACGAGCTCATTTGTATTACGTTACAAATTGTATAGGATAAAAATCAAGAAAGCCTTTTGTCTATGACAAGTGGTAATTTGATACTGCTACCAATACTACTGGTACTTATGCCATATCGCTATTCGCAGTTCAACGACTAACCAATTTCTAAGATTGGTCAAGAATATCCTACCATGATATATCATGGATTATATAGTCTAAACTTATTTGAAATAATAAGCATTAATAAATTGTCGTTTGGGGTGGATTCTCTGTAAACAACGCTACACTGAACCGATTCTTCTCACTTCACTACCTATTACCATTCGTACTATCAGCATTAGCGGTAATGCACATGATTACACTTCACCAACACGGAAGCTCAAACCCTTTAGGAGTATCAAGTAACGCGGACAAACTTCCAATGCACCCATACTTCCTATTCAAAGACCTTGTAACAATCTTCCTATTCTTCTTAATCCTGTCATTATTCGTATTCTACATGCCAAACGCACTTGGTCACAGCGATAACTACATTCCAGCTAACCCAATGCAAACACCTCCGTCAATAAAATTATAACGGTTGACGTTAAATCAAGTAAATTACATGAAACGTCTGCTTTAGCTAAAGTACCAATACTACTGGTACTTGGTATAGATAATAATGATCTTGCTAAAATAGATTTATCTGTAGCACTAAATAGTGTCTAACGACTATTAACTTGGATTCGTACTTAAGTATTGAATATTATATAGTCTAACCAATATCGAAAGTTATTGAATATAATAAAAAGCGTTCCAGAATGGTACTTACTACCATACTATGCAATTCTTCGATCAATTCCAAACAAACTACTCGGAGTTGTAGGGATGCTAGGATCATTACTAATTCTTCTAGCTATGCCAATCTTAGACACATCTCGATTACGAGGAAGCCAATTCCGTCCACTAATGCGATTCGCATTCTGGGCATTCGTAACAGACTTCTTCCTTCTTATGTACCTAGGGTCACAACATGCCGAAGAACCATACATTACAGTTGGTGCTCTTGCAACAGTTTTCTACTTCGGATGGTTCCTAGTAGTAGTTCCAGTAATTGGTGTTGTTGAAAACACATTAATGGACATTGCTACAGCACCAGAAACAGCTGACAACAAAGTGTCAAGCAAACAACAAGTAGCAGCATAATCCCCTTTCGGCTCTTCTTTTCCTGTTCCCCCTACGGGGGAAAGAAGATGATTTGAAGCAAGTACCAATACTATTGGTACTTGGTATAGATAAAAGAGTAGACTTTCTACACTAAAATAAAAACATGAACAAATATAAAAAGCGAAGTAGTGTAACGGTAACATAACAGTCTCATGATCTGTTGTACGAGGTTCAATTCCTCGCTTCGCGTGTATAATAAATTACTGACCCTCTCGTATATGGGTAATACTCTTGCCCTTCACGCAGGTAAAAGGGGTTCGAGTCCCCTGAGGGTTATTTATTAAACGTGTGTGTTTACATCAAACACATCTAGCCCCTATAGTTAAGTGGCGATAACACCCACCTTGTAAGTGGGAATTGGGAGTTCGATTCTCTCTGGGGGTAACATTAAGCTAGATATCTTTATTATCTTACTTGGCGTAATACATAAAATGGGTAAACCTTAATGGGTTATAGGATAATTGGCAATCCGTCGCTTTTTGGTAGCGTACGATGGGAGTTCGAATCTTCCTAACCCAGTTATGATTGTATCTCTTATCTTAATAATATTGGCAATAGTACTGGTATCACGTGCTAAATAATATTTATATATGGGCATCAACAGAACAGGGATTGTAACTCAATGGTAGAGTGCCTGCCTTTTAAGCAGTCAGTTGATGGTTCGAGTCCATCCGGTCTCAATATGAACCCATATTATAGCCTTTATAGATATTTGCTATTTGTATCAACTACTATTAATATTCAAGATAGAGGAAGAACACATGCTAAGGAGAGGCGGTCTCGGTTGCTAACTGAGCGGGTGTTGAGCCCTTTGGAGTTCGAATCTCCATTCTTCCGATCTTTGATGTGGGACATGTTCGAATACATACCCTGTTCCCCCGGAAAGACGGCGGGTCAGGTACTCGCTTCCCTATCGCCATATAAATAAAAATGACCTAATGCTATCAGCTAAATACTGAAGAAAGCATAGGTTAACATATTCATAGACGGGCCCTGCGGGCCGACACTCTTATGATAAGGTCAACTTATATATATACAAATCACAAATCATGCTTACAGCTCTATTATTAATTCCTCTTCTTGGATCATTACTTCTGTTACCTATTACTGAAGGAACAGCAGAAAATAATTCACGAATTAAACGAATTGCCTTAATTACTGCAATGGTTAACTTTATTTTATCTATTGTATTATGGGGTGAATTCGATAGCAGTGCTACACAATACCAATTTGTGCAAGAATTTAACAACCTTAGCTTCTGTCACTTCCACATTGGTGTAGACGGAATTTCATTATATTTCGTACTGCTTACAACATTTATCACACCTATCTGTATCCTAAGTAACTGGGACAGTATTACATCTGGTATCAAATATTTCGTTATTGCATTCTTAGTTCTAGAAACATTACTAATTGCGGTATTCGTAGTATTAGATCTTATGCTATTCTACATTTTCTTCGAAAGTGTTCTTATTCCTCTATTCCTTATTGTTGGTATTTGGGGTGGTAGCGATCAACGTGTACGGGCATCATTCTTACTATTCCTTTACACATTAGCTGGATCTCTATTCATGCTACTTGCTATTATGGTAATTTACTACAACATCGGATCAACAGATTTCACTATGATTTCTCTATCTGATATTAGCCTAGACAGTCAAAAACTTCTATGGTTAGCATTCTTCTTATCATTCGCGGTTAAAACACCTCTAGTACCATTCCATATGTGGTTACCTCGTGCTCACGCTGAAGCTCCTCTAGCTGGAAGTATTTTACTTGCAGGGTTAATCCTAAAACTTGCAACTTACGGTTACCTACGGATCTTAATTAACTTTATGCCGGACGCAACATCATATTTCTCACCATTAGTTCAAACAATTGCTGTTATTACATTAGTATACTCATCACTGGCCACACTGCGACAAGTGGATTTCAAAGCGCTCGTGGCGTATAGTTCAATTGGTCACATGGCAGTTGTTGTTCTGGGTCTATTCTCTAACACTATTATTGGTATTGAAGGTGCTATCGCTCTTTCGGTAGCTCACGGAGTAATTTCTCCTGCTATGTTCGTCCTAGTTGGAGGGATCTTATACGATCGGTTCCATACACGTGTGATTCGATATTACCGAGGTATGACAGTTTACATGCCAGTATTCTCAGCACTATTCTTTGTAACAACTTGTTTCAACATGGCCGTGCCTCTATCTCTGAACTGGATTGGGGAATTTATGAGTCTAGCTGGGGCATTCCAACGATCTCCACTTGTTGGACTACTTGGTGCTTCAAGCATTATTCTTTCTGCCGCTTACAGTATTTACCTTTACAACCGCATCAGTTTCGGTGCATATTCACGTTACCTTTCATACACAACTGATGTTTCTCGACGAGAATTCATGCTTCTTCTTCCTCTACTATTTGTCGCAGTAGTATTCGGTATTGTGCCAAACATTATCTTAAATGATATTCATGTATCTGTATCTGAATTACTATACACTACTTCATAACTCCCCTTTCTTCACACCAAAACAACTTAATATTTTACAACTTAACACTATTACCAGCACTATTGGTACTACCTCTGGTTTTCTTCTCATAAAAAGTTAATATAATGCTTATCTCTATATTGTTTGCTATAATTGATATTGCACTAGCACAAGCATATTTATACAAAATACAAATACATACCCTGTTCCCCCGGAAAGACGCCGGGTCAGGTACCTATGTAGAATGTTATTAATTGTTGTCTAGCACCCTAGTACATAAAAAGAGAAGGTTTTTTCACCCTATTATTAGTATCATGCTTTGCTTAGATGTATTGGTTTTTGTTAACATAAAAGAAATACACAGCTTGCCAAGGGGCGGAGCCTAATCAATTGGGCTACATCTATCTATAGGGTTAATAG
>Ga0194135_10000388_pt1 | contig 25830 bp, 17 predicted proteins | sample LitLau_LLRF_2013_FD_134024 | JGI IMG/M metagenome (GOLD analysis project Ga0194135, IMG submission 134024) | Freshwater sediment microbial communities in response to fracking from North America - Little Laurel Run_MetaG_LLRF_2013 (version 2) | ecosystem: Environmental > Aquatic > Freshwater >... | reverse complement strand
TGTTAAAGTATACGGGCTTAGAGATGATGATGAGGCCCGTTCACCACCACACAAATACACACACACACACACACCACACAAATCTTCTCTCAATTTTTCCAAGTTTGTCCCTTCTAGTAATAGTAATTATTGCTGAGGAGACCTTTCCCATTGTTGTTATTATATTGTCTTCCTTCTAGATCATTATTACAACAAGTCTCTCTAGAACAACTTAGCATTCAAATCAGTCAGCTATTCATCTTTATTATTATTCTTTGCAAATAAGTTTACTACACACAGAGTCTAGTCGCCTGTTTCGAATATATACATAATATATTGTTTAGTACATACACATGCACTCGATTTATGTTTCAAACTTCAGTTCAGTACACAAGAAGAGTATTGAAACATTTGGAAGTTTTCAAAGTATTTGTGTGTAGTAGATGCTTTTTAGAAGAAGAGCACGTGGCAGAGAAGTTAGTTTAATAAATACTACGGGGGCTCGGAATGTTGCTGTAAAATAGCATCAGTGAGTTTTCGAAAGTCTATTTAAAATATTGGCAAGAACACGCGAGGAATTTGAAATATTTGAATATTATCTCTGCCTGAGCCAGGGATATGATAGTGGCTTTTTTGTCAGTGCTTCCTCAGACGGTTTTATCATACATTAAACAAATTGTAAACAAATAGTAATAATATGACCAGGAGCTTAGGAGGAGCAGATGCAAAACTGCCATCGTCATCATCATCATCTTTATCATCATCAGTTTGTTCATCGGCGTCGCTAAATGCAGTACTAGCAGCAGCAGTGCTTTATTTATTATAACTGCTCGTATAGGAGCAACTTTTTTGTTGAGTTGAGAACTGGACTTCATCTCGTAGCTCTGGCAGCTGGTGGCTTTTATTATTCAACTTCAATATTTTAAAGTTTTAATTGCTGCTGTGTAAAGAAGAGTAGTTTTGTAAAGTTGTTGTGTGTGGATGGAGACCATGGCGTATTATTGGCGAACGAGTGACGACGAGCGATTGAATCCAACCAAAGTTGCGGCGGTGTAATAAGCGTGGAGGTTTATTTTCGAAGATTTTACTACAAAATTGACGCTGCTGCAGAAACTGCAGATTTCCAGATTTCTACGATGATGGAATCTGTTCATTCATGCTTTGAGTGAAGAGTATTTGGCTTCATCTTCACACCAGCAGCAATCTTGAAGACTGATAGTAATAATATTGTCAAGATTCATATCATTGGACAGTTCTTTTGGAAATAAGAGGTAAAGGGAAGAATGTTTTATTTTTTTTAGTTAACAATAATATAGTAAGGGTTTGGGATGGTCAGACAAGTCGTAGTCAGGAGAGGCCCTGAGGGAGATTTTAGGGAAAATATTTGTGTGGGTGGAGGTTGTGCACAACTAGTGATGTCATTTTTAGTTTATTCGCTCTTTCGCCCACCCGGTACTTGTTTTATTAATATATAAGATATATCGTGGTCATCCGGCTGCTTATGACATTGTTAACAATCTTACCAATTAGTGGCGTCAGTCACATTCCATTGCTATTCTTCCGAATGTTTTAAGGAAGGTGTTGTGGTTTCTGTTGGTCACTCTGTTTTTGTTTATCCCTAGGCCTCGCAATCTCTATTGTAGGATCCCTTGATAGATATGATGCCTATTTGAATCTCTGACATTTATTGACTAAATAAAAGCTAAGATATGGTATGGAATCACACATAGTAAGGGAATTAGCTTGGGAATGAATAGGAAGCAACAGAGCAAAAGAACACAACACTACCTATTTCGTTTGCAGTACAGTGTGTAATGAAAACTGCATTGCTTGGCCTTAGTCAACCTTGATGATAATTTCATGCAATTTCTTAGAACGCACGCCAGTTCTTGGAATCATTAGTCAGTGTGTTTACATTTTAGACAGGGGAAAAAACTTTAGATATGTATACATGTGCAAAGCAAATGCATCGTGATGCTAGTGCCTATTCTTAGAAATCATATACTTAGCATGAAAACGATTGAAAAAATGAAATGAAATGTGACCGGTGTATGAAAATGTAGACAATTGAGAGCATGTAAACAAATACTACTTAAGCAAATAGTAAATAGTTTTCTATGCAAACTAATGCAGCAAGTAAGCTGCGAACGAGCAACTGGTCGAGGTTTTGAGACTATGCTGCTATTCATACTTCTGCCTGTACCATTGCCAGTAATCTGTCTGACTGAATATGTAGTGGGAAGAACAAATAGAAAGTATATATAGTACGTCCTTTGATTATAAAAAAAATACCACCGACTTGTCGACCGATACCGCTATATAACACTCACCTTGAGTAGTCTTAAAAGATTTTTCTGAAGGCTCACCTCGTAGACTAGTAAGATATGTTGAATGTATGAAAGAACTTGAACTCAGATAATACAATTACTGTTAGTATATTTGCTGGCACATATAGAGGGTTTACATTATCATCAGTGAATTTAGACTTATAAACCGATGTAATATTTTATGCTGTTGACTTCTCTGTTTAATTTTACCATTTTATTTTACTAAACTGTAAAAGCTACGCAAACACTGGAAGTATGGTCTCAGGCTGCAAAATCTCAAGAAACGAGTAACATTGGCATGGCTTTGCGAAATCATCAAATTTGCAGCATAAGTCCAGTGCAATTGACGAGCACACTTGCAGACCATTCGAAAAAGGTAAGTTAGTATCTACTTACTACTGCTTTCTATTTAACTACCTTCAAATGTACCATGATTGTATTTTGATGAAAAATTTTTAAAAAACATAGGTAAGGATCATTGACTGCAGATCCTTTTTGGAGTACAACGATAACCATGTAGTTGGAGCCGTCAACATATGCTGCTCAAAATTAATCAAGCGACGCCTTCAGCAAGAAAAGGTGATAAAATTTTATTTACTCTCCTCTATCTTAGTAAGTGATTACTTCAGCCAGTCGAGTATTCAAGTCGACGTGGAGAACAGGGATATAAAGTCCTTTTCGTGTTAGAATGAAATGGGGTCGAGAAGAGGACTGCTCCATAAAGTTTGAAATGGGGACTCTTTTATCTGTATCTGTTCTGTTACTATGCGTGGGCTGTAAGCTCTAAATGAACAGAAAGGATCTCAGCAGATTGAACGATGGATCTTTAGTAGTCTAAATAATTTTATTTTTATACGAACCATTTTTATTTTTTATCCAGATTTCTCTTAAGGACTTGTTAGTTCATTGTCGAATTGAAGTTGATGAGACGTCAGATGTCGTCGTGTATGATCAGCGATCTCAATCAACCGAAGACGTATCGTTGGATAGCTTTATCTACGTTCTTTTGAAGAAACTAATTCTGGTCTTTGAGAAAGTTCACCTGCTTGCTGGTAATTCGTCATTTGATACCAAACTTTACGTCATAAAAAATGAGTATAAATGTATGAACTGATTAATTTCAGGAGGATTTATTGGATTTCAAACGTTGTACCCCGAATTCTGCGAGAATAAAATATGGAAGTATCCAGGATTAACTGCTCTCTCACAACCGTGTTTGCCAACTACAACTTCTGGTCCCACCCGTATTCTTCCGTTCCTATATTTAGGATCTGAAGATGATGCAAACAACAAAGAGTTACTGCAGGTAAACTTGTACGAGATTTTTACAAACTGAGGATTAAAGTTTCACTTCAAAATTTAACTTTAATTTTCGTAGAGCCATAATATTACGTACGAGTTGAATGTCAGCAACAAATGTCCCAAACCAGACTTCATTGCAGATGGTCACTTCATGCGTATTCCAGTTAATGACAGCAACAACGAAAAACTTCTTCCTCACTTTGTTCAAGCGTTTCAGTTTGTTGGTCAGTTATTTGTGCTATTATATCTCGTTGGTAATACATGACTCAACAGTAGTATAATAATAACTTCCGTTGTTCTTGTTATAGACAAAGCTCGGGAATCCAATGAAAGCGTACTTGTTCATTGCCTTGCTGGAATATCTCGATCACCTACGGTGGCCATAGCATATGTCATGCGTCATTTGCAAATGACTTGCGAAGAAGCTTATCGATATGTCAAATCGAAACGAGCAACCATATCTCCGAATTTCAACTTTCTCGGTCAACTTTTGGAGTATGAAAAGCAGCTAGTACAAGAAAAAGTAATAGAAAAGAAACCTCAAATGCAGTCTAGCTTCGCCAGCAGTGCCTCACAGTCACCAGATTATTTTCTTGGCCCTCATGTGACATCTTCCCCTCCGCCTGTCGTGACTCGCCCAATGGGCAAACGTTTAAATTTATCGCTACGGTTTTCCACTTTCGGTGACCCACCAAATCTTTCTAGTCCACAAGACTCATCTCCAACTACTGCGATGGCTCGACTCCAATTCGAAAAGCCGCTTGGAAAGGAAAACCGTACGTCTTGTAGCACTTCTGCGACTGGAATCTCCACCACTAGTGGCCTCAGCCTTGGATTTCCGTCGATTACTAGACCAACTCGACTTGTTAAAGAGCAAAATGTCACATCCATTCAGGAAGAAGAAATGAATCAGTGGGAATCAATATCGAAGTCTGTGACTACCAGACAGTCATTATCGTTTTCATTTTCAAAAGGCTTCAAAAGTAGGAAATCATCGATTGAACAGTACCAGCAACAATTTTCTGAGCAGTCCTCTAGTGCAACGAGTACAAGTCATAATCCTGAAGATGAAGCGTCCGAGCACGGAAAAAAGTTCAAAGTACATAAAATTCATGTCGAGGGGATGAGCACGAAAGGTAAAGAAGATGATATAAAATCTGATCTATTACCATCAAGTTCAAGCGGTGCAAGTATTGGTAGCGAAGAAATCCAAGCATCTTCTCTCAATAGTCCGATTGGTTGCTACCGAAGGGATTTTTCTCGATCTGACTCCGTAAGTACCAGTGGAATAGGGTCAGAAATATCAGAAAACGATCTTCAAGCATCAGGATCATGGGAAATGACAGAGTCTGGCAGCGGGGTAGATGATGGAGTTTTTTCTGACACTTATTCGATTCGATCTAAGTCTCCAAAACCACCACGGCAACTTCAGGTATAGTACTGAAGACTTAAAGAGAAAAGATATAAAGGCGTGAATCAGATTTAGAATGTGTATTGAATAATTTGCTTTACAGTTGTGGTCGTCTGATAGTGGACACTGGTCTTCTGCTGATGATGGTTTATCTTGTACTTCGTCATCAGCAGAAGTCCCTGCTTCTTTAGCCTTTGGGGACGCCAAATCACCTGAAAAACGAAAATGCACTGAAGCACTTTTTCCAAATTACGGATTGAATCTCTCTAACTTGGAGAAACGACGAAGTTATGCGGGTGGTGGCACATCAGGAAACGAGTGGTGTTCTGATGCGAGTCGACCTAAAAGGTGGAGTATTGCAACTGAGGAAGCCGTAGATCCAGAATCAAATTCATCTTGTACAGAAGGTCCGTCAATACACGTATCTCACCATTATTAATATCATATCGATCTCATTCCACACACTTAAACCCAACTTTATCTCAGGACTACCAAACTAGACATAATTTTTTGCCTATTAGATTAAATAGATACGGAGATGAAATTATTTGAGCCGACTGTATTAATAATCACCAAAGAATAACATAATCGTACAATCATGACACCAAATTAGGATTGTAATGCAACAATCATTGCTGAGTATATACGTGTATCTTGTAAGGAGAAAATGTAGACTTGGTGCTCTATGATTGGATCGTAATCATAATTACTAATCATAACTACTGTTGTTCGTGAATGTACCTAGTATGCGTAACGTTGGGTAGTAATAATAATTAACTTATAGAATTTCTTAACGACATTTATTGTGTATTTATTCATGCTAACTAATGCGGAGAGGTTACAAGATAAGGTAAAATAAAGTTGATCAGTATAGCATGATATGTTGATGGTAAAACATGACACAAGATGGTTGTGTAAATTAGTTTGTAGTTTAACTAACTGCTTTTGGGTTCGTTTTAGGTGTATTTGGGGTAAAAAATCGCCCCTTGCATGCTGATGAAAAGGAGAAATCTAAATCGCAAGGAATGTCAGAGGAAAGTAGTTGTTCAGGCACCAGTAATCATTTACAATTTGGGACGCATTGGCTTAATCTGTTGTCTGGAAGTGAACTAACATGCTGTGAAAGGCAAGGAGATGGTTTATACAGAGTCCATAGTTGTCCAGGAATTGTGGGTTATCGAGATTGGTTACAATTGCAACAAAATGTACCTGACAGCCCTCCCGATCACGAACCAATCTCTGACTCAGTTCTCCTAAAAATGCGAAGCTGCTGTCATCGGACTAAACATGAGAGATCCTTTGAACACGCTGTATCAAGTCATCCATGGAATAAAAACCGATTTTCTTGTGGAAATATTGATTACGATGAATTGCTGTGTAAGTTGCAGAGTGTTCAGGATGCAAAAACAGATTCAAGTCATAGTAGCTCTTCTACACTGGCGTCTAGTTCCTTTTCCATTGTTGTACAGTGATGGATAAGTTGTTAATCTTAAATAGGCATACAAATCAATTTATAGAAATTTTTGTTTAAGAATACTTAAGTGTATATACCTGTTAGTATTATGTCCGATACACAAAAGTCTGCGTACTTATTTGGTATGTTAAAGTTAAATGGCACTTGTCTGACAGTGTAATTAGTTTTAAATAGGTCTAAAAAATAGTTTTTATCGGGTTTATCATAATAAGTGAATTTTAAGCTTTTGTTGTCGAATAATTCACTTTAATTTAACCAGGAAGCAATCAATTGATTGACGTGCATTTACTGCAGAGACAATGAGTGTAGATACGGGCTGTTGAAGAATGACGTTCAGACTTTGTACAAATGTTCATGCAGAAGTCAGGCCATAATAATGGAAGGATAAGTAATCATGAAAAGTGGGTTAGTTCATTTGAAATATCCAGTGAGTTTAATGGTTAGTAATAATACAATTTAACAAGGAAGGTGATTCAAAAACTATTTAAGTGAGTGTGTGTTCAAAACCTTATTTTAATTCTTAACCAACAATATACCAAATCAATTGAGATAGTCAAAAGATAATGATAAAATCACTACTAAAAATCATCGCATCTCGGGTAAACGTAAAAGTGAGTCTCAGACTCATTTCTAACTTGTCGGATGAATTTGTTAATTTAAACTCGGTATTTTTTGGAATGAAGCATTTGGTTGGAGGTTTACGGGTCAGAAGATATGATAGTCATACAATCAGGAGACGTCAACCACCTCCTTCCTACAGATGCGTTATTAAAATCATATTATTACTAAATGTAATGTTGTTACGTAATGATTATATTGAGGTGCTTGTTTGTCATTGATCCTTGATATACAATACACGTGAAAAATAAATTGAACTTTTTAAAAATACTTGTTTCGCGAGGCGTATAAAATAATGTTTTTATCATATTATTTCATTTCAAAGGTAGATAACATACAAATCATCCGTACAACAGTTAATAATGAAGTAAGCGAAAGAGAAACACTCATAGGAATAACCTAACAGAAGCTGGCGTAACGGCGACGACTTTACTTCCATTGACAAAACTCCTTCTTGTAATCTTCAAGGATCAGCACTCTGGATCAAAGTAATGTTATCACCTTTCAACAGCAAACGGCCTGCAAGGTAAACCATTCTCAATTTAAAACTTCAATCGTTCCATCACATAAAAAACTAAGTTGCTTCGCAGATGGAGTGCAGTCAATCCATAAACTCCGCTTCACATGACTCAGATTCCTGCTCTCAGCAGGATCGACACCACCGCTCCTATTTAGCTGTGATGAACTAATATGACTTCACAAGAAGTGCGCTAACACTCACCACCACAATCCTCTCTCCAAACCACCATATATATATATATACTTTCCATGCTAAAAAATTATCTTTATAAAATAGTAACATACCACACGGTCTCCTGGCATTCGTTTTGGTTTTTACTTCAACAGCATCATCCAACACCAGGTTCATGTACTCATCAAATCCAATTATAACTCCTTCCATCCTGAGCGCAGTATTTTCATACAGCCAAACAACAACTCGAGATCGATTTTGAAGGTACCGAAAGATCAAGTTCTTAAAACAAAGTTATTTCAAACAAAAACACATCAGTATTTAACATCAACAAATGCCGTAACCTTTTATTATTAATCTTATGAATGACTTACGATGGGTTGAACCATCACTTTCTGCACTTTGTTAGTCTGTTGCTTAAACATCTTGGCGGTGTTCGGAAACTTTAGTGGGGCTTCAAAATGGATTTAACTCACTGACCCGGCGGTCACAAACGTACTTCTATGTATATGAAACAATTAACGAACGAGCTCTAAAAAACAATAAATAATCCCTGTCATCAGATAATAATTCATTCAAATCTACAACATCACATGCTTATTTATTTAATACGTGTACCTGAGAAGCAGTTGTGACGCAAAGTCAGCGTGTAGTTGAAATTTGAAGTCGATTAATAAATCGTTTTATTAGACGACGCTTCTACTACACGGACCCCGGCAACAAGAGTGATATTTTGGTTTTGGTGGAAAACGACAGAACATGTTCACAATCGACTGGTGCGTGTGATACGACTGAACTAAATGAGAGAATAAAGCGAGCGTAGCTCCAAGGGTGGCGCCGCAAAGCTCACTTTGTTCCATGAACTATGTTTTGTGACATCTTGCATGTATTTTTTATTGTTGTAAAACTAAGCCATAACCATCAATATGATATAATTGTTCAAATATTTAGTAATTGAAGTAATAATACTTGTAAACGCTACAAATAGGAATGCTAATGGGAGGATCAGCCCCGGCATTATCTTCAACTTCAACCGACGAGTTGCTTTACAGCAAGAGTCGAGATGAGACTGCTTACTTCTGCGTATACTTTATTTTCGACGGATGTCTTGGCGTCTTCCAGGGAAGAATCGCTGCAGAGCTTGTTGAATTTTTCACATGCATCCGAACGGACTGCAGTCTGAGAGCTGAGTTCTGGAGCGATGAATCTGGTTATTGCGCTTCTAAATTGGGAGATTATGTGGAAATAAGGAGTTAATCTTATAATATGGACTTTGTGGATAGTATAAAGAATTAAGCCTTACAGCATGAAATCAAATACTCGAGTTTTGAAAGTTTCTTGGCCGTCCTCTCGAGATTTTTGGGCATTTACGTATCGACACACAACTTTTTTAATGCAGATGTTGCGCTTCTTAGGCTTCAAGTAGTAGAGAGAACCGACATTTTCGAAGAATTTGCTGAAACTCGGCTCGTTAGTTGAGGCATCCGAGAAGAATCTTAAAAGAGGAATACAGTCAATAGTATATGGTATCTTTCTTGTATTGATGCGTTCATTTATTATTAGAATATTATAAGAACTTGAAGAACAAACTTGTCATTGGTGTATGCATCGGATCGGGAGCTAAATGATGAAATGTCCTCAGGGATTTGTACTCCGTCCATAGATCGCTTTCCAGGAGGTGCCGGTGCAGGTGCTTGATTGGCACGAAGAAGTTGCAGAATATTGTTGATTAAAAATGCACCTGGAATAAAACATTCATCTCTTTAAATGAGAATAAATTCTTTGTGGTGGGTCAAAAGAGATTAAACGATTACCAAGAGCTAGAAGACTTATGATGGAAACTGGATCTAAAGTAATAGCCCCATAACCATGGCCTCCGCCACCTCCATGACCATGACCATAACCCCCTCCTCCATGACCTCCTCCTCTAGTTTCAGGAGGCTCTGAAATAAATTCAATTTGGTATCAACTAATGAAGTTTCGAACAGGAGTCTTGAATTTTAGCATTATCAAATTAAACAAACCTATAGCCAAATTGTCTGTCTTTTGGGTTGCTTTGAGACTGTCGACAAAATTGTTGAGTGCAGTTTCCACGCTCGATGATGGAGAGCCTTCACTTGCAAAGGCAACTTCGTAGACAACTAAACACAAAATTAAAACCGTCGAAAGAAACTTGAGGCTAAGAGACATTTTATTCGGGAAGTATGGGAAGTGTTTTTTCGCGATGTTTCTTCGGAGAGAAAAACAGACGGAATGCAGTAAAGCATAAGATTATTTTGCACATAAATCCACGGAATACGGTTTCTGTTTCAAAAGTAGAAACGTCAAGATCAACAACACAAAAAGACGTATAAATAAGTGTTGTGTGCTTGACTAATTTTAAAGTTGTATTTAGCTTTGGGTGACTTGAAACAGGAAGTCCTTTTATTCGCAGAACATAATGAATTGAATGAATAGCCAGATGCGTTGGGTTTCTGACATAACTGTGCTTACATCTTTGTCCTGTCTGTTGTTCTTTTTCCATTCAAACTTTACATCAATTCACTTAATTCACCTGCTCCTATGATCATCATCATGTAGTGCTGTTATTTTACTACAGTTCAAGATGTAACATACTTTATTTATTTATTTCTGTAAAACTTAATAGAAATAATGAATAATAGGATCGTAGTCTGTCACATTAACGTTTAGGAGACAGATTCTTATTATAAATACATTTATATGAACTGAAGTAGGTCACTCGGCACTTCTTTGACATATTGACATTCTTGTTCTTCAGATGCAATCGGTCCAACAAGAAAAGCCATGTATAATACATGTTTAACCAGCACAGATATTCACTATTAATAAGAATTAAAAAGTAATCGTTAACAATGACAGAGATATTAACTGGTAGAATGAATAAGGTTCGTTTAATCTTATAGGTCTACAATTCTTAAAAAGCTTTCTTCAAGTACATTATGAGTGATTTACTAGCTGGCGAGGTTTGTAAAACTTGGCTTTTCTGTCCTTTCTCAGACAAAGTCAAAAGTGGCTTATTTTGCGTCTAAAATGCATTAAATGCCATTATGTATTTGAAAGTATGTATTTGAATTGATGAAAACAGTTACAATGAACATCAGTACGGTAAATGTTTCTTTGCTTTATTGTTTTAAATTTGTGATACACTACAAACTGCAACTTACAACTATAAACAAATATTGCATTTTCCAAAAGGGTAATCAAATCTTCATGAATTAGTTAAGATGAAATTTTCGATTTGCTCGCAAATCCGAAGAATCCGCAGCTTCTGTGTCCAAATAATCAGCTTCAGAATCGACAGTAGAGTTGGAATTTTCCAAATATGATGCAGACGAAATGATTTTTGTGGCCATTTTCAAAATGTTGGCAAAGTTTTCTTGAGCATCTAGGGTGAATAGTTGTGCTCCGTTGTTTCCGGTAGGGCTGTGGTGATTTCTCATTCTGTATCTAGTGTACAAAATGTAGAATATGTAGACACCGAATGATAGGACACCAAGAACAGAATAAGGGTCTAGCATCGCCTCTGGAAGTTCTCGTAAGGCCCTTCCATTTGGTGACTTGCTTATCATTCCAGTTGACGGCAACTCGGCACTCTGGGAGTCGTTCATTTTGGCCACCAGAAGAATTAAGATCACAAGTAAGCTAGTCTTTATGCATTTTTCTGAAAATAAATAGTTTTATTTAAATTTTAATACAAAACTGTACCGTAAATGTGTGCTTACTTACGATTCATTCTGAATTACTACGCTGTACTTGGCGTAATATTTTCGATGCGATTATATTTAGGAAGAATTTTACCAAATGAAAGAGTTAGAAATCTGAAACAAGCTCCAGGAACTCTTTGACGAAACTGACATAATCCTATCATAGTCAAGTTGTTTTGTATGACCGTGGTAGAGTAACTGATGACTTTGGTAATGAGTAAATCAGGGATCACAAGTGATAACTTCTGGTGGGGGTTTCGGGTATGATTTTATGTGCAATCATTTCCAGAACATAAATTACGGGTAAAGTCATTCTCCTGCAAGACAGAGCTAGAGGATGGTTTGTCAGCTGCGACATTTAATTGACAAGTCACATTTGCTTGAATGGTTAACATTTCAATCTTGGTATTTTTCACGATGGCAAGAAATTGATTACTGTACTACTCAAAACTATGCATCGATATAATTTAACAGTGTATATGATTGTCTCAAATATTGTACAATCAATTTTCGAAAAACTGCTAATTGTGACTATATATGGTACTAATTGACCGTAAAACACGATCGTAGATCGATCGAGTCAGCTTGTTTGATACACATTTGGGGTAATATAGGTAAGATAGGCTCGTGAAGAATTCTTCTGAATTAAGTCAGTATGTGAGTTCACATTGCGTCAGCATTTAAGAAATTAAAATTCACACATGGATCTTTATGCGTGGATGACATAGCAAAAAGTATAATTCCTAAAATGATCTACTTAATTCAGTTAAGTAGTTAAATCTTACCTAACTCATTGAACTCATCTGCATGTAATGCAATTGAACAAAAAGCCAACTGTCGTTGCGGTATACTTGCAATTATGTCGTCTTCCTTGTTAGAAACAACATGACTTTGAGTAATCATCTGTACTAAACGAAGGACATGAGACAATATAATTCTTCAGGTTACACAATTTCCAACAAGGAGCTTTACAAACAATTAACGTAAAATATCCGTAACGTACCACGTGCTGTGCAACAATATGAATCTGGGAGGATCGCTATTTCCTTCAAACCAGACATTGACCATCATCCGTTATATTGGCAATCACAATCCTACAATTCTACTTCCAAGTTAATGGTCCACACTCAAAGCCAATTTATGTATTATATACTGTTTTTTCGAATTCGCCAAATATCAACCCGCAGCTTCAAAAATTTAATTGACCATAACATGCTAATTTTTGGTTAGAGGGATTCAAAAAGAATTTTCTATACAGCCTGGTTGGAACTCTACTTGTGACAAAATAAAATAGTACCGTACGGAATTTTGACGTTTTTTGGAACTTATAGCGCAAATTTGGAAATTAATATATGCTTACTCACAATGCCACAATTAGCTTAAAAAGCATTGCTATGAAGCGCGTGTTCGGATCGATGTTATCTTTTAACAATAGGCCACGTATCATAAATAGAGCTGATGAATTACTATCAAGTAGCAGCACAAGTTCATCAAGTACCTAATGCTCTACAAGTGAATTATAACGCTTGTCCGTTATGCAATTGTAATTGTGTTTATTGTGAGATTTAGAAGTTGAGTGGAAGTCATCCTTATCGGATCTTGTTTTCTAGCCAGGTTCTATTATAGTTGCTCAGTAAAACGAGACAAAAGGAAAACCATGACTGCCGTGTGAATGTAGGACGTATGTGAAAAGAAGAACTATACTGTTTAATAGGAATTCGGAAGAAACCTAGTGATGTGGTGACTTAGCTCCGTAACCTTAATAATATGATCTCGTTTATTCAGAACGTGTGTCTGCGACATTACACATTGTCAAGCTCTCACGGAGACATTAACGACTAACATTTACCTACATTTGATGCTCTTGTTTCGATTAATCGTTTCACTTTTCCACGCATGATGGGTTCTACAGATGACAGGTACATGACGAGGAAAACGGTACGATGATATGCTAGCAAGATCAATGTCTACTTCCAAGAAGAAATAAATATGTGTGACATGGTTTATTTCAAGTTTGGTTCATTTTTATTCTGTCTTTCAATAAATAATTCCAATCCATACAAAACTTTGATAAATAAGACTATAAAATAATATAAATAGACAATAAATACGTAAAATGTGTAACTAGTTATTATAATATGTATACATAGATTGTCTAGAGAATTGGTGCGTGAAGGTACTTGTGATAAGGAACATTATTTTTACCACACTTAAAACTATGTAGACATATTTTTCCATTGCACTTCAATCATAAAGAATATTTATGTGAGCAGAACAATACGATTGTTTGAATCAGTTTGTGCCTATCTGTCACCGCACAGTCGAATCAATTCAGAATTTTGCTTTCATTTACAGAAACACTTCGACACGTTAATTATGGGTACCCGCATTAGATAGATAGAGTGGCTAATTGCCTTGTTCATCGGAAAAGTCGCAATCTGGAACTTCTTTCGAACAATCTACATCTTCGCCTTTAGATACTCTACCTTTTATTTTCCTCACAAACTCTGCTCCAGACTCGGTTCCCAAAAGATGCTGCAGTCCGTACCTGTTGATAAAAAGTTGATTAATCTCAGAATGCCCCAATATGCCCCTTTTCTCTTCGCTTTCACCAAACACAATCACTTACGTGTACAACTTCGACGAGAGACTACTTTCATCTCCACCAATGTCTTGAATGGCCACTCGGCATAAGAAAAGTCTGGCACATGATGGTTTATTTGAAACCACTTTGTAGGTTTTGTAAATTCCATCCAGCTTATCAATCACAGAATTGAAAACGGGATTCTCGTCGTCCAGTGCAGATCGTTTGGTACGAGTCGTAGGAGTACCAAAGATTTTCTAAAAGTGTGAATGATTTCTTTGAATATGGAAAGGCTTTTGAAATTCTCAAGCAGGAGAGGAAGAACTGATAAGAAGATTATAAAAGGGTATTGTCAGTCAGTATATTATACTTACGTCCATGTTAGCCATGATTCCGGGAACATGATAGTCAGAAAGTAAGAGTGGAGTGTTAAGGTCAACCACGTCAAGTGACCGAGCACTTGTGTTCAACAGCGTGAGAAGCAATTGCAAAAGAAAAGCTCCGAAAGCCAACGCTGCGAGTAAGGCAAATGGGTCAAGTCCACCAATGCCACCCCTGTCAATGTCAGTGTCAAAGTCAAATTATTTCAGTACGCTTAGAATTATTTGCAGGAATGAGGGAAGTCTAGTCGAGGGATTGTACAAGTTTGTCTAAATGGCTGTGAATCATGTCAGTAAGTTATTGCTGTTCATGTTAAGTATCAAAAGTCTCACGTCGCTCCGTCTTTGTTGTCCTTTGAAAAGTGTTACGTATGAGATCGAAAGATTGAACAAAACTTACATCTTTAATACTAAACTTGGTGATATCAGATAACTCCAATGGAAGGTCAATGTCTGCGACATCTAAAGACCTTCCAGTTGTTGCCGTATTTGCATTGTTTAGAAGATTGAAAATAACATTAAAAAGAAAAACGCCGAATCCCAGAGTGGCAAGGATTGCATATGGATCCAAATAGTGCCTATCCATATTGACTTGTGATTACGTGGACTTAAATCTTTGCATGTCTTTCATATCTTATGAATGCTCCTTAATAAGATAATTTTGTGATGACTTTGTATGCGCCTTTAATTACTGACTTACCCATAGCTGACGTGATGACCGTAGCCTCCACCTCCGTAGCTGTCATGTCCATACCCTCCTCTACTCTCTACTGCTGCTTCTTCAGTGTCATATCCCAAAACTCGATTAGTTAATTTCTTCACAGTAATCATTCCCTGGATGAGTGTCTTGGAGGCCGAAGTGATGTTAGCAATTGGGTCAGATGGCTTCATACTTTGTCCATCTCTGTATTTCTTTAAAGTCTCCAAACCGTATCCCATCATTTCCACAATTCCTGGAGGCTTCCCATCTCGCGCATTGGCTCGCTTATCCCAAAACTCTACCATTCGATTTCCAGATGACACCAAATGCTTTAGAGGGTTGAGTATTCCTTGGGGAACTTCTTGGTCAACCATATTCATCAACTTTTGAGTAAGCACTGAGGTCATAGCATCATTAATCCCCAAACCAATTGTAGCAAGACGACTCAAGTCAAACCCACTTGATGAGGGAGTAGTAGTGGAGCTTTTTACAGCAGTGGAAGGTGTTGAGGATCCTTTAGTGGTGGTGGTACTAGTGGGTGTGGTCGTGGAAGGAGCTGCAGCAGTCTTCGTTTCGTATGTTTCATTGGTATGAATGTTGAAACTATTAACCACTGGTTGTTCTTTCCCATCAACGATAGTTTTGTAGGCGAGCTTGGAATACTTGTCCCAGTTTTTGTCACCAGCTTTCTTCTTGAAGGACGGAGAAGCATCAGCAATTTTTCCCATTCGGCTGTGGAAATCTTGCGAAGTATATCCAGTGGAGTACAGGGGATGAGAGATGTCTGAAGGATTGTAGTGAAACGAATACCCTCTACCTTCTTTTTCGCTTCTGTATTCGCTATCCGAAAATGAACTTCTGGGTGAAGGTGCTCCATGGCTGCTGCTACTTCCTGAACGGGACAATTTGTGTCGGAGATCGTAAAGTGTTCCCATTTGGTTTCTCAACGCTCTCCCTTCATTCCCACTACTTGCCTTTTTACTATGCTCCAGTTGGGTGGAAGGAGACACTGCTGACTGGAGAATAACGATGCACAGTACAACATGATGCAGGAGAGGAGGGTAACTTTTCATGGTGGTGCTTATTGAGTCTTTCCTTATGAGAAGACTTATTGGAACTTGGAACAAGAAATACAAAGTCACTTAACCTTCTTCGGAACTTGTATCATAGAGTTCAACAAAGCACAACGAAGAGACAATTGTGAGAATGAACAAGTGTCCCGAAATTGATCAGGACGCTCTACGTACCAATCCGAAAGACGTCTAGAAGTATTTTAATGCAGAATGAGTAGTGAGGGCTCTCTTATATTCGGTGGCTGAGGCCCTCCCATCCGCCAAGATAATGGTGTGCATCATTATTACAGCAGTGAACTTAAAACAGAATATACTTAATCACAGTTCCTCCTGACAAATGGGGGTTTCAAACGTTGCAGCTTCACGCTGTCTGATTTCTGTCAACTATTTAGGACTGCTCAATCCCTTACGGGAGAGATCCTCTGTTGTCGTCTCGGTCCATGGAATCCAATGATCACCAACAACGAGGTAGGTATGCAATAGGATATCACACCTCACCTGTGTATGTGTGTGTCTCACCTTTCCCTAAAGAATCTCATTCATCACACACACAACAACCTTCGGCAATCGCTTATCGTCCCCTAAAATAAAGTAGACTGGCACTGCAGGGGAGATTCTTTGGTTTTTCACATGCTCAACAAATTAGTCCGTCTCAAAGAAAAAGAAGATGTGTTCAGAGGAAGAAAAACAAACGGTACAGCACGAGAATTACATTTTTGTCTTGCCGACTCTAGGAAACAACAACCACATGAAAGTTTCATGTTTTTTTCTAAAAAATCATCAGCTTTCCTCTTCAGTGTCAACCATAATGTAATGTATGTGAGTGTTAGTACAGCTAACGTGACACATGACAAGTGAATGATGGGAATAAAGTACGAGACCCACATACACGTCTAGTGACGACCTCATCTTCACACCTGATTTCACCTGTGATCATAGATTTTCATGGAATCATTACCATTTATATGATCACTATGTGTTACGAATTGCTTTTTGCATACGCTTTCCTCCAATCTGTCACTTAATATCCATCATTACCAACGATTTTTGGGTCGATATTCATCACCAATGTAGTCCAATATCACACATTCCTCCGATAAATGTGCCAAACCTACATTCTTGTTCCTGTACTTGTTAAGGGAAATACACTAAGAGGAAAGTTGGAAGAAACCGTGAGGCCTCCGCCAATAATAACAATACGTTCGAGATGCTTCTACAATAAATAATATATCTATGCAATTATTCCAACATGGTTTCAAGTTTTAGGTCATTTTTGCCGTTTTTTCTCTAACTGAGGGCTATATTACATCCGGTACTACTGTGTGTATATACCTAGGCGAAATCTCTCATTAAATGGATACTTTATACTTATTGTGATAAATTTTTACCATCAGTCTATCAGACAACCATTACACGTGTATACATGTCATTAGTTGGTATAGACAGATATGAGACTTGTGGTCTCACCTAAAACACAGCGAAAGATGTTAAGAATAAGAATGAAAATACATTTAAATGGTTTTCTTTCACAGCTTAAGTGAGGTGGTGGTACATGTTGGAAATGCACGTATGAGCTTTGAAATATGATTTATAAAACTGACTATATGAGTGAGTCGTAAATCGATCGTCATTTCAGAGTAGCAATATGGAAATGAGATGATAGTTGTAGTAGAATTTTATTGGGGCAATGTGAGAATGCTTTCACCATAAGGTATGCAGCAAAGATTTGTTCATTTGCTAGTTCGAGCATTGTTTAATAGTTTTTTTTATCGGTAGAAGCTTCGATCTGTATGTGTTTGAAAAGCGAATGCTCGCAGTTTGCTTAAAATGCATTTTAAGAATTCTTCTATTTAAGAAAATTATTTATTTTTAAACAAACAAACAAGGAACTACGAAACCAGACCATTTTACAAAGAATGTATTACATTAATTTTATGAGTACTTCATGACGCAGCGAAACATTAGCAATACTATCATCACGTGATGAGCTCTTGCTCTGTTTGGTACACTTTTGGACAGATTTCTGTTTTAGCAAATGAATGAAACTGCATGTGAGAGCCATATATAGTACTTATGCAATTTTCTTGTTCTTGGGTACGCTGACATTCTTGCTGTTGAATGTCTTCAGAAGAATCTGACATAGGAAATTACACCCTTGAGATGTGACAGTAGGAATGTCCACCCTTGAACTTCTGTTTGAAGACTTTTCATCTCCAAATGGAATGACTGCATGACTGCTTTGAGAATTAGGAAGATTATTCTTATGGGACAGTTGGTTAAACCTGAGATCCGTCAAAATCACAGGAATTCGTCGCATGTCTGTCAGCGTTTCCCATTCATGCCCACCAGAAAAGCGTCTTCCTGCACCACCAGTTCGATTCAGAGATTGTTGAATCAGAAGCCCGAGGTAACTATATTAAAGGTAAATAAAAATGCATTTGTTTGAATGGATGATAATTGTAGGCAACTACATGCACATACTAATAAGTTCTCAATCATAGAACTTGCTCGACTTACGTAAGAAATGCCAAGCTTCCTAAGATTGTAAATGGGTCGGTCATTCCTCCGTAGCCCCCACCGTGTCCTCCACCATAACCTCCTCCCCCTCCACCATAGTGACCGTGACTCCCTCGCGCGACGTGGCTGCCTGCAGATGCTTGCATATCATAAAGGCCAGCGTAGGGTGAGTCTTCCAAGTAATAATCTTTCGAATATGCGTCGTACAGTTCTTGTCTCTGTGACCTGTGTGACAATGGATTTCACGTTTTCAACTCAAAACTACAAGCGAATGACGAGAAGTTATTTTTATTATCATGATACCCTGAAGTTTCGAAGCCATCCGAGTCAAAAGATCTTTCAGGCAACATGAATGGACTTCGTGGGCGACTTCTGGGTGAAATGTACACATGCTGGTACTTTTTGGGTCTTTTCATAGTCGCATCTGGCTCTTGATCGCTGACCAAGTCTTGGTCATCACTTGACCTGCTCTGCATACCCAGTGATGTAGATTTGGATTCATTATCCGTAGCTCTAGATTTATTTAAATTTTGACGGTCAATCGAAAACTCAATCAGAGTTTTCAGAGCTTGAAAACGTGGGTCGAAATTCTGAGGTATTTTCATGGAATTGAGTACGTACGGAGGAACTCCGATTGTCTCACTGTAAGGAACTAGATTGTTCAGGAGTAAATTGTACTTATCCGTCAAATACCTTTTCACTTCTGGCTCCACTTTTTCGCGTATTTCTACAAGGCTCTTCAGAATGTCTCTTTTTGGTAGAAACTTATCGAAGAGTCCGTCCCTTGGCTGCTTCGCTGTAATTCCTCCTCCACTAGACTGTTGGTCAGTTTTATTCAATTTCTGCAATATCTCATCCGTTCCATTGTTGGTTATGTGTGGCAGCAGAGACTCGTCGGTTAAATTGATATCACTCGAAGTATCAGGAGTGCTCGTTGTTTCCTGGTTAGATACCACAGGGCTTCCATGAATAGCGTTTCGAAGAGTTTTTAAGCTGGAAATTCTGTCTGCTGTGTACTTTTGAAGCGATACGTTGGAAAAAAATGGAAACACATTCCATGAATTCACGATACTACTAAAGAGTACGCACGCAAACACAACTAAAATTGACGCTGACTTAAACATATTTTAAAATAAATACTCGAGATAGATTTAGATGATAGTTTAGAGTTCCTGGAAACAGAAAATGTTTTTTTGTAAAATATAGGCCTTACCAGGTGAAGCGACTTATTCTGACTAAGACCGATAGTGAGAAATCTGTGAAATCAGGCCTAGTAAAAGGTGTTCATTTCATTAGTCACCCAATTCATTACCAAGTGTTATTTCTGCTTGAGTATGCACTGTATACTGTGAGTTACAGTGAGTTACATGGGATTTTTAGGGACCTTCTTCTGAGATTCACAAGGAGTCAGAACAGTTCCGCTATTCGGAGATAAAAGAAGATTGACAACAAAGTCAAACATCTCACGGAAGACAATGCTTAAAACAGTAAATCATCGGTTAGTTGAACAGAGAACAGAGTTACAATAAACTAAATTCAATGACAAAACTTTGTCATGAAATAGATTACTTCTCATTAGGTTTCAAAAGGTAACGCAACGGTCCATTATCACGTTGAGTTCTCAGCAGGAGCTCACTCGCAGCGTGCGTACATTGAAACATCCGGAATTGTATTATGCAAGGGACAGTCTACATTATATTACCGTGTCTCATATACATGATATATATGACCTAAAAATATTAAATCTCATGATGTGCAGGTAATTTAATTGTCATTTGCTTCTCTCAGCTTAAAATAGTCAATGGGAATCAATACTAATATTTCCTCCGTTGAATCACAAAACCATTGAAATTATTCGAAAAATTAATCATAGTAGTAAATTACTGCTCGAGTTCAAGCTCCAAAGCATACCACATAACCCAGACAAAAATGCATGTACCGTGTATAGCAATGGGGTGGGCATTCCATGCATCCAAACTCCACACATCACTCTGATAAATACTGATAATATATTTCAAATATATTTATTTGTACGCTTCAAACTTCCAGTTTTTCTGGTTTATTATCAAATAATAATGTAATCTAGCTCTACAAGCTATTAGCAAATTAATGTAACAAAAACTTTTAATTCAAACTCTTAAAAACAATAAGTTATCATGCTTGAAAACTCTTAAGACTCGTCGTCTCCGTCATCGCACAGTCCCCAAGGAGCGTAGTTAACGCATCTGTCTGGATTTCCAGCAACTTCTTTGACTATGCCTTGAAGTTCTTCTCCGTGATCAATAAATCGTCCCATGACATTCCTATGAAAAAGAAAAGTTGGTAACATAATATATAGCTGCTGTAGTTCTCTGTGTAGTGTAGTTAAACTCCAATTATACTCACAGAAACGTAGTTCCGTATTCTGTCTTCATGGAATTCTTAACCACACTGCTTCTAGCGAGAGTTTGACAAGCAATCTTCCTAATGCATTGATATTCCACTGGATCCTTTTGATAAGCTTGAATCCACTTCTTGATTCCCACATCACCCCCAACTTCCCGCAATGCTCTGGATTTGGCTCCTGCCGTTACTGTATCGAGCCATTCCGACTTGGTGATCCAATCGGAAATAGTTGAGATTAGCTGAGGCAACTGATCCGTGTCGAAAAAGATGTCCATAGGATTAAACTGAAAGCTGGAACCTCCTTTCATGGATCTGAATGCTGAAATACACAAGAACAATTTGGGTCTCATGAATACGGGGCTGTAAAGACAAGTAACATTTATGCTTACTGCTCCCTGTGGCAAGTTGGAAGAATAACGCTCCAAATAGAGCTGCGAATGCTGAAACTGCTAACAAAGTATATATATCGTACGAACCAGATCCACCTCCGTAACCGGAAGAGTGGTAGTGTCCATATTGCCTGGGGCTAGTGTCCGTCGACTTGGCTCCTCCGGTTTTATTGCTCTCTGTATTCTTTGAATCCACAGCCAATCCCACTAACTGAGGTTCTTGTGACTTTTGGCTCTGAGCTGCCCGTTTTTGAAGCAGTTTCCAAGTCTTGGAAGTGTCCACTGTGTTTGTAGCAGAAGACACGCTGACAAAAGCCGTGAGAATTATCAACGACGAACATACGAAAGGCTTCATAATGGTAACTTTGTGTAGTAGTCGTTAGTTTGAGAGTACTGAACTGTCGAATTCAGCCTAACCACTGAGACATTGAAATGTTCGGTATCGTCTATTTATTATCAAGGAACTAATCCAAGCTAAACAGGATGCTAGGAGGATGTGTGTGATGTTAGCAGTTGGAACGAATCTCACCGTATGAGTCAATCGTCACACCAATTGTCTCATTTTTATACGAAGTCTATCGATTTAAGTCGATCGAAAAAGCATAAACATCCTTTGGTAATTCCCTCAGCAGACTAATAAAGCCATGACGATTGACACCTTTACACTTTTACCAACTACTACTTTTTACACTTGTCGAAAGAAAAACTATCTTGCCCACTCAACCACAACTGTAACATACAACCGTTCATCTCTCAAGAATGTATGACAATAAACTGTGTGTGGTTTCATCTTCTCTTCTGCATAATAGCCTATTATTAACACACATACTCAAAAGATAAACGTGGTTTTAAACAATCCATTCATCACAATTTCTCCAATGCTCAATACCTTCTTCAGATCAATAATCAATCAATATACAATAAAACTCAAAAGAAGATTTATATGTGACGATTACACTTTTTACCAAGTTACGTTGCATTCCTCAAGAGAAGTCGTGTCATTTTCCTGGCCGGATGTAAGAATAATCCTTTCTTCAAATGTGGAACAAATCCTGAAATATCATGGGAACCTCAATTGCCCAGCCGATGAAAGATAAGTGTCGTTGCTGCAAATGGCACTGTATACTTGAAATTGCATATTATGTGGCTTTATGAGAAAATGCTTTGAGGGTTTGTCTTTGTTGGGCCTCCTAGTCCTACAAATACTGGACGAGGCGCTGATGGAGGCCAGGCGGGAGGTTTTTCTTTCCAGCCTCCAAACAATGTAACAACTTTCATAAAGTACATTCCCTTTGATGCTAACGCTTCTTCTGTATTTATTGTCTAGAACAATTAGTCAATTCTTCAATAGTTAAAAATAAAACAGTACTTATTATCCTTGACTTCTCCCCTGATAACTGGAAGCTAGCACAATTCATTCCACGTTTATAGTATTGACTTGATTCTTGATTAAGAATTAACTGCGTCTTATCATGCCTAGGAGATCGAGACGACGAGCAAAAGCCATGCAGAAAGAACAGCATCAGTTGGAGCTGCAGCAATTGCTGTTTGAAGTGCAGGATGAGCCACAGCCAGGGCCAAGTGGCATGATTCAAGATCCAACTGGAGGAATGCTGCAAGATGACATGGAAGAGTTGGATCCTGCAGAATTGTCCAACCCAGATGCTGTCATCAATGGAATTCGATTTGGACTCGCCAAAATCTCAAAACTGGCTGAGGAAACTATTCCACAGGCAGCTGGTGAGAACTGAGTGATTAAGTTGGAATTATCATGAATGTTCATGAGTATGAAATGAGAAAAATGCAATGTTGTTTCTGTTGTAGATAACGAGAAAAAGAGTGTGTCGACCAGATTGGAGACTTGTATGCTAAAGCTGATTAAGGCTGAGACGATGTACAACAAAGCCGCAGTTATTGTCACCGATTTTGTAGAGTCGATGCCAGAAGAGACCAACTCAGATGCTGCCACGATTTTGAGATCATGCGAACAAATTGCTGAGGTGAGTTGCAGCCAAAAAATCATAAAAGGATCGATTGCAATGTATAATTCCCAATTCAACTGGTGTTAACTTTAATATGCATTATGGTTTATCCAGGTCTCAAAAAAGAGAATTAAGGAGTTCTCAGATAGCTTGACAGATGAAGAATTAAAGGCAAGCCAACCATACAAACATTTCTCGAGCAGACTCAGCAAGCTCCTCAAAAGTAAAAGTTAAATTATACATGACAAATCGAATCATCCCTATAGTATATTGTTATAAAGCTGACCCCAACAATTTTCTAACTTTAGTGTTTCCAGAGGATGATGATGACGACGAAGACGAAGGTGTGGAACAAGAACAAGCAGTAGCAGCAGTAGATGAGCATGTCCAGGAGACGGTGGATGAAGGACAAGTGGAAGCAGAAGGAGAAGAAGCTGAAGCAAATGATGATAACGAAGAAGGAGAGACAGATGCATCATCTCCTGCTGTGGAGGAAGATGAGGAACAGGATGAACATGCTGGAGATGAAGAAGAACAAAGTGGCAGCAACGAGGAGGCAGAAGAAGAGGAAGAAGAAGAAGATGAGGATGAGGGGGAGGGGGAAACTGAGGAACCCCAAGGGGTGGAGCAGGAGGCATCTGGAGCTCCAGAAGTCGAAGCTGAGGATGATGATGATGGAGATAATGATGAAGAAGAAGGATCTGATGAAGTGGAAGCAGAGGAAGAAGAAGAAGAATCGGAAGAAGAAGTCATTCAAGATGAGGAAGAATTGCTTCCCACAGTTGATCCGATCACACGCCAAGAACTCAAAGATCCTGTGCGGAATCAGAAATGTGGACATATTTATGGAAAAGCCGCAATGGCTCAGCTTATCAAGAAGAATTCGAAGACCAAGTGTCCCATTGCTGGCTGTTCCAACAAGGAATTCATCAAGTTGAATCAACTTGTGGCTGATCGGAAGCTTACGATGGAGATTCGGAAGAAGCAAGCTGAAGAGAAGAAGCAGAACAGGAGACGCTAAGCCAGGGAGCAGACGTGGAAAAGAACTCCATCTTGGATCAAAGTTGGTAAGGTACATTATTACATTTCATCATTATCATGAAAAGCTATCAGCATCATTCATATGTACCAAATTTTATTCATTCACTTTTAAATCTTAAACGTCATTCAATGATGAACTAAATAAATGATCGTAGTATTCTTAGCTGACCTATCTAATAAGACTCTGTGTGTACTGTATTAACTTTATTTTGTACAATTTGTACTGACCATTCGAGGATTAATGTAATGTAAATTCCTGATTCATTTTAACCACTACTAACCACTTCATAACTCATTCATGAACCACGACTAATGATAATCCATCATCATATACCGAAGTCTCTGAACTTCAGAGGCACTCCAATCTCCAATCTCCAAACTATCCAACAAATGAATTGTTCTGCATATCCAACGATGCTTTTAGTAGGCTGGTGGTGCAGTGAGGAGAGATTTCAGTCATTTCGCCCCACGACCAAAAACTGAGCGAGTGTCGACGCTCAAATGGTACACACACACACACAAAACAAGTAGGTTGAAGACTGAAAGCATTTCTCATCTTTTGGTTCACACGATTAACTCCAATTGCCGTCCTTCCTTCCCTTCATTTGCATTTCTCTCATTAACTATAGATAAATATGAAATGTATGTATATTAAGTATTCTGAAGAAGAAGCAACATGAAAAATTCAAATGACAACAGAGCCCAACTTGTCATTTATTGTTCTTGTTCACTGTGATAGTGATTTGTAAGTGTACAGGCTAAAAAGAAGCCAACCGACGATAAGTTGCACCGAAGATTGAAGGTAAAGTATAACAATTGCTGAATATTTACTGAAATATTTATTGCTTAGATTGAATTAATACTTCGGTCACACATTAATAAAATGAGACTCATTAACTTACTTGGTGTAATAATAATTTGCCAGAATTTTATAAACGTCCGTACGGGGCATGGGAAGATATCGGAGTCGAAATCGGGGGAGAGGTCGTGGTGGGGGAGCTGATGGGAATTTTGTAGTTGGCAGGGGTGGAGGTCATCATCAGGGACAGGGACCTGCGGCAGCGACCAGTAGTCCCTTCGCCGGCGGAGGGCCCAGCAGTCGAATTCTGAGAAGGGGAATAAGAGGCGGCAGAGGCATTGGAGGTGGGTTTAATTCTTAGGCTTTCACAGATTTTTAGTTTTATACTTTTCTACAATTACTGAACTGAACTGTATCTTTTTGTTGTAAATATAATCATACAGGTCGTGGTAG